>ERZ791903.74-NODE-74-length-153837-cov-8.379095_pt1 | contig 153837 bp, 116 predicted proteins | sample MGYA00510148_ERZ791903 | MGnify/ENA primary metagenome ERZ791903 (study PRJEB30046, sample SAMN00792080) | human gut metagenome | study: EMG produced TPA metagenomics assembly of the A metagenome-wide association study of gut microbiota in type 2... | reverse complement strand
GAGAAACATTACAGAGAATAATTCCTAAACAAAAAGCGTTAGTCTTTGTAGAATTCGAATAGTCGGCAGATGCCGGGTAAATAGATTCAGACAGAGAACCTGAGAACTGTATCCGATGCGGTTTTCAGGTTCTTTTTCACAAGCACAAAGAAAGGCAGGTGTCATGCATATGAGAAAACGATGGTGGATATCCGGTATCCTGACCGTTGTTCTGACAGCAGGATTTGGAGCCGGGAATGCCGGAAATGGTAATCAACAACTGAATAGGGTAGAGCAGGATGCAATCACCCATGTATGTGCGGCAGAGCTTCCGGATGAAGAAACAGAGATCGTTCCGTTTCGTGGAAGAGAAAGCTATATCCTGTCAGAGTGGGAGCTGGAAACAGAAGGTAAGCTGGAACAGGCAGCTATGGTAAAACAGTACATATCTACGATGACACTGCGGGAGAAGGTGTGCCAGATGATCATTGCCGATCCGGAGAATCTGGTCACAACACATGATGTCACAAAAGTGGATGTGGAAATGAAACAGGCACTTGCAGACTATCCGGTAGGCGGGATTATGCTGAAGTCCAGAAATATCGAAAGCAAAAAGCAATTAAAGAAGTTGATTAAAAATTTGCAGAAGCAATCGGAAATCGCATTATTCCTTGCGGTAGATGAAGAAGGTGGAAATGTCAGCCGGGTACTGTCGAACCTCGGAAACCGGGAAGGCGGGACGCTCGATCCGATGTATGAATATAAGGATGATGGTACGGATACGGCATTTGAAAATGCGAGGGAGCTTGGGAGCAATCTGGCATATTATGGGTTTAATCTGGATTTCGCACCGGTGGCTGATGTGTGGTCGAATCCTAAGAATACCGTGATCGGAAAACGGGCATACAGTGATGATTATGAACAGGCGGCGGAGCTGATTCCGTATGCAGTGGAGGGCTTTCATGCCGGTGGCGTGATGTGTACCCTGAAGCATTTTCCGGGACACGGGGATACCGTTGAGGATTCCCATTATGGAACGGCGTATGTAAGGGCAACGCTGAAAGAACTGGAAACGCAGGAGTTTGTTCCGTTTCGGGCAGGAATCCGGGCAGGGGCCGATTGTGTTATGATCGGGCATCTGGTAGTACCTGACATATCAGATCAGCCGGCGGATCTTTCGGAAACACTGGTTACAGACTGTCTGCGAAACGAGCTGGCCTTTCATGGATTGATCATCACAGACTCCTTTCAGATGGAAGCGATCACGGATCATTATGAACCGGGAGAAGCTGCGGTGCGGGCAATCCAGGCAGGTGTGGATTTGATCCTTGAACCGGAAGACCTTGGGGAAACGGTTGAAGGGATTCTGACTGCATCAGACAAGGGAGAACTGACTGAGAAGCGGATCGATGAAAGCGTGGAACGGATACTGATGGCAAAACAGGTAAATGGAATCCAGATGGATCATAAAATTGAGAAACAATAGTAACACAATTCAAAAATATGATAGAAAACGATGAAAACATCAAAAAGAAAATTATGAGTAAAAATGCAATTCATGGGAATAAAACCACATGAATTGCATTTTTAAATATACAAATATAATAAATTGCAAATACAAAATACTTTATAAAATTAAGTTTGCAAACTATCTGACAATTTGACGAAAAAAGTTGTTTACAAACGGAAAAAAAGATAGTATGATTACAAATCATAAAAAGCACAGAGCTGTATTTGAGAAATACTATCAGATGATCGGGCAGTAGGATCTCAACAGGCACTGACAATAAGTTGGAAAGGAAAACGAGCATGGAAGATAACAGAAACGTAGCAAATCCAGGGTTATACCGTGAAGAATATGAACATGATAACTGTGGTATCGGTGCCGTTGTGAATATCAAGGGCATTAAGACACATGAGACCGTAAATAATGCGTTAAAGATTGTTGAAAATCTGGAACACAGAGCAGGAAAAGATGCAGAAGGAAAAACCGGTGACGGTGTAGGTATCCTTCTTCAGATCTCACACAAATTTTTCAGAAAAACCGTTGCAGAACTTGGATATGATCTGGGTAAGGAACGGGATTATGGTGTTGGTATGTTTTTCTTTCCACAGGATGAACTGTCAAGAAAACAGGCAATGAAGATGTTTGAGGTTATTGTCGAGAAAGAAGGACTGGAGTTCTTATGCTGGAGAATGGTTCCGACGACTCCGGGTATCCTCGGTAAGAAAGCTATTGATGTTATGCCATGTATCATGCAGGCGTTTATCAAGAGACCGGCAACCGTAAAAGCAGGACTTGATTTTGACCGGAAGCTGTATTTTGTCAGAAGAATATTTGAAGAAAGTAACGATGATACCTATGTGCCATCACTTTCCAGCAAGACGATCGTATATAAAGGTATGTTCTTAGTTGGAGAGCTTCGTAAGTTCTATAACGACCTTCAGGATCCGGATTATGAATCAGCAATCGGACTTGTACATTCAAGATTCTCAACGAATACAACGCCTAGCTGGCTTCGTGCACATCCATACCGTTATCTTTGTCACAATGGTGAGATCAATACGATCCGTGGAAATGAAGATAAGATGATCGCCAGAGAAGAGACAATGGAATCCACGATCATGCAGGATGAGATGTACAAGGTTATGCCTGTACTTGATCCAAATGGTTCCGATTCTGCCAGACTGGATAACTGTCTGGAGTTCCTGGTATTAAATGGCATTCCGCTTCCACTTGCCGTTATGATCACGATTCCAGAGCCTTGGGAGAATGACCGATTTATGAGTCAGGAGAAAAAGGACTTCTATCAGTATTATGCAACTATGATGGAACCTTGGGACGGACCTGCATCGATCCTGTTCACAGACGGAGATATCATGGGTGCAGTGCTCGACCGTAACGGACTCAGACCTTCCAGATATTATATAACAGATGATGATTACCTGATCCTTTCCTCAGAGGTTGGTGTATTAGAGGTCGATCCGTCAAAGATCGTAAAGAAGGATCGTTTAAGACCGGGACGTATGCTTTTAGTTGATACGGTAAACGGCCGTCTGATCTCTGATGATGAGATCAAAGAAAAATATGCAAAAGCAAAACCATATGGTGAATGGCTCGACAGTAATCTGGTCAAGTTAAATGACCTGAAGATCCCGAACATCCGTGTAGAGGAATATACCGATGAAGAACGGGCAAAGCTTCAGAAAGCATTTGGTTATACATTTGAGGACTTTAAGAATACGATCTATCCAATGGCTGAAAAAGGTGCAGAAGCGATCAGCGCAATGGGAACGGATACTCCGCTTGCTGTACTTTCAAACAGTGACAAGCCATTGTTTAACTATTTCAAACAGTTATTTGCTCAGGTAACGAATCCTCCGATTGATGCGATCCGTGAGGAGATCGTTACATCAACTTCCGTATATCTTGGAAAGGATGGCAACATTCTGGAAGAGAAGCCGGAAAACTGTCATGTATTAAAGATCCATAATCCAATCCTTACAAATACTGATATTTTAAAGATCAAGAACATGAAGGTAGAAGGATTGAAGGTCGGCGTTCTTCCAATCCTTTACTATAAGAATACATCACTGGAAAAAGCGTTAGACCGGTTGTTCGTAGAAGCAGACAAGCTGTACCGTGATGGTGTAAATATCCTGATCCTGTCAGACCGTGGTGTCGATGAAACACATGTTGCGATTCCTTCCTTATTAGCAGTTTCGGCTATGCAGAAGCATCTGGTAAGGACCAAGAAGAGAACTTCGGTTGCAATCATTCTGGAGAGTGCCGATCCTAGAAATGTGCATCATTTTGCAACCCTGCTTGGTTACGGCGCCTGTGCTGTCAACCCATATCTGGCAATTGAGACGATCAAACAGATGGTAGACAGTCATCTGTTAAATAAGGATTTCAATGCGGCTGTTGATGATTACAATGCAGCGATCATGCATGGCATCGTAAAGATCGCATCCAAGATGGGCGTATCAACGATCCAGTCTTACATGGGATCCCAGATCTTTGAATGTATCGGACTTTCCAAAGAGGTCGTTGATAAATATTTCACAAATACAGTAAGCTGCGTAGGCGGTTCCGGTATCAAGGAGATCGAGAAGACAGTGGATGCCCTTCATTCATCTGCATTTGATCCGCTTGGCCTGGATACTAATCTTGCACTGACAAGCATCGGTGCACATAAGTTCAGAAGCGGTAAGGAAGAGCATCTGTATAATCCACAGACGATCTACCTGCTGCAGCAGGCGACCAGAAGAGGAGATTACAGCCTGTTCAAGCAATATACCGCATGTCTGGAAGATGAGACAAAACCATTCCATCTGAGAGGACTGATGGAATTCAAATATGCTGAGAATCCAATTCCGCTGGAAGAGGTAGAACCGGTAGAATCCATTGTAAAACGTTTCAAGACCGGAGCAATGAGTTATGGTTCCATTTCACAGGAAGCACATGAATGTATGGCGATCGCAATGAATACGATCGGTGGTAAATCCAATTCCGGTGAAGGTGGAGAGTCGATCGACCGATTAACAATAGGAAAAGACGGTAAGAACCGTTGCTCCGCGATCAAGCAGGTAGCATCTGGACGATTCGGTGTTACATCCAGATATCTGGTCAGCGCAAAAGAGATCCAGATCAAGATGGCACAGGGCGCAAAGCCGGGTGAAGGTGGACATCTTCCTGGTGGAAAGGTATATCCATGGATCGCAAAGACTCGGTTATCTACTCCGGGTGTCAGCCTGATCTCACCACCACCACATCATGATATTTATTCGATCGAGGATCTGGCACAGTTGATCTACGATTGCAAGAATGCAAACCGTGATGCAAGAATCTCTGTAAAACTGGTATCAGAAGCCGGTGTTGGTACAGTTGCAGCTGGTGTTGCAAAGGCAGGAGCACAGGTTATCCTCATCTCCGGTTACGATGGTGGTACCGGTGCAGCACCAAATAACTCCATTCATTATGCAGGACTTCCTTGGGAGCTTGGTCTGGCAGAGACACACCAGACATTGATCAAGAATGATCTTCGTAACAAGGTTATCCTTGAAACCGATGGTAAGCTGATGACCGGACGTGATGTTGCAATCGCAGCCATGCTTGGTGCAGAGGAATTCGGATTTGCAACAGCTCCGCTGGTAACCATGGGCTGTGTAATGATGCGGGTATGTAATCTGGATACCTGTCCGGTTGGTATCGCTACACAGAATCCGGAGCTTCGTAAGAGATTCAAAGGCAAACCGGAATATGTCATCAACTTTATGAAATTTATTGCAGAGGAGCTTCGTGAATATATGTCGAAGCTTGGTGTCAGAACGGTGGATGAACTGGTAGGACGTTCCGATTTGTTATATGCAGGAAAGGGAGCAGAGGACAGAAATGTTGATCTGTCACTGATCATCAATAATCCATATATTGACGCACCTCAGAATAAGATCAAATATAACGAGAAGCATCCATATGACTTCCAGCTTGAAAAGACGATCGATATGCGTGTTCTGTTAAAGAAACTCGGACCTGCTCTTGAAAAGGGACAGAAGAAGAGTATCGAGATCGATGTTGTGAATACCGATCGTTCCGTTGGTACGATCTTCGGATCAGAGATCACAAAGCGCTATGGAGATACCTTGGAGGATGATTCTTACCTTGTAAAATGTAATGGTGCAGGTGGACAGAGCTTTGGTGCATTTGTACCAAAGGGACTTACCTTAGAGCTTGTCGGAGACAGCAATGACTACTTCGGAAAAGGACTTTCCGGTGGTAAGCTGATCGTATATCCGCCACGTTCCGCAAAATTTGTCCATGAAGACAATATTATTATCGGTAATGTAGCACTTTACGGAGCAACCAGTGGCAAGGCATATATCAACGGCGTTGCCGGTGAGCGATTTGCAGTTCGTAACTCCGGAGCAACCGCAGTTGTTGAAGGTGTCGGCGATCATGGTTGTGAATATATGACAGGTGGTAAGGTGGTAGTCCTTGGACGCACCGGAAAGAACTTTGCAGCCGGCATGAGTGGTGGTATCGCATATGTTCTTGATATGGAGAATGACCTGTATAAGCGTCTGAATAAGGAAATGATCCATGTGGAAGCAGTATCCGACAAATATGAGATCGGTGAACTGAAGCAGATGATCATGGATCATGTAAATTATACAAATTCAGAGATTGGAAAACGAATCCTGGATAAGTTTAATGAGTATCTTCCAAAATTCAAGAAGATCATTCCAAAGGATTATGAGAAGATGATGAACACCATTGTTGCGATGGAAGAAAAGGGTCTGACCAGTGAACAGGCAACGATCGAAGCATTCTACAAGATTAAAAATGGAGGTAAATAGATATGGGAAAGCCAACGGGATTTTTAGAATATGAAAGAGAAACCAGTATAGAGATCGCTCCGGAAGAAAGAATTAAGAATTTCAATGAATTCCATATACCATTAAGTCTTGAAGAACAGAAGATCCAGGCTGCCAGATGTATGGACTGTGGTGTTCCATTCTGTCAGGCAGGTATGATGATCGGCGGTATGGCATCCGGTTGTCCGTTAAATAATCTGATCCCTGAATGGAACGATATGATCTATAATGACAACTGGGAACATGCTTATGCCAGACTGAGCAAGACCAATAATTTCCCTGAATTTACCAGCCGTGTATGTCCGGCTCTCTGTGAGAAGGCATGTACCTGTAATATTAACGGTGATCCGGTATCCGTAAGAGAAAATGAACGTGCGATCATTGAATATGCCTATGCAAATGGTCTGGTAAATGATCAGCCTCCAAAAGGAAAAACTGACAAAAAAGTTGCCGTGATTGGTTCTGGTCCATCCGGACTTGCTGTAGCGGATATGTTAAACAGCCGTGGACATGACGTCACTGTATATGAGAGAAGTGACAGACCGGGCGGACTTCTGATGTATGGTATTCCAAATATGAAACTGGAAAAAGAAGTCATCGACCGTAAGATCGCATATATGGAAAAGCGAGGCATCCGTTTTATATTAAATACAGAAGTGGCAACCGGAAAGTCCACAGCAAAGTCACCGTATCCAAAGGATGACCAGATCACAGGATATCTGAAGAATCCAAATCAGAAGTATGTAAAGGCAGAAGATCTGTTAAAGGAATATGATGCAGTTGTACTTGCCTGCGGCGCATCCAATCCAAGAGATATCAAGGCAGCAGGCAGAGATGCGAAGGGAATCTATTTTGCGGTTGATTTCTTAAAGACAACGACAAAGAGTCTTGTAAATTCAAAGTTTGCAGATAAGCAGTTCGTGAACTGCAAGGGTAAAAATGTTCTGGTTATCGGCGGCGGTGATACCGGTAATGACTGTGTGGGAACTGCCGTCAGAGAAGGAGCAAAGAGTGTTACCCAGCTTGAGATGATGCCGAAGCTTCCGGATCAGAGAGCAGAGAATAACCCATGGCCGGAGTGGCCGAGAGTCTGCAAGACCGATTATGGTCAGCAGGAAGCAATTGCAGTATACGGACACGATCCTCGTATCTATGAGACGACCGTTAAGGAGTTCTTAAAGGATAAGGATGGTAATGTGAAGGGGGCCAAGTGCGTAAAACTTGACTGGCAGAAGGATCCAAAGACCGGCCGTATGAATATGACAGAGGTACCGGACAGTGAGTATGTGATCGACTGTGAAGTCGTTCTGATCGCAGCCGGATTTCTTGGCAGCCAGAAGTATGTAGCAGACAGCTTTGGCGTAGAATTAAATGAACGTACGAATGTGAAGACTGCATGTCCGAAGTCCTATGCAACAAATGTGCCAAAGGTATTTGTTGCAGGTGATATGCACAGAGGCCAGTCGCTGGTCGTATGGGCGATCCATGAAGGTAGAGAAGCTGCTGTTGCAGTAGATTCGATGTTGGTTGGATATACAAACCTGAACAGCTAAATATATTTATAGAAGAAACTGTTATGCAGATGTCCGGAGTGAGGATATCTGCATGGCAGTTTTTTCTGTTAAATATGTGCAAATTTTCTAATTTTTTAGGTTTTCTTTTATACTTATTGACAGAAAAACCGGGGACGTTTAAAATAGATGTTATCTAGGTGAACTCTGCCCGGAACGATGTTTTAACAGAACAAAATCAGGCAGATGAGTAAAAAGAAGGAGAGTAAACTATGAGAAAAGGTAAGAAATTTATCTCAGCGGCACTAGGGTTTGCGCTGGTATTCCAGTCGTTTGCCGGAATTGGTCCGGTAGCTGTCGCTGCAACGGGAGATGTAGATATCAATTCGACATTTACCGACGCGAACTTTCGGTCATATGTATCATCGAATTTTGATACAAATAAAGATGGCACGTTGTCAGAAAAAGAAATTGATGCGGTAACATCACTGAATGTAAGTATCAGTACATATTCAAAGAAGATATCAAGTCTTGCAGGCGTGGATGTATTTACGTCACTGGAATATCTGGACTGTTCCGGTCAGGCAATTGGAAGTCTGGATGTAGCGGATCTGGAGAATCTGAAATCTATTAATGCATCGAGCGACCAGTTGACGACATTTACATTACCAAAGAAAGCAGAACAGCTTGCTTCTGTTAATCTTTCCCATAATCAGATCACAGATATCACATTCCAGACGACTTATGCAGCTCTGAAAGAATTAAATGTATATGGAAACCAGTTGACTTCGATCGATCTGTCAAAGCTTCCGGCACTTGTGCGGCTGAATGTTGGTTACAACGTATTGTCGGCACTGGATCTGAGCAAGAACACGAATCTGGAATTCCTGCACTGTCAGAGTATGACAAAGCTTCATACGTTAGATATATCAAGCAACAGTGTGGATCATACAAAATTAGCCTATGTTGATTGTTCCTACATGCTGTCAGGTGGAGAAGGTGGAATCAATGAGCTGGATATTACAGGTGATACCGGTCTTAAGACACTGATCGCAGATGATAATGCCATATCTGTATTAAATATGGATGGAGCAACGTCACTCCAGATACTGAGTGTAGCAGGAAATAAGATCAAGTCGATCGATGTGTCCAAAGAATCCAGTCTGGAAACATTGAACCTGTCCAATAACAGTATCCAGTCTGTGGATGTCAGCAAGAATGCGGTTCTGAAATATCTGAATCTTGGAGCTATGCTGTTAAGCACGATCGATGTTACGAAGAATCCGTTACTGGAGAAGCTGGATCTGAATTCCAACCAGCTCATGGATATCGATGTGAGCAAAAACACAGCACTGACAGAGCTGGATCTTTCGAATAACCGGTTACAGAGAATTGACGTTAAGAATAATACAGGTTTAACTACATTGAAGCTGGATAATAATGCTTTGGTTGCAATCGATGTATCTTCCTGTCCTGGACTGTTGGAGGGTGAGTTCTCCTGTACAAATAACAGCAGACATATTTCTCTGTCAGAGCCAAACTACATCTTTAATATGGCGGATTTGGTAGCCGATGGATATCAGTCAGAGTATTCCGGTGTAGACCGTAAGGATGATACGATCGGATATGCATGTATCCGTACGACGGATCAGAATGGTAATAATCTGATCAAGAATGCAACACTTCAGGGATACACCTTATATACAGACGTTACCAATGAAAAGACACAGAATGTTGAATATAGTTACTATATCGGACTTGGAAAACAGACAGCAAAGTTTAAATTAATTGTTGATAATCCATTATCCTTAATTGTATGGTATACCTCAAATGGCAGCATTGTGAATAGCGGAAATGCAGAGTTAAGCCTTCGTGTCGGTGATACCACAACATTAGTTGCAAAGGATAAGAAGGAGAACGAATATTCCAAGGATATCATTTCCTGGAGCTCCAGTGATCCAAAGGTATTCAAGGTAGATAATGATGGCACGCTTACCTGTGTTGGCGCAGGAACAGCAACCCTTTATGTAAATATCAATAACAAAGCAAGAGCTTATATGACGATCAGCTGTCATAAGCCGGTAACAAAGGTTGTATTAAAAGACAAACAGAATGTTGAATATAATGATGGTGATACGATCGACCTGGTAGCAGGAAGCTGGGTTGGCGATGACCTGAAAACAAAAACACTTACAGCAACCTGCTATACAGATGAAGGCGTAGCAGACAAAGAGTATTCAGGCGTTACTTATAAGGTTACAACAACAGCAGATAAAGACAGCGCATCAAATTATAAAGTTGCAACTTGTACCAATGCAGGCGTGTTGACAGCAAAGGGAGCAGGTACAGTATACTTACATTGTATTTCAAAGGATTCAGGTGTAGATACAGTGTTAAAGGTAAATGTTTCCCAGATGGGCGAAGGTGTAACACTGTCAGAACAGAAGACAACGATGTTCACAGGTGTATCTAAGACATTCACAGCAACAGTAACACCGGATACCGCAACAAACAAAGAACTTGTATGGTCATCCAGTGATGAAACCGTAGCGCAGGTTGACCAGAATGGTAAGGTAACAGCAATTTCTGAAGGAACTGCTACTATATTCTGTAAGCTGAAGGCAAATCAGGGAATATATGCAAGAGCAGAGATCACAGTATATACAAGTGCAAATGGTGTAACCTTAAATCACACAGAATATACCCTGATCAAGGGAGCAACTGCAGAGGAAAGAAGAGTAACACTTGTTGCAAAGATCCAGGCAGAAGATACATCTTTATTTAAACCGAAATACAGCAGCAGTAATCCGGAGATAGCAACCGTAGGAACAACCACGGGTATTGTAAGTGCAGTAGCACCGGGAGAAGCCATTATTACCTGTACGATTGCAGATGGTATATCAACCGAGTGCAAGATCACAGTTATACAGAGAGTAACCGGAATCCAGATTGTAAGAGAAGGAACTGTTATGAATTCCGGAGAGAAGATGAAAGTAACAGCAAATGTTATGCCTGCAGATGCAAGTAATCCGGATGTAGAGTGGTCATCTTCGGATGAGAACATTGCAGCAATTGCTGCTGATGGAACGATCACTGCATTAAAGCAGGGTAAAGTAATCATTTACTGCAAGGCTCTTGATGGAAGCGGTAAACAGTCACAGTTTAATCTTACAATTAATGAACTTGCAAAAGATATTACCGTTGATCAGACAAATGTAGTCGCATATATTGATAAAGATACGGTTGTAAAAGCAAAGGTAACACCGGATACAGCAACCAAAAAGACACTGTCCTGGTCATCGGATGATACATCCATTGCAACCGTTTCGGGTGGAACAATGACAGTAGATGGAATCTCATATACGATCGGAAGAATCCGTGGTGTTGCACCGGGAACAACAACGATAAGATGTACAACACAGGATGGAAGTAATATTGAAAAAGAAATTAAAGTCACAGTTGTACAGCAGATCACAAATATCACACTGGATAAGACAGCAGTTGAGATCAATGCAGGCGAAAAAGCTTCGATCGCAGCATCTGTATTACCGGCAAATGCAGGTAATAAGAAGGTTGTATGGTCATCTTCCGATGAGAAGATCGCAAAAGTAGATCAGAAGGGTATGATCACAGCGGTTGGAAGAGGTACAGCCGTAATCACATGTAGTGCTGCAGACGGAATGGGTGCTAAGACAACCTGCCGTGTAACGGTTAAGCAGAGAGTTACATCAATCAAGTTAGATGCAACGACAATGAAATTATTTGTGGGCAATAAACAGTCCTTAACACAGACGGTATTACCGGAAAATGCGAATATGGCTACTGTAGAGTGGAGCTCCTCAAATGCAAAGGTTGCACAGGTAACATCTTATGGTCAGGTTACTGCAATGGCAGCAGGAAAGGCAGTTATTACATGTAAAGCAAAGGATGGAAGCGGCGTATTCGCAACCTGTAGTGTTACGGTTGTAAATCCGGTACAGACCATCAAACTGAATCAGACGCAGAGAACAATCTTAAAGGGTAAGAAATATACATTAAAAGCAAAGGTTGGACCAAAGAATGCAACCAGCAAGGCTGTAACCTGGAAGTCTTCAGACAAAAAGATTGCAACAGTAAGCTCAAAGGGTGTTGTAACTGCTAAGAAAGCAGGTCGTGTAACGATTACATGTACTGCGAAGGATGGAAGCAATGTTTACGCAACCTGTTCTGTAACCGTTGCAAATCCGGTTAAGACGATCAAACTGAATAAGAAAAAGGTTACGATCAAGAAGAAGGGAACATATCTGTTAAAGGCAACAGTAGGACCAAAGTCAGCAACCAATAAGGCTGTAACCTGGAAATCTTCAAACAACAAAGTTGCTACGGTATCTGCAAGTGGTTTTGTAACAGCTAAGAAGAAGGGAAAAGTAACAATTACTGTGAAGGCAAAGGATGGCAGCAAGAAAACTGCAAAATGTACTGTAACAGTAAAATAAATATAAGGATTTTGTGAACATGACCGATATTTTCAGAGCATGGGAACAGTAAAAAGCAGGATATCCAATACCTCCGATAAGGAGTGAGGATATCCTGCTTTTGTTATCTTAGGCTTTTGAATCTGTTGGGCATATTGTGCATGAGATCCTTGAGGCGAAATAAATATTCGTGAAAGAAAGGACAGAGCTATAGAAAATATGTGCAGTCCGTATAAATTAAATAAGCCCTTCTCAAAAGAAAAGGGCTTATCTAATATCTTCAACAACAAAGAAAAAAATTATGAATTAAGAACTGTCTATATAATAACGATAAATTATGAACAAATTATGACCATAAAAACAACGATTTGCAAATTAAAAGTAAGTTTTTTTTGACATATTTTCATACGTTGTGCGTTTTATACAAAAAAATCCATGCGCATTGTTTATCTTGATGAATTCACCGGACGCATGGATTTTTGATTGTATTTTTTGATGTACAAGCAATTAATGTAATAAGTGATCGACCGGAAGATATACAGGAAGTCCATCTTTATACTGTAATGAAACCTCACCGATGATCAGAGGACGAAGATAGTCGATCATTTCGTCTGTGACATCATTTCCTGCTTCATTGATCCATTCAACCGGAACGGATTTTGCTTCGTTTGCAATATCAGCAACATCGGCGGATTTGATCACCCACTGATACGGATCGTTTGAGATTCGTTCGATCGCAGCCATGATACCGGTCTTGCCTTCAGCAGCATATTTGACTGCTGCCTGGCCAAGAGAAAAAGATTCTGTAATATCGGTTCTGGATGCAATATGACCGGCACAACGCTGTAATACATTCAGCTCGATGGAACGTACTTTAACACCGATTTCATCACGAACCAGATATTCCAGAGCCTTGCCGGCACCGCTTAACTGTGCATGACCGAATTTGTCTGCAACAGCAGAATCTGAGCTGATGTAGTTGCCGTCAGCATCGTGAATACCCTCCGAAACAGCAACAATAACCGTTTTCTGTTTTGTAAGTTTATCTTTAACATCGGCTAAGAACTGTTCTTTTGAAAATGCAACCTCCGGAAGATAGATCAGATCCGGAGCCTGACTGTAGGTTGTTCTGGCCAGAGCGGAAGATGCAGTCAGCCAGCCGGCATCCCGACCCATAATTTCGATGATGATAACTGCCGGAATCTTATAGATATAAGCATCATGTGCAATCTCTAATACGGTGGAAGCCACATATTTGGCAGCAGAGCCAAAGCCCGGTGTATGGTCGGTTGCAAACAGATCGTTGTCGATCGTCTTTGGTACTCCGATGATCTTAACATCTGACTGGATGGATTTGGCATAGTTGCTGAGCTTTAAAACTGTATCCATGGAGTCATTTCCACCGATATAGAAGAATGCACTGATTCCATATTCTTCAAAACGTTCAAATATCTGCTTATATGGAGCGGGATCCTCGGTATAATCCGGGAGCTTGTAACGACAGGAGCCAAGATACATGGCTGGTGTAAGCTCCAGTGTATTCAACATAGGAAAATGGGAGAGTGCCATCAGTGACATATCCATCATATTATTTTCCAGAACGCCGGTAATACCATGCAAAGAACCATAGATTCTTGTAAAACTACCGGATTTTCGAACTCCATCGATCACACCGGCTAAAGAAGCGTTGATTGCAGCGGTAGGACCGCCGGATTGAGCTACGATACAATTTTCTTTTTTCATTTTTGTCTCTCCATTCTTTTGTTCTATCAATTACTCAGTAGTGCTGTCAGATTTCAGCTAACTGAATGATTCCTTTTTTATAGAGGATATCCGGAACGTAGGACATCTTAGACTTACGAAGTCCGGGAAGTCCGAGATCCTCTTCGCGGTTTACATAGGTATAAGCCTGAAGCTCATGCGTGACAAATGACTGATTGATCATAGGATAGATGCCGTCAATACTGTCATCTGCTTTCTCAAAATGTACGTCAAAGGTATCTGCGGTCAGCGGTTCCCCTAAGGTAAATGCAGACGGGATGTGATTGACGTAGATGATTCCTCCGGTCATCTGAAGTTTTTTCCTGTTTGCAAGAGCTTTCCGGATGATATTATATTCATAAGCATGTTCTTCTGCAAGATCCGGCTGCAGGACATCGTGTTTTTCCACCCAGTATCTGGCGACTGCAAGACAGGCATCGATGTGCTCATCTGTGATTGTATAGTATTCATAATCCGGGTAATTACGCAGAAAGCTGTTGATATGATTCCGTTTGCCATGCAGCTTCTTTCCATGCAGACCGGTCAGCTTTTCTACTGTGTAGATATAGTCAAAATCACCTGGATCCAGAGTATAAGAGAAGTTTTTGCCGTACCAGCCGGAGATGATTTCATACATTTCCAGTGTCGCACAGTGGACACTGGGGGTTACACCCTTTGACTGAAACCAGGCACAGATTTCTTCAAATACGGCTTTTGCATTCTGAAGATAGACAGGATCCTGAAGATCTTTCACAAAATCTTTGCCTTTGCCGAGCGGAAACGTAAAAGAAGAAGGTTTTCCGCCTTCTTCTGATATAAATACAAGCATACCAGAGAGGATTGTATAGGATACATGGTATTCCTCTGCCCATAAGATGGCATTTCCAGGACAGAAACCACAGTCTCTGATACTGGTACCTCTCAGATACGGAGTTAAAATGTCAAGTTGCGATAAAGTTGGTTTTATAAGTTTCATGTATATGTCTTTCTAATTCTTAATTCTTCTACTATATTTTTATTCAGGACTATAGAGCAGGGTTAACAGATTCTTACGACCGTAGGTCATAAGACCGTCAATGATCGCCTTTTTATTGTCCTCTGAAGTTCTGATCTCAACAAGCTGCAGCAATGCATTTACATAGCTGGTCCAGCGTTCATAGATCTTGCGCTGTGCATCTGTCGATACCGGAGGAAGCGAGGTGACTGGAGCATCGTCATCATCCGAGGATACGCCTGTTATATGGAATACAGGAGAGTCCGGTGTCAGGGCTTCAATTCCGTATGCGATCATATAGAGCTCTTCGGTTCGCACCAGACCGCAGTCATACATTTCCACAACCAGATCATTGATACATTCTTCCAGTTTGTTGAAATGATGTTCGCAGCGGAGACGGGTGATCGCATCGCCATCTTCCATATCCTCTTTGTTATACCAGTAACCCATATCGGCCTCTGTGTCACCTTCCAGTGCCTCTTCATATTTCTTTTTCACAGCAGTTGTCCGGCGGCTTCGTTTGTTTGCCATTTTTTCCTTTGATACCTGGATAGACCAGACGATCAGAGCGATAAATGCAAGAAGAAGTAATATGCCAAAAACAACTGTCAGAATCGATTTGATCATAGTTCATTACCTGCCATATTATTGATTGGATCTGCATAAAATGCAATAAAAAAAATCATACCTACAACATATTATACTACAGAGTGCCATTCCTTTTCAATTCTTCTATTTGAAAAAATGAAGGCAATAACCAAATTTTAGGGCTTGCATGAGTAGTATGCCTATAGTATAATTACGTTAAAGCTGAGATGTACTAAGCTTCTTGCGATTTTGAACCTACATTTGAATAAAAGGGATTCCTATATTGCTGTTTGCGATGTCAGGCCTCTTCAAACGTGGAAGGCAGAGATTCAGTTGCGGTTGCCCACCTAGCATTGGCTAGGACTCAAAATGCAGGAACGCATTTCAGTTTTCAACAAATGATAAAGAGAGCAGCATCTATGATGCTGCTTTTTCTTTCGATATACATGTGCAGCAGAGCACATGTATAAATAAATTATGCCACAGGAACTGGAATTTTATGAAAAATTTTTTAAAATTTTTAACCTTTTGTGTGATGATCCTGTTGGTCGTTTTGATCATTTATGCAGGAAAATATGCTGTAAAAGAAAAAGAAGAAATACCGGAAGAATATAAGCAGACCGATATTTCCATATTATCAAATCTTCGGGATTCAGCAGGTGCCGGTGTTGTAAAAGAGTCGGATAGTCAGGCAGATAAACAGGCACGGGAAGCCATGCAGACCGATCATACAGCGGAGCTTCCTGTTTTGTCGGAGCAGAACATGCCAGATACGATCCGTGTTCTGTTGTCCGATGACGGAAGCTACTGGCAGTCAGAAGTCCGGGTGAGCAGTGATTCGGATCTTCGTGTTGTCTGCGGGCAAACAGAAACAAGCTATAAGAAAGGAACGGAGATTGATCTGGCAGAGCTTACCGGGGACGCAGATCCGGTTTCCCTGACGATCATTCCGGAAAAACAGGGAAAACTGACAGTAGAGAGTCTTCATAAATCAGAAGGAGCACCGTCCTATCGGGGAAAGCTGCAGATAAAAAAACAGGAAAATAAATACTGTATTGTAAACGAACTGGCGTTTGAGGAATACCTGTATGCGGTTGTTTCCAGTGAGATGCCTTCCTCATATGAGAAAGAGGCGCTGAAGGCACAGGCGGTATGTGCAAGAAGCTATGCAGTTAGAAGGATCCAGGATGGTGCATTTGAAGAATATGGGGCGGATCTGGATGACACAACTGCCAGTCAGGTATATAACAATGTATTTGAAACAGAGAAAACGATTCATGCAGTACAGGAAACCAAGGGACAGATTCTGACCAATGACGGGGATGTGGTAAATGCATATTTCTTTTCAACCTCCTGTGGAACGACATGCCGGAATGATGACGTCTGGGGTGGAGAGAAGTTAGATTATCTGAATGATCAGTTGGAGATTTATACAGAGGCGGATCGGAAACGGTTAGGAGATGCAACTGTTATGCTCGATCATGGATATTTTCAGATAGGGGATGGCAGATTGTCAACGGAAGAGGTATTCCGTGCATTTATCGATCAGACGGTCTATGTGAACAGTATTGAGAAAGAAGAACCATTTTACCGCTGGCAGGTTACGCTGACGGCAGATCAGATACAGACACTTGCGGGTGCAGATATCACAGATCAGACCGGAGAGATTGAGAAAGTCCGGATCACGAAAAGAGGAAATAGCGGAATTGCCCGGAATATGGTATTATACGGGAAAAAGAGTTCTGTTACGATTGAAGGACAGATGGAGATACGTGAACTTCTCTGTTCGCCGGATGTTGTGATCCGGAAACAGGATGGAAGTGAAACATCAGGTTTTGATCTGCTGCCAAGTGCGTATTTTTATATTACGCAGGATAAAGAGGGAAATTATCAATTGCATGGTGGCGGCTTTGGTCACGGAGTCGGCATGAGCCAGAACGGGGCAAATGATCTGGCAGAAGCAGGATATGGATATGAGGAGATCCTGTCTCATTATTATAATGGAACAGAACTTGAGAAATTGAGAGAAACGGGAAATAAAACAAATGAAGAATAAAGTAAACCGGGTGAAAGAGAAAATCGAATGGATCCAGAATCTTACAGTTGTACGGATGGTTCAGGGAGCAATGAGGATCAACAAGGATAATCAGTTGTCTGCGTTTGCGGCACAGGCGGCTTTCTTTCTGTTGCTTTCTTTTTTTCCATTTGCAATGATGCTCCTGATCGGCATTCGTTTTCTTCCGGTAACACAGGCGGAGTTTATAGAGCTGGTAGCGGAGATGATACCGGGAAAGATGGCAGAGACACTCAGCTTTATGGTCGATGAAATCTACAGTGCGCAGGTTGGAACGACGATGATCGTGTCAGCAGTCGTAGCAGTCTGGTCGGCGGCAAAAGGAACGATGGCGATCGAACGAGGACTCAATTTTATGGATCGGACGAAGGATACCAAGAATTATATATTACGAAGACTGACAAATGCATTATATACGCTGATATTCTGCGTGATGCTGATCGCACTGGTCGGAGTATATGTTCTTGGAAATACGATCATGGAAGATATTCTTGCAAAGACAAACTGGGTGGATTATTCCGAGAAGATCTTCTTTTATTCCAGACTGTTAACTGCGCCGGTGCTGGTATTTGCAGTTATTTTACTGATCTATTGTCGTCTGCCGGATAATCATCTGCGTTTGAAGACAGCAATACCGGGGGCGGTATTCACAACTGTCTGCTGGGTATTGTTATCAGCGGCATTTTCATCCTATCTTACTTATTTTGGAATCAATACGTATATGTATGGCAATCTTGGAGGCATGGTCATCGCAATGCTCTGGCTGTATATCTGTATGTATATCCTGCTTTTGGGGGCAGAGTTGAATCTGTTCTTCCGTGATGAAATCTGGGCTGTATTCCGGAAAATCCACACAGACCTTCATAAAAAAAGAACAAAAAAAGATTAAAATTTTATAAAAAATAGTTGAAAAAACGACAGGAGAGAAATATACTAAGCGTATATGAGACGAGGGGAAATCGTTCAATAAATGGAGGAAAGTTTAATATGAAAAGAAGAACATGGAAGAATTCAGGTTTTTCACTTGTAGAGCTGATCATTGTGATCGCGATCATGGCAATTCTTGCAGGTGCACTCGCACCGGCACTTATCAAATACGTAAAAAAATCCAGACTGCAGGTATATCTTGATACGGCATCAGAGATTGAGAAATCCGTTGTTAATATGGTGGTTGATGCAGAGGAAGATGGCTATGCGATCCGTGCTGTGACCTATAAAGGTTCTACAGAGGATGGTTCAGGATCAGGAACGTTGATCTGTGCAACTGCTTCCGGATATGCAGATATGGCCAGTGCCGCCGATAAGGCAAAGTATTTTTCCGAGATGTTCCGTTCGATGGGAATGGGAAGTGTCACCTTATATATGAATGGAGATATCCCACTTCAGATCGCATTATCCGAAAATGGCAAGGTAGTTGCATCTGATCCGGCAACAGGAGCAAGTTCACAGATCCTGCTTTCCGATAATCGTGGAGAATTAAAAGCGAAGATCGTTTATTCTGCATCGAAAGGCGAATGGGTGATCGCAGAAAGTTATTGACACATATTAAAAATGTGCTATATTTAAGTATAGTTTTAACCATCCTGCCTATGATGTGGATGGAAGAGAAGACGTTGAAGATGCAAAAGATGGGATATGTCTGACAGAGAGATCGGGTCATCGGCTGGAAGCTTGATCGAGCACCATATTTCATTTAATTTCACATCCGAGTTTTATCTCTGAGAATTCTTTAAACGGAAGCGTAGGAGATAACGGGTTATGGCCGTTATAACATAGAATGAGTGCTGACAGCGCCGGGAAGACCGGATGTCAGAATCAGGGTGGTATCGCGGTTGCTCCGTCCCTTTGTGGACTGGGGCTTTTTTTGTGTACATCATCGAGCCGGGAGGCAGGAGGGTGTATCCCAAGCAGGAGTATTCCGCATGTTTATTCACAAATATTGAGAAAATATAAACAAGGAGAATGAAAGATGAAAGACAGATTAGAGGCAATCAAAGCAGCAGCACTTGCCAAGATCAATGAAGCAGATGTGCTGACATCCTTAAATGATGTAAAGGTATCTGTACTCGGAAAAAAAGGTGAACTGACTCAGGTATTAAAGGGTATGAAAGATGTAGCACCTGAAGATCGACCAAAGGTTGGACAGATGGTAAATGAGGCACGACAGGTAATTGAGACAGCCTTAGAGGAAAAATCAAAGAAGATCAATCAGTCACTTCGTGCAGAGAAGATGAAGCGCGAAACGATCGACGTTACCCTTCCGGGAATCAAGAAGATCGATGGACACAGACATCCGAATCAGATCGCTCTTGAAGATCTGGAACGTGTATTCATCGGTATGGGCTATGAGATCGTAGAAGGTCCTGAAGTTGAATATGATAAATATAATTTCGAATTATTAAATATCCCTGCAAATCATCCTGCAAAGGATGAACAGGATACCTTCTATATCACAAAGGATATCCTGCTCCGTACACAGACCTCTCCGGTACAGGCAAGAATCATGGAGAAGGGCAACCTTCCGATCCGTATTCTTTCACCGGGACGAGTATTCAGAGCTGATGAAGTAGATGCAACACATTCACCATCCTTCCATCAGGTAGAAGGTCTGGTTATTGATAAGAACATTACGATGGCTGACTTAAAGGGAACTTTACAGCAGTGGGCAAAGGAATTCTTTGGTGAAAACACAAAGGTTAAGTTCCGTCCACATCATTTCCCATTCACAGAGCCATCAGCAGAGATGGATGTAACCTGTTTCAAATGTGGCGGCAAGGGCTGTCGTGTATGTAAGGGAAGCGGCTGGATCGAGATCCTTGGCTGTGGTATGGTTCATCCGAAGGTACTTCATGACTGTGGCATTGATCCGGAGGAATATTCAGGATTTGCATTTGGTATCGGTCTGGAGCGTGTAGCACTGTTAAAATACGAAATCGACGATATGCGTCTTCTTTACGAAAACGATGTACGTTTCTTACAGCAGTTCTAAAAAACAGGAAAAGGAGATAGAAAAATGAATACACCACTTTCATGGATAAAAGTATATGTGCCTGATCTTGACGTAGAGGCACAGGAATTTGTCGATGCAATGACACTTTCCGGTTCACATGTAGAAGGTTTTGTGAAGAAAGACAAGAATCTTGAAAAGATCGTAATTGGTAAGATCGTTAAGATAGAAAAGCATCCGGATGCTGACAAACTGGTTGTATGTCAGGTCGATATCGGAGCAGATGAGCTGCTTCAGATCGTAACCGGAGCACCAAATGTAAAAGAAGGAGATCTGGTTCCTACCGTACTTGACGGTGGTAAAGTAGCAGGCGGACACGATGGCGGAGAGCTTCCTGCTGATGGAATCAAGATCAAGAAGGGAAAGCTTCGTGGCGTGCCGTCTTATGGTATGATGTGTGCGATCGAGGAGCTTGGATCATCCAGAGAACTGTATCCGGAAGCACCGGAAAACGGTGTCTATGTATTCCCTGCGGAAGCAGATGTAAAGCCGGGTGATGATGCGGTAAAGGCACTGGGACTGGATGATGTTGTTGTAGAATATGAGATTACATCAAACCGTGTAGACTGCTTTTCCATGATCGGTATGGCAAGAGAGGCTGCTGTTACATTTGACAAGCCATTCTACCCACCGGTGATCAAGAAAACAGGAAATGATGAAGATGTAAATAACTATGTATCTGTAGAAGTTCAGGACACAGATCTGTGTAAGCGTTACTGCGCAAGAGTTGTAAAGAACTTAAAGATCGGCCCATCACCAAAATGGATGAGAGAGAGACTTGCTTCACAGGGAATCCGTTCGATCAACAATCTGGTTGATATCACAAACTATGTAATGGAAGAATATGGACAACCAATGCATGCGTATGATCTGTCCACAATTGCAGGAAATAAGATCGTTGTCAGACGCGCAAAGGATGGCGATACATTTGTGACGCTTGATGGTCAGGAAAGAAAGCTGGATAAGGATGTTCTGATGATCTGTGACGGAGAAAAAGAAGTTGGTATCGCAGGTATCATGGGTGGTGAGAACTCCATGGTAACGGATGATATCCAGACCTTATTATTTGAAGCAGCCTGTTTCGATGGAACCAATATCCGTCTGTCATCCAGAAGACTCGGACTTGCAACAGATGCTGCATTCAAGTTTACAAAGGGACTTGATCCAAATCTTGCAGAAGAAGCAATCAACCGTGCATGCCAGCTGATCGAAGAAATGGGTGCAGGTGAAGTTGTTGGCGGTATGGTTGATGTATATCCGGATCCTGTACAGCCTAAGGTGCTTCCGTTTGAGCCTGAAAAGATCAACAAGCTTCTTGGTACCGATATTGATGAAAAGACCATGCTTGATATATTCGGTAAGCTGGAATTAACATATGATGAAGCAGCAAAGACACTTACTGTTCCAACCTTCCGTCAGGATTTAAACTGCATGGCAGATCTGGCAGAAGAAGTTGCTCGTTTCTATGGATATGATAAGATTCCGATGTCACTTCCAAAGGGTGAAGCTACCGTAGGTAAGAAGCCATACAGCCATAGAATCTATGACATTGCAAGAAACATTTTGGAAGGAAACGGATTCTCCGGTGGTATGTGCTATTCATTTGAAAGCCCGAAGGTATTTGACAAATTACTGCTTCCTGCTGATTCTGTCTATAGAAAGGCGATCATGATCGCAAATCCGCTGGGTGAGGATTTCAGTATCATGAGAACGGTATCCTTAAATGGTATGCTGACTTCTCTTGCAACGAACTTCAATCGTAAGAATAAGGTTGCACGTCTGTACGAGTTCGGAAATGTATATCTTCCAAAGCAGCTTCCACTGACAGAGCTTCCGGAAGAACGTATGAAGCTCACGATCGGTATGTACGGCGAGGGTGATTTCTTCAACTTAAAGGGTGTGATCGAGGAGTTATTCGATAACCTTGGTATGAAGAATATCTGTACCTATGTTCCTACAACAGAGCATCCGTTCTTGCATCCGGGTCGTCAGGCAAATATCGTAAAGGACGATACCGTTGTTGGTTATCTCGGTCAGCTTCATCCGGAGACCTGTGACAATTACAACCTGAAGGGTGAGGTATATGTAGCAGTTCTCGATATGCCAAATGTCGTAGCACTGTCATCCTTCGATATCAAGTATGAAGGTATCGCAAAGTTCCCTGGAAGTACCAGAGACTTAAGTATGGTTATGGACAAGGGAATCTTTGTTGGACAGGTAGAAGAACTGATAAAGAAATGCGGCGGCAAGCTGCTTGAAAGCTATAAGCTCTTTGATGTATATGAAGGCGAGCAGATCGCAGCCGGTAAGAAGTCTGTTGCTTACACGATGACATTCCGTGCAAAAGACAGAACCTTAGAGGCTGGTGAAGTCGATAAGATCATTGAGAAGCTTGTAAAAGAATTAGGAAAGCTGGGCATCGAACTCAGAGCCTAATTTACAGGTTGGAATAATTCTGGTATTATGAATCGGAGAATATTTGTTATACAAGTATTCTCCGGTTTGTTATATCAGACAGTCAGATATTTTTTGTTACAGGGAGAAGAAGGAGAGAAGATGGGAAAAAGAAGGTTACGAATGATGGCGGTAGCTATGGCTTTGGTCGTGGCAGCAGGACAGTCCGGAGCAGGCTTTGTCAGTGGTATGGGATCTGTGACGAAGGTCTGTGCAGAGACGGAAGATACAACGGAGCAGGAATATATAACAGCAGATGGCTGTTATACATTATGGATGGTGGTAAAGCAGACGGAGCGTTCAGACAAGCTGGTAATCGCAAATCATGTATTACTGGATGGAAGAGCATGCAAAGGGAAAAACCCTGTCCATTTCCAAATCTATTCCATCATAGATTCGGAAATGGACAGGGGTTTTTGTTATATTCTATGAGAGTAAGAGCTACTATTTATTTAACGATGCCAGCTGAGTCTTTAACGCCGCAATCTCTGCATCCTTTTCAGACAGAGCTGCATCTTTCTCAGATAAAGCAGTAATCGCTTCATCCCGTTCTTTTTTCAATTCATCGATCATGTAATTGACGGTATTTTCATCCAATTTTCGTAATGCTTCAGAAAACATGGTAACAACCTCCTCCGGGTGATACAGATATTCTGACATATCCATGCAGATGGCTTCCATCCACGGATAGTCGGATATCAGTGCTACAAGGTCATCCAGGGTAGTTGCCGTTAACAGGGATAACCATGCGTTAAGTTCGTTGATATCTTTAGAATACTTACTTTTTTGGAAGACGTCAAGTGCAACGACATAGTATTCCTGCAGAAGATGGAAGTTGATCCCGGTATCAAATGCAGCCTTTCCATGATGCAGATAGATATCGGATAATTCGGGATCTTTACATTCTTTTGGACTGTTTTCAAACATCACGATCGTATAAACGGTTTTCAGATCCTGATAGGTGAATATACTTCCTCTTTCCCCTTTTACTCTGGTGTACTGGCGAAGTAGAAGATCAGCAGAGTAGCAGGACATCCGCTCACCCGGAAAGGTGTATGGGATCTTCTGGATCTCCACATTTGCGATCGAACCATCTTCTAACTGAACAATGATATCCAGAAGCAGGAGAGAGGTTGATGGCAGCATGCTGTCCTCATTTGACAGGATACATTTTACGGTTACTTTTGTGCCGATGATACTGCTGATCAGTCGTGATAACCGTTCCGGGTATACATCCGGGTTGAACAGTTTCTTGAAAAATGGATCATAGGTCAATGGCAGACTTTTCTTGCCTTCCATGAATTCCAGAAAACGGTTTTTCCATTTGTCAGGCCAGTTCAGATATGTCCGGTAAACGGATGGATTCTTCTTTAATTCTAATAGACATTCATCTTTGGTCCGGGATGGGAAAAGCTGATGGATGTTTAATGCGGCAGACAGTATAGCGTTACCTTTCTGTGAGACAGTAACGTTTCTTTTTTCATTTTCATTGTACATAAATTTAATTCCTCGTAATATCCGGCGCCTGTTTTGTCGACAACATAACCATACCAGAAAAAGGAATGAAAAAACGGTTGATGTAACAAACAGCATGTCTGGATGTAATAACTTGCATATTTGCAGAATATTTTTATTAATTTCCCCTGGCATATTGACGACTCTTTTTTTTTTATAATATTTATGCCGTTTTTTCAGCCTGTACCGGTTAGAAAAAATAGAGCAGGGATATTGATGAATAAATATGAAGCGCAATGAGAGGTGAGAGGTAAAAGGACGGGTCGACCGATAATAAGTAAAGATACTGTAGAAATTTGCAAGGAATGAGCAAGGAGGATGAAAGAAAAATGATACAAAAGAAGATAAAAAGCCTGATCTATGCAGGCTTGGGACTGGTTCTGTGTGTATTGCTGTGTGGAGGAATCGGTATGACATCGCAAGCAGAATCATATGGCAATCTAACATATGAAGAAAATGAAAGTGGAATTACTATTACCAGGTATACAGGGAATAAGACAAAGCTTGTGATTCCGGGAAAGATTGGAGGCAAGAAGGTAACAAGTATAGGATGGAATGCATTTTCAGGTTGTAGAGGCTTAAAAAGTATAATGCTCCCGAAAGGAGTGACCAGTATAGAGGCGTATGCATTTATGGGTTGTAGTGGTTTAACAAGTATAACAATCCCAGACAGTGTGACCAGTATAGGATTGGGTGCATTTGGGGACTGTAGCGGTTTAAAGAGTATAACGATTCCAAAAAGTGTAACAAGCATAGACTATGATGTGTTTCGTGGCTGCGATAGTCTTGCGATCTCCTGTTATAAGAATTCCGCAGTGCATAAATATGCCATAGAGAATAATATACCAGTCAAATTAATTGGAAAAAACGCAACACCCGCGTCTGGAACTCCGGCGAAGAAAGGCACAACTCTTACCATTTCATCTAAGAAGCTCCAGGTAAAGGTAACTTCATCTTCGAAGAAGAATCCGACTGTTACAATTACGAAGTTTACTGATAAGAAAGCCAAGAAGCTGACCATTCCTGCAACGGTAAAAGTGAAAGGTGTTACTTATAAAGTAACTGCGGTTTCCGATAAAGCATTCAAGGGTAGCAAGAAGCTGACAACGGTCACGATCGGAAGTAATGTAACGAAGATCGGTAAAGAAGCATTCTCCGGTTGTAAGAATCTGAAGAAGATCACAGTTACAGCAGGAAAGCTTAAGACCATCAGTAAGAATGCGTTCAAGGGCATTAATAAGAAAGCAACCATTACTGTGAAAGGCACAAAGAAAGCAAAGACAGCTTTAAAGAAACAGTTGAAAAAGAAATCCATCGGATATGTAAAGACATGGAAGATTAAATAATTATAAACTTGTTTTCCTTTCTGATATCCGTTACAATCAAACTTGGAGAGACGGAGGCAATATACAAAGCTAAAATATGCATGTTATTCTGTTCTATCGGGAAAGGAGAGGGAACATGAATAACGAAATTGTATATTCCTCCAAGGCTACTGATCAGAAAGCACAGTATGATGCCAGTGCCAAGCGGTTGCTTGGACAGAAGATCATATTGGCGCATATACTGATCAGGGTAGTAGAAGAATTTAAAGGCATGGATGCAGATACGGTTGTATCATTGATTGAAGGTGAACCGTATATCAGCCAGATTCCGGTTGAACCTGGACTAATGAACAAAGAAGCAGTGGATGTCAGAACCGGTGAACGGATTGTCGGACTGAATACAGAAAGTTCCGAAATTGATGAGGGAAAGATATATTTTGATATTATCTTCTATGTACGGATGCGGGATGGACTGGCGAAAATGATCATTAATCTGGAAGCCCAGAAGAATGAACCGACAAAGTATTTTATCTTAAATCGGGCAATCTTCTATACGGCAAGACTGGTGTCATCTCAGAAAGAGCGGGAATTTACAGGTTCTGACTATAACGAGATCAAACAGGTGTATTCCATCTGGATCTGTATGAATATGAAAGAGAACAGTCTGAGTCATATTCATATGGTAAAGGATGATTTACTTGGCGAACAGGACTGGAAAGGCAATCTGGATATCCCTAACATTGTGATGATCGGGCTGGCAAAGGAGATTCCGCCAAAGGAAGAACAATATGAATTGTATCGATTGCTTGGAACGCTATTGTCACAGACAATGACGGCAGAACAAAAATTAAAGCTTATGAAACAGGAGTATAACATACCGGTAGACAGAAATGGTATAAAGGAAGAGGTGAGCGTTATGTGTAATCTGAGTGAAGGCGTAGAAGAGATGGGATATGCCAAGGGCGAAGCCGCTGGAATAGTCAAGGGTGAAGCACAAGGCAAGGTCATTGGAAGAACGGAAGAAAGAGCCGATATTATCCTGAAAATGCATAAGAAAGGCTACTCCTTAGAGCAGATCATGGATGTAACCGATATGAACGAAGCTGAAATTAAGGCAATTATAGGATAAAGACATAGGCAGAACAGGTAATATGTATATTTTAGTAGAAGGATAATGCTGCATTTGAAAAGATGGGTGTCAGGTATAAATAGAATTTTGTTTATTTGTACCTGGCACTTGTTTAGTTATCTGCTGCCTGCTTTATTCTTTGTTTTTCTTCCTTGCATTTAGACATAAAACGTGGCATTATCATAGTTGAGTTTTAAGGAGGATAAGAAAATGCAGTTATCAGATTTTTACTATGATCTGCCTCAGGAGTTGATCGCACAGGACCCACTCTTAAAGCGTGATAATTCGAGATTAATGGTTTTAAACAGAGAAGAAGGAACCATCGAACATAAACATTTTTATGATGTAATATCATATCTGCAAGAAGGCGACTGTCTGGTTATTAATGATACAAAGGTTATTCCTGCCAGACTGATCGGCGAGAAAGAAGGAACCGGGGCAGCTATCGAGGTACTGTTATTGAAGCGCTTGGATGACTGTACCTGGGAGACACTTGTAAAACCGGGAAAGAAAGCCAGAGTTGGTGCAAGGATCATCTTTGGTGGTGGTAAACTGGTTGGTGAAGTCATTGATATTGTGGAAGAAGGAAATCGTATCGTTCGGTTTGAATATGAGGGAATCTTTGAGGAGATTTTGGATGAACTTGGACAGATGCCGCTTCCACCATATATCACACATAAACTGGAAGACAAGAACCGTTATCAGACGGTCTATGCAGAGCATGAAGGTTCTGCGGCAGCACCGACAGCCGGACTTCATTTCACAAAGGAACTTCTAGAGGAGATCAAGACCAAAGGCATCAAGATCGCACATGTGACGCTTCATGTCGGACTTGGAACATTCCGTCCGGTAAAAGAGGATAACATTCTGGATCATCATATGCATTCGGAATTCTATGTGATAGATGAGAAAGCAGCAGAAACGATCAATGAGACAAAGAAAAATGGTGGTCGAATTATTGCAGTCGGAACGACTAGTACGAGAACACTGGAAACAGTAGCCGATGAGAACGGCATGCTTCGGGCTTGCAGTGGCTGGACAGATATCTTTATCTATCCGGGCTATAAGTTCAAAGCCATTGATGGACTAATCACGAACTTCCATCTGCCGGAATCCACGTTGCTGATGTTGGTATCAGCCCTTTACAGCCGCGAGAAGATTCTCGAAGCCTATAAGGTAGCCGTGGAAGAACGCTATCGTTTCTTTTCCTTCGGCGATGCCATGTTGATTCTGTAAAATACCTTGCGTTCATCTGGTTGATATTTAGTTATGACCTGAGCTGCATATAAATACTGCCGGGATTGTTATATACAAAGACAAGTATATTTTCTATTCGGTTCGCACGCTGATTTGTCAGCAGTCGCCCAAACTCACCCTTACGGGTTCAGACATGGGCTAGATGCTGACAGCTAGTGCAAACCTCATAACGAAAATACAACTAATGTCTTGTGTATATAACAACCCGGCAATATTTTTATGTACAGCTTCAGGTCAAAATTAATTCGCCAATCAGATGAGTCACAATGTATTTTACAGAACTTCTGTATTGCAGCGATTTGAAACCGTCGGACGCTGGGATGAGTTAAATTGATATTTTATATAAGGGAATTACATTAAAAATCCTGCTGCCCTGCTATGTACAAAAGACATAAGCGAAGTTTTCGTTATGAGGTTTGCACGAATTGTCAGCACCAAGCCCATGTTTGAACCCGGAAGGGTGAGTTTTGGCGACTGCTGACTAATAAATGTGCGAACCGAATAGAAAACTTGCTTGTCTTTTGACATAGCAGGGCAGCAGGATTTTTTTGTAATTCCCTATCAGAAATGTTGATACATTCATCTCAGCGTTCGAGGCTTATTTATCTCAGCCCGGCGAGATCCTGATAGAAGGTCGGGTAGGAGATGTTTACGCAGTCGCTGCCAAGAATCTCTGTGTCGCCGTCGGCGTTAAGTCCGGCGATGGCAAAGCTCATGGCGATGCGGTGGTCGAGGTGGCTGTCGATGACAGCACCGTGAAGCGGCTTGCCGCCATGGATGATCATGCCATCATCGGTAGCGCTAATATCTGCGCCCATAGCGGAAAGGTTCTTCACCATAACATCGATCCGGTTTGATTCCTTCACCTTCAGTTCCTGTGCATCTTTGATAACGGTTTGTCCCTTTGCAAAGCATGCCATGATGGCGATGATCGGAATCTCGTCGATCAGCTTCGGAATCAGGGAACCTTCGATCACACAGCCTTTTAAATCTGAGGTCTGTACTGTGATGTCTGCAGCAGGTTCGCCCGGCTGATCCAGTCGGTCGTAGGTGATCGTACCGCCCATCATTTTTACAACCTCTAATATTCCATCACGGGTATTGTTGATACCCACATTCTTGATCGTGATACAGGAATCCGGTGTGATAAGTCCGGCTGCGATAAAGTAAGCCGCCGAGGAGATGTCTCCCGGGATCATGATCTTCTGACCGTATAATTTATCCGCAGGTTTTACAATTGCGGTTGTGCCGGAGGTCTTGATATCGACACCGAAAGCATCAAACATCAGCTCCGTATGATTTCTGGATACATATGGTTCGGTTACACTGGTTTCGCCGTCGGCATACAGACCGGCAAGAAGAATACAAGATTTGACTTGTGCCGAAGCAACCGGTGAATCGTAGTGGATGCCATGTAATGGCTTTCCGGTAATCAGAAGCGGCGCACAGTCATTTCCATTTTCACTGACGATATCAGCGCCCATCAGAGAGAGCGGGGTCATGATTCGTTTCATTGGGCGGCGGCAGATCGATGCATCACCGATCACGCGGCTCTTGAAATTCTGTGCCGCAAGAATTCCGGACATCAGTCTGGTAGTTGTTCCGCTGTTGCCAACATCGAGTGTTTCTTTCGGAGTCTGCAAACCATGAAGCCCTTTACCGTGAATGATAACGGTATCCCCATTGTGGTCGATCGTTACACCCATTTCACGGAAGCAGTTCATGGAAGAAATGCAGTCTGCACCGTTTAAGAATCCGTGTACTTCGGTTATACCATCTGCCAGTGATCCAAGCATGATCGAACGGTGGGAGATGGATTTATCTCCGGGAATCGTAAGGACCCCTTTTAATCCTGTTCTTCTGGAAAATATCATAATGTATTACCTGTCTGGACGCGATATCGTCCATTTCCTTTTTATGTTGTCTTATCTGTTATATAAGCGGTATCCGGCATCTGCAAGAAGGTCAAATGCTTTCCGGCATGCATCCGTATCGTAGAAGGATAAACGTAGAACGCCTTCCTCGTCTTCACGATTATGGGAGATTCCGAAGTTCTTCAGATTGATGCCTGCATCAGCAAGCAGTACCGTAACCTTTGCCAGAGCGCCCGGTTCATCCGGGATATCGACAAAGAGTTCATACTGCATACGGATAACACCGCTTGTATTGTTCGGGATTGAATCCCGGTATTCTCTGGATGACTCAAAGAAAGCATTGATGTCCTTTGCGTCATTTCTTTCAATATCATAAATCATTTTATTTAGAAGCTCAATATATTCCTTCAATCCATTCACGATGTTCTTCGGATTGCTGAGGAGAATGTGCTCCCAAACCACCGGATTTGAGGATGCGATTCGTGTGATATCTTTAAAACCTCCGGCTGCCAGAGATTTAAAGATTCCGTCCGGAGAATCGGCATGCCGTACCAGATTGACCAGAGACGCTGCGATCACATGCGGTACATGGCTGATATAGGAAGTGATCTTATCATGCTCGTCCGGGGAATACCGGATCGGGATAGCACCCAGGTCGCCGATAAATGTCATGAATTCCTCCACGCGGTCTGCCGGAGCGTCCGGAGATGGGGTGATGAAATAATAAGCATTCTCGATCAGACGGTCGGTTGCTGCATCGTAGCCGGAGCGCTCGGATCCGACCATTGGATGACCGCCGATAAAATGAGAACCAAGTCCCAGTTCCTTTACAGCATCGTAGATGTCGGATTTGACACTGCCGACATCAGACAGGATACAGGAATCAGAGATCAGTGGTTTTAAAGTTTTCAGATATTCTATATTATAATGAACCGGCGCACACAGAAAGACATAATCACAGTCTGCGATGTCGCTGATATTTGTTGTATAATGACCTAAGGTGCCATCCTCCTGCGCTTCTTTTAAGGTCGCAGTGTTGACATCATAGCCGATGATCGTATAGTTTGGGAAAATACGGTGAATAGATTTTGCCACCGATCCACCGATCAGACCAAGACCGATAAAACCAATTTTAAATGCATTCATAGCTGTTTCTCCTTTTTGAGATTTAACGCGTTAAAGTGTGTAACAACATTATATACACATAAAAACAAAATAGCAAGAAAAACTAAAAAGGTGTACAATGGAAAACAGAGTAAAAAGACAGGAGAACAGAGCATATGGAAAAAAGAAAAACAGAAGTTGACCGCACATCAGGAAAACCGGAACAGGAAGGTTTATTAAAATATATGTTAGAAAACGGAATGACCCAGTTCCATGTTGTAAAGCACGGAGAAGAATATCTGAAAGAACACGGATTTTCCGAGCTTAAGTTAGAGGATAAATGGAAGCTTCAGGCAGGAGCAGATTATTACGTCAGACCATACAGTTCTGTAATGATCGCATTTCATCTGCCAAAGCAGCTGCAGCATATCCGGATAGTAACCAGCCATACGGATTTTCCGATGCTGAAGTTAAAGCCGTCAGCCGATATGGAAAAAGGCGGATATCATATGTTGAATATAGAGACCTATGGCGGACTGTTAATGAAGACATGGTTTGACCGTCCACTGGGACTTGCCGGCAAGGTAGTGGTAAAAGGCAGTGATGCATTTCATCCGGAGGTACGATTATATGATTCGGAGAAGCCGGTTGCGATCATACCGAGTCTTGCACCGCATCTGAAACGAGGAGATTCAGAGACAAAATTAGATCCTCAGAAAGAACTGATCCCGGTATTTGGGCTTTGGAAGAAGGATGAGCCGCATAGCTTTTTAGATGAGGTTGCAGAAAAACTTCAGATCGATAAGGCGGATATATTAGACTATGATCTGTATTTATATAATTGTGATTCCTGCCAAATGATCGGAGACAGTGGCTTATTTACATCACCGAGAATTGATAATGTATCTTCCGTTAGTGCTATTCTGGAATCTCTTACACAGACCGGCAATAAGTGGCAAGAAGAAAAAGGTAAGGGAACAGAAGCTGCATCGCCAGATGAAAGAATTTCGGAAGCAGATGGATCTGATACGAATCTCAGCATTGGAGTATTCTTCGATAACGAGGAGATCGGAAGTCTGTCCAAACAGGGAGCAGATTCCGGACTGCTTCGGATGATAACGGAACGTATCTTAAAAGACAGCGGAGAGAGACGCACCATACAGGAGCTGCTTCCGGAGATATTTTTGATCTCTCTTGATGTGGCACATGGAACACATCCGAATTATCAGGAAAAATCCGATCCGGTCAACCGGGTACTGCTTGGAAATGGGGTTGTCTTAAAGAGCAGCGCATCTCAGCGATATGTGACAGATAGCGAGGCTGCTGCAGTAATTCAGGTGCTCTGTGAGGATGGAGGGATTCCGTTTCAGCGTACGGTCAATAAGACAGGAATGCCGGGTGGAACAACGCTCGGTCCGATCGTTTCATCCTATCTTCCGGCAAAGGCAGTCGATATGGGAATGCCGGTACTTGCTATGCATTCCGCATGTGAAATGGCACATTTGTCAGACTATGAGTCCATGAAGCGTCTGCTTGTCGCTTTTTGGTTGAAATAGAGCTGTATTTATGCGATAATAAACAGTAAGTATATAGAAATATGGACGGAGGTTACTTATGAAGAAGGTTTACAGAACACTACTTGTATGTATGATGATCATTCTTTCAGTATTTGTACTTGCAGCCTGTGGGAAAAAGGATGCAGGAAAAAAGACGACCACCGAGAGTTCAACAGAAGCTTCTGAAGATGTAGCATCCACAGAGGATACAACAGAAGCGACGACGGAAGCACAGGTGGATGAAGAAGGATTTACGATCGTAAATGACAAGGTGACAACGACTGATTATGTAAATGTCAGAACAGCACCATCCACGGATGGAGATCCTGCAATGCAGCTTGCAGATGGTGTAGAACTTGACCGGATCGGGTATAACGATGAATGGAGCAAGGTATCCATTACAGGTGAAACCTATTATGTTTATTCGGAATTTGTAAAGGCAGAAGGAGCAGCATCCGGTGGTGATGACAGCAGCACAGAAGAATCAACACAGGAGACAAGCAATGTTGGCGAAGGCAAGCTGATCTGTATTGATGCAGGTCATCAGGCAACGCCGAATACGGATACAGAGCCGGTAGGTCCCGGTGCGGAAGATAAGAAAGCAAAAGTCTCAGCCGGTAATACAGGTGTTACAACCGGTACAGAGGAATATGAACTGAATCTTGAGGTAGCGTTAAAGCTTCAGAGTGCATTAGAGGCAAGAGGCTATACTGTGAAGATGATCCGTACATCCAATGATGTCGATATCAGTAATGCGGCAAGAGCCGAACTTGCAAATAGTGACAATGCAGATGCATTTATAAGGATCCATGCCAATGGTTCCACAGATACAAATGCAAGTGGTGTCATGACGGTATGCCAGACAAAGGACAATCCATACAATGCAGATATCTATGATTCCTGTAAACGGTTGTCTGCCGATGTATTAAGCGGAATGGCAGCAGCAACAGGGGCAAACAGCGAGGGTGTCTGGGAGACAGATTCCATGAGTGGAATTAACTGGTGTAAGGTTCCGGTTACGATCGTTGAGATTGGTTATATGACGAATTCAGAAGAAGACCAGAAGCTTGTAACATCAGATTATCAGAACCTGCTTGCAAAGGGAATTGCAGATGGTATAGATGCATATTTTGCAGGTAAGTGATCTGTAACAGATAATGAGATGATTTATCGAATACATTGAGTGAGTTATACTTGCGATATATGTAAGAAGATACAAAAGATATTTATAAAAATACAGGAGGATATAACATGGAAGCATTAGAATGTATTAAGACAAGAAGGTCGGTAAGAAAATTCAAAGAGGATATCATTCCGGATGAAGTGATCCGTGAGTTGGTAGAACTCGCATCCTATTCACCATCCTGGAAGAATACACAGACGATCCGTTACATCAGTGTTTCTGATCCGGAGAAGATCAAGAAGATCGCAGAAGAAGGCGTGATGGGATTTGCATTAAATGAGAAGACAGTTTCCAGAGCACATCAGTTGATGGTTGTGACACAGAAGAACGGTATTTGTGGATATGAGAGAGATGGAAGCTTCAGTACAAGCAAAGGTGCCGGATGGGAGATGTTCGATGCCGGTATCGCAGCCCAGACATTCTGTCTTGCAGCACATGAGAAGGGAATCGGAACGGTTATCCTTGGAGTATTTGATGATAAGAAGGTTGGAGAGATCGTAGGTGTGCCGGAAGGACAGACAGTTGCCACTGTTATCGCAATGGGATATCCGGTATTTGCACCGGAGATGCCGCCAAGAAAATCAGTTGATGATCTATTAACGATCCAGTAAGAGCTATTTTATTCATTATATAATGAATACTGACAGAAGATAGATTTGGAAGAAACAAAAGTCTGTCGGAATAGCCAACAAAACGAATAGTGTCTCGAAAGAGAAAAAATATACTGCACTTTAGTATAGATGATATGGTCTGCTAAGGTGCAGTTTTGTTGTAGAAGGTGATTTTTTTCATGGTTTTGACAAAAGCAGATACATTAGATTATTTGAAAAACAGAATAACAAAATCGAGAATAGAAGACCTTATGATCGTAACCGGGAAAATGTATGGTGAGAACCGGAAACAGATCCTTGCCGATATTCAATCACAGTTTAAAGGACAGACGATTGTTGTTCGAAGCTCCTGTTCCAATGAAGATTCCTCCGAGACATCAAATGCGGGTCATTATGACAGTATATTGGATGTCGACGCTGATGATCGCGATGCTGTATGTCATGCGGTTGAGACAGTATTTGATTCCTATAAAAAAGATCTGCCAGATATCAGGAATGAACAGGTGTTGATCCAGACGCAGACGAAATCTATCATCAGCAGCGGAGTTATCTTCTCCAGAGAGATCAAATCAGGAAGACTGTATTATGCAATCTCATATGATGAAGATTCGACCGATGCGGTAACCAGTGGAAGCGGAGGAAAGACGATCTATATTGCAAGGACAGCAGAGAGTTCATCTCTCCCGGAGCGCTGGGGTGTTCTGGTCACAGCCATGAGGGAATTAGAAGACATCTTTCCGGAGTATCCACTCGATGTGGAATTTGCAGTTGGAGCAGATCTGACAGTTACGATCTTTCAGGTGCGTCCGCTTGCGGCCTGTATTAAGAAGCTGGAAAATCCATCTGACTACAAAGAAGACAGAGCAAAGAATGATCGTATATTTGGAGAATTGATAAACGAGACAAAACAGCAGTATCAAAAACTCAGTGATCTGTTGTATGAGAAACAGGCAATCTTATCCGATATGGCATTCTGGAATCCGGCAGAGATCATAGGGGTAAATCCGCATCCGCTTGATTTCTCCCTTTACAGAGAGATCATAACGAAGGCTGCATGGAATCAAGGACTTACCACTATAGGATATCGTGTGGTGGACGGTGATCTGATGTACAGGGTCGGAAATAAACCATATATATCCTTGCGGAAGTCATTTCTGTGTCTGATGCCTGCGGATTTAGATGAGGACATGGTGAAAAAACTTTTGGCATTTTACGACCGGAAGATTTTATCGGATATAACAGCACATGATAAGATTGAATTTGAGGTAGTATTTTCCAATTATGATTTTACAACGGAGGATCGGTTACAGGAATTATTAGAGTATGGATTTACGAAGGGAGAGATTCAGGATCTGTCGGGCAGTCTGTTTCGTCTGACGGATCATGTAATCTGTAATTTCAGGCAGAATCGGATGCAGGATATCCGTTCATTAAATGGGCTGAAGGTGCATCGGGAGAATATCAGGAATAACTGGCTGATGGCAGCAAAAGATGTGAATACTTCCATCCGTTATTTTATAGAATTGATCGAGAGTATCAAACAGTACGGAACACCGAAATTTGCAAGACAGGCAAGACTTGCATTTATCTCAAAGGCTCTTTGCAGGTCGCTTAGTGCAAAGGGATATTTTACGAGCCGTGAGATTGATGACTTTATGATGTCAATCTACACAGTAGCATCGGAGTACGATTCGGATTTTCAGGATTTTGCAGAAGGACGGATTACCAGGGCAGCCTTTGATGAGAAATACGGGCATCTTCGTTCCGGCACTTACGATATCACCTGTGAGACGTATGCGGAACAGGATTTTGACAGCTCCAAGGCAAGTGAGACAGCAAAGAAGCAGAGACAGAGGATTGAGCGGTTAAAGCATACACCGCTTGATCCGGAAAAGGTAGAACAGGCACTTTCCGATATCGGCTTTGGTGTTGATGCAAAGAAATTTGTGGAATTCTTAAAGGATTCCATGGAAGAACGGGAATATTTTAAATTTGAATTTACAAAATCCTTAAGTCTGGCGATCGATATTCTGATCAATATTGGAGAAATGTTGAATTTTTCAAAAGAAGATATGGCATATCTCACAGTAGATGATATAATTGCAGTGTATCATAAACCAGAAACGGAGATCCGAAGGATATGGGAACAGGTGATCACAGAGAACCGGAAAGCATATACAGATGCTTCTGACCTGATCCTGCCGGATGTGATCTGTAATAAGCAGCAGTTGGAATATATCGAGATGGTAGAGGCGAGACCGAATTTTATCACCTCGGAGATCGTGACCGGAGCAGTTGTCGTATTGGAGGATGAGGAATCGAAGCGTGATGATGCCGGAGCGGTTGATGTTGCAGATAAGATCGTAGTGATCCCGAAAGCAGATCCCGGCTATGACTGGATCTTTGCAAAAGGAATCCGGGGCTTTATTACGAAGTATGGTGGTGTTGCATCCCATATGGCGATCCGATGCGCGGAATTCAATATTCCGGCGGCTATTGGATGTGGCGACGTTATTTATAATTATGTAACAGGACTTGACAAACTGACACTTGATTGTAAAAATGGAAAGATACTGAAGGAGGAATAGGCGTATGCTTCACGCACTGATAACACAACGCGAAGGTCAGAATATGTATGGAAAATCCACGGATGTTCTGGAAGCTGCCTATACGGAATTTTATGAAAGCATGGGAATAAGACTTCATCCGGTGTCGAATTTCACCAGAGATTTTGAAGCCTTATTTGAAGATCCGATTGACGTACTGATTGTAACGGGTGGCGGTACGCTTCACCCGAAATATTATGTAGAACCGCATAAGGCAGAGCTGCAGCCGCATCGGGATGCGATGGAGGAACGGCTCATTATGTACTGTGTGGAGAATGAGATACCGATTATCGGGGTATGCAGAGGCATGCAGCATCTGAATGCATTATTTGGAGGAAAGATCTCATATTCTGCACCGTTTGTAGTGCCAAGACCGCGAGGTGTTGACCATATGGCAAAAATCTGTAAATCGGATCGATATATAAAGATAAATAATTTTCACAGTGATTGTGTATATCTGGAAAACCTTTCAACAATGTTTTACCCGTTGGTTGTAGATGAAGAAAATGGATCGGTTGAGGCATTTGTGTCACCAACCATGAGTATTCTTGCGTTTCAGTGGCACCCGGAGCGGTATTTTGAAAGTGAAGAAGGAAGGCTTTTCAGCAGACATCTGATCCAGGATTTCTTAGGTATTCCAAGAGATGATAAGAAACCGGATCTGTAAATAAAATCCTATAAAGCCATAGTTGGAGGAAGTAATAGACATGGAAAAAGGAAAAGCAAAACAACTGCTTGATAAGATGCAGGTATTGATTGAGGACGGACAGAATGTTCCATTTGCAGCAGGGAAGGTTCTTGTAAATAAAGAAGAAATGCTGGAAATGATAGAAGATTTGAAAAAGACGATAGATATAGAATTAAAAGCGTATCATGAGATCACGGATAAGCGTGGCAAGATCATAAAGGATGCGAATAAAGAAGCCGAGGACATCATCGTGGAGGCAGAAGAATCTGCAAGCCGGATCCGTATGAGCAAGCCGAATCCACTCTATGTCCAGAGGCAGGTAAAGGATCTGAACAAGAAAGATAAGATGGCACTTCGGACAGCAAATGAGATCTATGCGGCATCGATCATTTATACGAATGAGATGCTTATGGAGATCAATGAATCGGTACGTCAGGCATATAATATGATTAGTGAAGAAACTGACCGTGTATTGGATTCGCTCAGACAGAAATCCGATGTCATTGAGCAGAATAAACGCGAGCTGATGGATGGACTTCTGGATATGAAGAAGCAGGAACGGTATGCTGATATTTTAGAGATCAGCCAGCTCCTTGCAAATGAACTGTACTATGAGAAGAATCGGTTTGAAGAAGAAGAACAGAAGGCGAAGAAGCAGGCAGAAGAAAATGAGATGGTTCAGTGGGAATTTGATTTCGAGGATAAGAAGGAAGACCCGATCAAGGTAAAACCATCCAGACAGCCGGTGAAGCTTCATGATGATATTTTGCATGATGAGGTTGTGGATTCAGCATTTGAGATTGCGGATGAATTAAAGGAAGAAAAGAAAAAGTCATTATTTGAGGATCGGACACCTGTGCCGTTAGAGGAATCAATTACGGATGCAGGGGTTGCAGGAAAGGCAGCAGAAGGATCTTCTAAGAAGATTCCGGAGTTCCGGATCGGTGGAAACATCCATAAGAGCCTTGACGATGAACTTTAAAGCCACCTAAGAACAGAAGCATGATACTTTACATTTAATTCATGATTCAGGCGTTGCGGAGCGTACGCCTGTTATGATATTATGGGTTTGTGAGCTCGAAAAACAAGAAACCATAAAGTGTAAATATATACAGGAGGTAATTATTTATGGGGATTTTAAAAAGATTTAAAGACATTATGTCAGCAAACATCAACGCTATGCTTGATAAGGCAGAGGATCCGGAGAAGATGATCGACCAGTATCTCAGAGACTTACAGGAAGATCTTAGAAACGTAAAATCAGAGACAGCAACCGTTATGGCAGATGAGACCAGATGCAAACGTGCACTCGATGACTGTGATGCAGATATCGCAAAGATGCAGAGCTATGCAGAGAAGGCACTCCTTGCAGGAAATGAAGCAGATGCCATGAAGTTCTTAGAGAAGAAGAACCAGTTAGCATCCAAGAGAACGTCTTTACAGCAGTCATATGATATGGCAGCCGGAAATGCAGCAAAGATGAAAGAGATGCATGATAAGCTGACAAAGGATATCATGGATCTGAACAACAGAAAGGACGCCATCAAGGCGAAGGTTCAGGTTGCAAAGACGCAGGAGAAGATGAATAAGATGATGGGAAGCGTAACGGATACAGCCGGAACGATCTCAGCATTTGACAGAATGGAAGCAAAGGCTGATGCGATGCTTGACAAGGCAAATGCAATGGCAGAATTAAATGCCAGCGGCAAGGATGAGACAGATGATCTGATGAGCAAATACGATGCAGAACCATCATCAGCAGTTTCAGACGAACTTGCAGCATTAAAGGCAAAGATGGGACTTTCATAGGAGGAAACAGATGGGATTATTTTCAAATCAGTTTGCCAATGTAGTTGAGTGGGAAGAATACAGAGATGACCTGCTCTTCTGGAAATGGACAAATCGAGAGATAAAGAAAGATTCCAGACTTATCATTAAACCGGGACAGGATGCGATTTTCCTGTATAACGGTGCGGTAGAAGGTATCTTCACAGAATCAGGAAGTTATACGATTGATTCGGATATCATTCCATTCCTTTCTACATTAAAGGGATTTAAGTTTGGTTTCAACTCAGGACTTCGTGCAGAGGTTCTGTTCATCAATACGAAAGAGTTTACCTGTAACTGGGGAACCAGTTCACCGATCCGTTTACAGGCACCGGGACTTCCGGGCGGACTTCCTGTACGGTCAAATGGTAAGTTTTCATTTAAGATTGATGATTACAATGTGTTGATCGAGAGAATCGCTGGGGTAAAGGCAATCTTTACAGTGGATGATGTCAGAGACCGTATTAAGGGAATCTTAGATGGACTGTTGATCAAATGGATCACAAAGGTCGGCGGTGACGTATTCAATCTGATGGCAAATGCAACGGATATTGCAAAGGGTATTTTAGAAGATCTGGATATGGAACTGATCAAGATCGGTCTGACCATGACAGATTTCAGAATCAGCGAATTTACATATCCTGAGAATATATCAAAACGTGCAGATCAGGCTGCTGAGTATACGATGCTTGGTGACATGGGACGGTTCCAGCAGGTGAAGATGGTAGATGCACTTGCAAATTCCAACGGAAAAGGTGGAACCAATATGGCAGATGTTGCCAGCGGTATGATGGGAATGCAGATGGGTATGATGATGGCAAATCAGATGACCGGTAATCTGCAGAACAACATGAACGGACAGATGAATCAGCAGGCAGCTCCAACCGGAAATGGTACGGCTCCTAAGTTCTGTCCGAACTGCGGAACCCCTACAAATGGAGCAAAGTTCTGTGGTAATTGCGGAACAAAGCTGATATAAAGGAGTACAAAAGCGATGGCTGGATTAAATGACATGCAGGATCTGGCATGCAGACATGTCGATGGACCGCTTCTGATATTGGCAGGTGCCGGATCAGGAAAGACCAGAGTAATCACCCACCGGGTAGCGTATCTGATGGATGAGATCGGAGTGAATCCATATAATATCCTTGCGATAACATTTACAAATAAAGCCGCAGCCGAAATGAGAGACAGAGTAAATAACATTGTTGGAGAGGGTGCTGAACGAGTATGGGTCAGCACCTTTCATTCGTTATGTGTACGGATTCTGCGACGGTTTTCAGACAGGCTCGGTTATGCAACAAATTTTAATATCTATGATTCGGATGACCAGAAATCTGCGGTCAAGAATATTCTGAAGGAATTGAAGATCGATCCGAAGAAGTATCCGGAGAAGATGTTCCTGGCAGAGATATCAAATGCAAAGGAACGGTATATTTCACCGGATCAGTATGCGAAGATGAATGCGACAGATTTTGTGAAGACACAGACGGCAACCGTATATTCCGAGTATATGAAGCGACTCCGTAAATTCAATGCATTTGATTTTGATGATCTGATCTACAAGGTGGTTGAGCTGTTTGAACATAATCCGGATGTACTGGAATTATATCAGGACAGATTTCGTTATATTATGGTGGATGAGTATCAGGATACAAACCACATACAGTTTCTGATGGTGAAGCAGCTTGCTTCCAAATACAGAAACCTTTGTGTCGTTGGTGATGATGACCAGTCAATCTACAAATTCCGTGGTGCCAATATTACGAATATTTTGAATTTTGAAAAGGAATATCCGGATGCGAAGGTCGTGAAGCTGGAACAGAATTATCGTTCCTGTGGAAATATTCTGGCGGCTGCAAATGCGGTGATCAAGCATAACGAAGGAAGAAAGGATAAAGCCCTCTGGACAGATCAGGGAGATGGCGAGAAGCTTGTATTTAATCAGAGTGAGGATGAATACATGGAGGCGGATCGTGTCGTAAATGAGATCATCCGTCTGACAGCAAATGGTGCACAGTATAAAGACATTGCTTTACTATATCGTACGAATGCACAGTCTCGTATCCTTGGTGAGAAGCTGGTTATGCGAGGAATACCACATCGGGTCTACGGTGGTCAGAATTTCTATGAACGAAAAGAAATTAAAGATATAATGGCATATCTGAAGGTTGTAAATAACTCTACAGACGATACCTATCTCAGACGAATCATCAATGTACCAAAGCGTGGAATCGGTGATGCTACCGTTGATAAGGTGGCCGCATTTGCCGCTGCAAATGATATGACACTGATGGAAGCCATGCAGATCATAGAGCAAGTTCCGGGATTACAGCGTTCGGTTGCAAAAATTTCCGGCTTTGTGGAATTGATCGATGGATTTCGGGGGATAATAGAGGAGCAGGAACCACTCAGTACATTATTTGACCGTATTCTGGAGGATACCGGATATGAAGATGAACTGATCGCGGAGCATACGGATGAATCGATGGCGAGACTTGAGAATATCGATGAGTTAAGAAACCGCGTGGTTCAGTTTGAAACCGATTATGAGGAAGCGACATTGGCAGATTTTCTGGAGGATATCGCGCTGGTTTCGGAGACCGATAAAATGTCCGATGATGATAATATGGTTAAATTAATGACGATCCATGGTTCAAAGGGACTGGAGTTCCCATATGTATTCTTATGTGGCATGGAAGAGCGAATCTTCCCAAGTGCGATGGCGATCAATTCGGATGATGAAGATGCGCTGGAAGAAGAACGCAGACTTTGCTATGTAGGAATTACAAGAGCGATGAAGAAGCTATATCTGTCCTGTGCAAGAAACCGTATGCTGCATGGAAGTAGAAACTGCAATGACATCTCCAGATTTATTAAAGAGATTCCGCCGCTGCTGTTCCAGGATTCCGGTGATATTACAAGGCATGTAAAACGGATGGAAGAACGGCAGTTTGCAGATACCGGATATACCGGAAATAGGTATAGTAGCAGCGGGCAGTCAGGATATGGAAAAGGCTCATATCATGGAAGATCGTCGCAAACGGGTTCCGGATATTCTTCATCGAATCCATACAGCAGCTACAGTAAGGCAAAGAAAGAGCCGATCAGTATAACACCATCGACCAAACCATCATTTGGCAAAGAATTTACCGTGAACCGGGAGCTGGTTCTCGACTATGGAGAAGGTGATCGGGTGCGTCATATGAAATTTGGAAATGGAACTGTAACGCAGCTTGTAAAGGGCGGCAGAGATTATGAGGTGACGGTAGATTTTGATCGTGGCGGTACAAGAAAAATGTTTGCTTCCTTTGCAAAATTAAAACGTCTGGAAGAATAAAGAAATTATAATAATTCCAAGATAATATAGAAATAGAAAAAAGAGTATGCTATAATGACGGCATACAGAAACTAAATGAAAGGGTGGTAGTTTATAATGAAAAATAATGATGTAATCTTAGTAAAAAGCGAACCAACAGAAGAAAAGGCAAAAGGTGTTGTATTTGTGATCCTTGCGATTATCGGTGCAGTAGCAGCGATCGCAGGTATTGCATATGCAGTATATTCATACCTGACACCTGATTTTCTTGATGATTTTGATGATGATTTTGATGATGATTTTGATGATGACTTCTTCGATGATGACGATGATGACGAGGAAGAAGCACCGGCAGAGCAGCCTGCCGAGACAGCAGAAGCACCGGCAGCAGAGCCTGTAGCAGACGCTGAATAATCAAAAATTTGAGCTGAATCAAAGTGAGTAAAATAACCGGATTAGTTTTTTGAATTATAAAGAGCTAATTCGGTTATTTTTATCTAAAAAGATATATGAAAAGTATTCATTTATAGTTAGTGGAAATTTTGTGGAAAAGGGAGAAACAGAGCGGAAGCGTCTTGCGAAATAAAGGTACATGTGCTTCGATGCCAAATCTTACTTCTTATTTTTGTTTTATAACTGACAAGACACATGTAAAGTGATGTAAAATACTATATTGTCATGTGCAACAGAACGTGGTATACTAAGGCAACGCTTTTTTATAATAAGAAGAAACAAATAAATACAGTTGGAGAAACAATATGAAGACAGATATTTTAATTGTTGGAAGTGGATGCGCAGGTTTATATGCTGCATTGAATCTCCCCGGTGATAAACAGATAACGATCATAACAAAGGATATCGTAGAACACAGTGATTCCTTCCTGGCACAGGGTGGCATGTGTATGCTGAAATCAGAAGATGACTATGACAGTTATTTTGAAGACACCATGAAGGCGGGACATTATGAGAATAATCCAAAGAGTGTAGAAGTCATGATACGTTCATCGGTCGATGTTGTAAACGATCTCGTAAAGTATGGAGCGGATTTCCATCGGGAGCCGGATGGCAGTTTCAGCTATACAAAGGAAGGAGCACACAGCCATCATCGTATCATTTTCCATGAGGATGTAACAGGAAAAGAGATCACGAGTACCCTGCTCCGCAATGTAGAGAAGCTTCCGAATGTGACGATCTACGAGCATGTGACCATGGTGGATATCCTGTGTAAGGATAATTGCTGTTATGGTGTGGTGGCAAGAGATGCGGAGGACAAGATCTTCCCGATCACGGCAAACTATACTATGCTTGCCTGTGGAGGAATCGGTGGTATTTACAGACATTCGACTAATTTCAGGCATCTGACCGGAGATGCCGTTGCGATCGCGTTAAAGCATGGAATCGAGACAGAGCATGTGAACTACGTTCAGATCCATCCAACAACCTTATACAGCAAAGAGCCGGAGGACAGGAGCTTTCTGATCTCGGAGTCAGTTCGTGGCGAGGGCGCGCTGCTCTATAATAAGAATCATGAGCGGTTTGTAAATGAACTTCTTCCGAGAGATCTGCTGACGATCGAGATTCGCAAACAGATGGAGAAGGACGGGATAGATTATGTCTGGGAAGATATGACTGTGATTGACAGAAAAGAATTAGAAGAACATTTCCCGAATATCGTTGAGCATTGCAAAAAAATGGGATATGATGTGTATACAGAATGCATACCGGTTGTGCCGGCACAGCATTATTTCATGGGCGGTATCAAGGTGGATTTGTCCAGTAAGACATCGATGGATCAGTTGTATGCGATCGGAGAGACTGCATGTAACGGAGTTCACGGCAAGAATCGTCTGGCAAGCAATTCGCTTCTTGAGAGCCTGGTATTTGCCAAGCGGGCAGCAAAGGAAATGACTGAGCAGTTCGACCGTACAAAGATGGAAGACATCTCTTACAGGGAAGACGATTATACGGATAAGAAGAAGCTGGCAGCAGAATATAAGGCTCTGCTTAAGGCTGAGATTGCAAGGGAAAACGAAAAAGACCTGCACAGACAGGAAGCATAGAAAAATCATTCAGGAGGATATTATGTACGATCAGATTACTTTAAAATTAAATGTAGATCCTTTTATTCTTGGAGCATTAAAAGAAGATATTACAAGTGAGGATGTATCAACAAATTCCGTTATGCCGGAGACATGCATGGGAAAGGTAGAGTTGATCTGCAAGCAGGATGGAATCATCTGTGGTTTACAGGTGTTTAAGAGAGTGTTTGAACTATTAGATGATACAACCGTGACAGAATTCTATTGCAAGGATGGCGATGAGGTAAAGGCAGGACAGTTGATGGGAGTTGTAACCGGGGATATCCGTGTATTGTTATCGGGAGAACGGACAGCACTGAATTATCTGCAGAGGATGAGCGGTATTGCTACATATACACATAAGGTTGCAGGACTTCTTGCGGGAAGCAGGATCCAGTTGCTTGATACCAGAAAGACGACACCGAATAATCGTATTTTTGAAAAATATGCGGTTCGTGTTGGTGGTGGACATAATCACAGATACAATCTTTCGGATGGAGTCCTTCTGAAGGATAACCATATAGGCGCAGCAGGCGGAGTGAAAGAGGCAATCCGTATGGCAAAGGAATATGCACCGTTTGTCAGAAAGATCGAAGTCGAGGTTGAGAATCTGGATATGGTAAAGGAGGCTGTTGAAGCCGGAGCGGATATTATCATGCTGGATAATATGTCAGATGAAATGTTAAAAGAAGCAATCGGCATCATTGATGGCAAGGCAGAGATCGAGGTATCAGGTAATGTAACAGCAGAAAATATCGAGCGCTTGAAGAACCTTGGTGTTGATTATATATCAAGTGGAGCACTGACACATTCCGCTCCGATCATGGATATTTCTCTGAAAAATCTTCATAGAATCTAACTGAATATTGTAACAAAATTTCTGGTGCCTTTGGGTGCAGGGAAGGTTTACATGAGAAATAGAATGGGCTAATGGATGATAAGATTGGGAGGAAGAACATGACAGGAGTTGAAAGACGGGAAAAACTGTTGTCGATGCTTGCGAAGAGTAAAGAGCCGATCGCGGGGGCGGAGATGGCGAAGAGACTCAGTGTGAGCAGGCAGGTGATCGTACAGGATATTGCTCTGCTTCGGGCGGCTGACAATAATATTGTTTCAACAAACCGGGGATATGTGTTATTAAAGCCGGGAAAATGTGAACGAATATTCAAGGTGCGTCATACTGCGGAAGAGATAGAGAAAGAATTACAGGTCATCGTAGATAATGGCGGCAGGATTCTGGATGTGTTTGTATATCATAAGATTTATGGAGTTGTAAAAGCTCCGATGAACATAAAAACCAGAAAAGATATTTATGAATATGTAAAGACTTTGAGCAGTGGAAAATCATCGCCGCTTCTTAAGATAACCGACAATTACCATTATCATACGGTGCAGGCAGATTCAGAAGATATCCTGGATAATATTCAGAAAGATCTGGAGGAATGTGGTTTTCTTGCGAAACTGCTGGATTTCGAACCGGTTGATTTTTGGGAAAAAAGTGAATGACATAGGATGACGAGGGGAAGAAATTAATAAGTCAATATTGTGCAACAAATTTATAAAAATAATGTAAGAAAAACGAATGGACAGATAATATAATAACATTATCAGGTATAATAAATTATATACCAAATAAAAAGGAAAAGAGGAAATGAGAATGATAAAAAAATACACATATGGTAATCCGTTTTTTACAGAATCGGTTGTTGCGTCATTTGAGGCATCGGAAGGTATGCCTGAAGTTGGAACAGTAAATCTGGATGATGGCTTTTCATTTCTTTATTATATGAAAGCAGAGGATGCAGTATATGGACTTGGTGAAGCAAATCGTGGAATCAACAAAAGAGGATATAAATATATAAGCAATAATACAGATATTCCGAATCATCATGAGGATGTTTATTCTTTATATGCATCTCATAATTTTGTTATTATATCCGGCGAGAGAACATTTGGATTGTACATAGATTATCCGTCTTCGCTGGTATTTGATATCGGATATACTAAGATGGATGAACTTCATATTTTCTGCGATAAAGCAGATTTGGATCTTTATGTGATCACAGGCGAAAGTATATATGATATTGTAAAACAATTCAGACAAATGATAGGAAAAAGTTATATTGCTCCAAAGTTTGCTTTCGGTTTTGGACAGAGCCGTTGGGGTTATAAGACACCGGAAGATTTTGCTTATGTTGTGAAGAAATACAGGGAGAATCATATTCCAATCGACATGGTATACATGGATATCGATTATATGGATCATTATAAAGACTTTACGATAAATGAAGCATTTGGTGATTTTTCTGAATATGTAGAAGAGTTGAAAAAAGAAAATATACGCTTGATCCCGATTATTGATGCGGGAGTGAAGATCGAAGAAGGATATGATGTGTATGAAGAAGGCGTAGCAAACAATTATTTCTGTAAAAGAGAGGACGGAAGTGATTTTGTTGCAGCTGTATGGCCGGGATACACACATTTTCCGGATGTATTGAATCCGGAAGCGAGAAAATGGTTTGGCGGGAAATATAAGCTTCTTACAGATGCAGGAATTGAAGGCTTCTGGAATGATATGAACGAACCAGCAATTTTTTATACACCGGAAGGCGTTTGTGAAGTAAAAGAGGCAATGCGGGAATTTATTGATAAAGAAGAATCCGTGGATGATGTCTGGGGAATTCGGGATATGGTAGCAGATCTGGCTAATAATGCCAAAGACTATGCTTCGATGTATCATAATATGAATGGAAAGATAGTGCGTCATGATCAGGTACATAACCTTTTCGGTTATAATATGACGCGGGCAGCAGGTGAAGCACTTCGGGAAATCTGTCCGGAGAAAAGATGCCTGTTGTTTTCCAGATCATCTTATATCGGAATGCATCGTTATGGTGGTATCTGGACCGGAGATAATAAATCCTGGTGGTCCCATATCCTATTGAATCTGAAAATGCTTCCATCATTAAATATGTGTGGTTTCTTATATACAGGAGCAGATCTGGGCGGATTTGGTTGTAATACGACCAGAGATCTTTTGCTCAGATGGCTCGCACTTGGTGTATTTACACCGCTGATGCGTAATCATGCATGCCTTGGCACAAGAGAGCAGGAGTGCTATCAGTTTGAGCAGATTGAAGATTTCAGACATATCATAGGTGTTCGTTATCGGTTGCTTCCATATATTTACAGTGAATATATGAAGGCTGCTTTAAATGATGAAATGATGTTCAAACCGCTTGCATTTGAATATCCGGAAGATCGTATGGCGGTAAATGTAGAAGACCAGCTTATGCTTGGTAATGAGATCATGATCGCACCGGTATATACACAGAATGCAATCGGAAGATATGTTTATCTGCCGGAGGATATGATGCTTGTCCGTTTCAAGGCTGAGGGTGATATTGAACAGACCGAGATGAAAAAAGGACATCATTTTGTAGAAGTACCGTTGAATGAAGTGATTTTATTTATTCGGAAAGGAAAATGCATTCCTCTTGCTGACTTTGCCGAGTGTGTTGCAGATATTGATACGAAGAAGCTGCAGTTACTTGGGTATGCGGGAAGTAGTTATCAGTTGTATGATGATGATGGATTTACAAGAGAGTATAATATGGAGATGTCCTGTGTAATTTTGAATAATTAGTAACAGAATATCAGATAAAAGAAAAAGGCAATCGATTATGATTGCCTTTTTTGATGCGGATAACAGGAGTTGAACCTGCACGTCTGTTGACACTAGAACCTAAATCTAGCGCGTCTGCCAATTCCGCCATATCCGCAGAGTTTCTTCTATATATAATAGAATAAAAGAATAGAAGAGTAGATATAAAAAAATCAGATATAAAATTATATCTGAAATTTTAATGAGCCATCGGGGACTCGAACCCCGGACAACTTGATTAAAAGTCAAGTGCTCTACCGCCTGAGCTAATGGCCCATATAAATTAAGTTTTTGACTGGGCTAGCTGGATTCGAACCAGCGAATGCAGGAGTCAAAGTCCTGTGCCTTACCGCTTGGCGATAACCCAAAAGCATCGCTTAATATGCGATAAAGAAAAGGGTGGATAGAGGGACTCGAACCCTCGGCCTCCAGAGCCACAATCTGGCGCGCTAGCCAACTGCGCCATACCCACCATATAAGTGAAACATCCATATGGAACAGCAGTAGTGCCACAGAATGAAACAAATAAATGTGCCCGAAGGGATTCGAACCCCCGACCCACGGCTTAGAAGGCCGTTGCTCTATCCAGCTGAGCTACGGACACATTTTAAATTCCCGCTATAAATATTAGCGAAAATAAAGAGCGGGTGATGGGAATCGAACCCACGTATCTAGCTTGGAAGGCTAGTGTTCTACCATTGAACTACACCCGCATGATTGCTTAACAGTGTTTAGATTTATGATTATCTAAGTCGGGGTGACAGGATTCGAACCTGCGACCTCTTGATCCCAAATCAAGCGCTCTAGCCAAGCTGAGCCACACCCCGGAACAAAGTGTTTGTCGTTTTTTTATGTTCGTCATATCTCTGACGCAAGACATATTATACATAAACACCCCTTTGATGTCAACAATAAATTTTATTTTTTTTTGCATTTTTTTTGGCAAAGCGGATTTCCTTAGGTTTTAAGCCACTTTCCAGTATTTATTTTTTTGAATATTATATATGGACTGATGATAATCTCATACATTTTAGCATTAATTTAAAGTTTTCGAGATCTGGCAGGTATGTATCTGTTGCATATAGATCTTTTAAAAAAATCGGATAAAAATTGAATCGGGTAACAAGCTGTGCTATAGTAAGGGCTGCGACAGTTTAATTAAGAAAAGAGAGAATGGAATGAGTGATTTTTTATTTAGTATAAATGCGACAGTGCCGATCTTTCTGGTGATTCTGTTGGGGTGGTTTCTGAAACGGATTGGGCTGATTAATGATGAATTTGCAAATATAGCAAATAAATATGTGTTTAAGGTATCCCTTCCGGTGCTTTTGTTTCGGGATATCGCAACAACCTCGGTATTAAAAGACGTAAATATGAAATTTGTGGCGTTTTGTTTCTTCGGAACTTTTATTATGTTTGCATGTGCATGGTGCTTTGCAAAGATATATTGCCGGGATAAGACGATGGTCGGAGCGTTTGCGCAGGCATCGGCAAGAGGAAGCGCGGCGGTGCTTGGAATTGCCTTTGTAGAAAATATCTGTGGAAGCTCAGGGATGGCTCCGCTTATGATCGTTGCGGCGGTACCATTGTTCAATATCCTGTCCGTTATTATGCTGACCTTTGGGGGCAGAGATAATATCCATGGTGCAGACGGAATCAAAACGGCATGCATTAATATTTTAAAGAATCCGATCATAATCGGCATCGTGCTCGGAGTTCCGTTTTCATTATTGAATATTCCGATTCCTGCGATACCGATGAAGACGATCAATTATATCGCACAGACGGCGACTCCGATCGCATTGATCGCCATAGGAGCAGGTTTTAATACAAAAGCAGCACTGGAGAAAATGAAGCCTGCGGTTACAGCAGCTCTTATGAAGCTAGTCGTATTTCCTTTGATCTATATGCCGATTGCGGTTAAGCTTGGGTTTGCACCGAGTGAATTGGCAGCAATCCTGATCATGACAGGCTCACCGTCCACGGTAACCTGTTATATCATGGCTAAGAATATGAATAATGATGAAGTCCTGTCATCAAATACGATCGTGCTGACAACCCTGTTTTCATCGGTCACGATAACGGTATGGGTATATGTCCTTCGCGTTATGGGATGTATATGACACAAGTAATAATAAAAATCCTTGAATAAACAGAAATGGGATTAAATTAGAAGTAATGAATACAGAGAACAAATGAAAAGATTAGGATAATATAGAAAATTAAAATACAGAGAATGGAGAAAGAAGATGAAAAATATAGTTTTGATCGGAATGCCTGGTTGTGGAAAGAGTACGATCGGTGTGGTACTTGCCAAGGTTCTTGGATTTGATTTTGTAGATGCAGATGTGTTGATCCAGAAGAAGCATGGTAAGCTGCTTCGTGAGCTGATCGCAGAATATGGAGATGATGGGTTCCTTCAGATAGAAAATGATGTAAACAAAGAAATTGACTTAAAGAATACGGTTATTGCAACCGGAGGAAGTGTCGTATACTGTGATGAAGCCATGCAGCATTATGTAAAAAATGATATTGTAGTATATATCGAGCTTCCATATGGAGTGATCGCTTCCAGACTGGAAAATGTAAAACGGCGTGGTGTAGTGTTAAAGGATGGTCAGACTTTAAAGGATCTTTATAACGAGAGAATCTTATTGTATGAAAAATATGCACAGATCACGGTAAAAGCCGAGGGACTTTCCGTAGAAGAACTCATGGATACGATTGCAGAAAAAGTGTTGGCATATGAGAAGACACATTAATGTGAAGATCAAGCGCAAACAGCATAGATCCAAGGTAATGATATGAATTTGGATCTATGCAGCGGGCTTATGAAGTGCTAAAAACAGATTGGAAAAACGACTTCTGAACAGCAGAATGAAATATTTGGCGAAAGCTGAAAAAATATCTGCAAGGAAGTCGTTTTTTATATTGACGAAAATGGATGTATCCAATATAATCTATTCTGTGATTTAAAACGTAGAACTTTAAAGTCACTTGACTTCAACGCGATAAAGCAAAATGAGCCGGATTATGTCAGAATTCGAAAATCAGAAATTATAAGATGCGCTATTGTTGGTGGAAAGTTGACTGTAAAATTCTGCGAATACAAAAATGAGAAGTGACGGGAGGTCGACATGGTTATTAAAGTGATTATGCTTGTTGTATTCTTTGGCATAATGATCGGTGTAGGATTTTATGCAAGAAAACAGGCCACAGATGTGAACGGATTTGTACTGGGAGGAAGAAGCGTAGGCCCATGGCTTACAGCATTTGCATATGGTACGTCCTATTTTTCGGCAGTTATTTTTATTGGATATGCAGGACAGTTTGGATGGAAATACGGAATTGCATCCACATGGATCGGAATTGGAAATGCAATCCTTGGGTCTCTGCTTGCATGGGTAGTGCTTGGCAGAAGAACCAGACTGATCACGCAGAAGCTGGATTCCAGAACAATGCCGGAATTCTTTGAGAGAAGATATAACAGCAAATCCATGAAGATCATTTCTTCCTGGATCATATTCATATTCTTGATCCCATATACGGCTTCATTGTATAACGGTCTTTCCAGATTGTTTGGAATGGCGTTCGACATTGATTACAAGATCTGTGTTGTTGCTATGGCAGTTCTTACCGGTATCTATGTAATTGTTGGCGGGTATATGGCGACAGCGATCAATGACTTTATTCAGGGACTGATCATGCTGGTTGGTATAGTAGCAGTTATCTATGCAGTATTAAACGAGAGAGGCGGACTTACAGGTGCGTTAGACAAGCTGGCTCGTGTAAATGATCCGGCGGTTTCGGATACACCGGGTGTATTTGCATCCTTCCTTGGACCGGATATCTTCAATCTGGTATGTGTTGTCATATTAACCTCACTTGGAACATGGGGCCTTCCTCAGATGATCCAAAAATTTTATGCGATCAAAGATGAGAAATCAATCAAGACTGGAACGATCGTATCTACTTTATTTGCAACGATCGTAGCCGGAGGATGTTATTTCCTTGGTGGTTTTGGACGTCTGACCGAGACGGATGTAGCAACAGAAGGATTTGATGCGATCATTCCACACCTGCTTGAGAATCTTCCGGAAGTATTGATGGGACTGGTGGTTATCCTTGTATTATCTGCTTCGATGTCTACCTTATCTTCATTGGTTCTGACCTCAAGCTCCACACTTACGATCGACTTTATCAAAGCATCGATCGCACCGAAAATGTCAGAGAAGAAGCAGGTCCTTACAATGCGGATCATGCTGGTAGTATTTATCGCATTATCGGCGGTCATTGCAGTCATTCAGTATTCCAGCAAGGTGGCATTTATCGCACAGCTTATGGGTATTTCATGGGGTGCGATCGCAGGTGCCTGTCTGGCTCCGTTTTTATATGGTCTGTACTGGAAACGCACGACAGTGGCAGCCTGCCTTGTAAGTTTTATCTGGGGCGTAGGCATCATGACACTGAACTTTATCAGTAATACATGGCAGTTATTTAGTTTTCCACAGGCATTACAGTCACCTGTAAACTGTGGTGCAGCAGCGATGATCGGTGGATTGATCCTTGTTCCGATCGTCAGTCTGATCACAAAGAAACCGGATCAGGAGCACATAGAGGAGATCTTCTCCTGCTATGAAGCGACAGTAACCGTACCTCAGAAAGAAGCACTGGATTAATATTATACATAAAATATACATAACATGCATAAAGCCGGAAGAAGAAAAATATCCTGTTCTGCCGGCTTTGATTTTTGTGAGAAATGCAATAATGCTGCTTTAAATATAACATTTTCTGCATAATATAATAATTTGGAAAATATATAAAACATGTATGATCAAATTAAGAATGCGATGCTGGGATATAATAATAAAAAATATTTTTGCATATTTATTAATTAATACTTGAATATTATGCATAATAACTGTATAATCATGGAAGATTATACGAACTGTATTTTCCTATGAAAGCGGTTGACGGAAGAAAATGCAGAGAGTAAGATAAATGAATGTGTAGAAATACAAATAGGACGATGGCTGTAACGGAAAATGACCGTTTGCAGCAGATTGGAGTAAGATATGATAAAAGCAGGAATTATTGGTTCAACCGGATATGCCGGTCAGGAAATAGTAAGAATTCTTCTTGGACATAAGGATGTGGAAATTGTCTGGTATGGTTCCAGAAGTTTTATAGATAAGAAATATTACGAAGTATTTGGAAATATGTTTCAGATCGTGGATGCAACCTGTCTGGGCGAGAATATGGATGAGCTGGCTGAGAAGGTAGATGTTATTTTCACGGCAACTCCACAGGGCTTATGTTCTTCTCTTGTAAATGAGGATATCTTATCAAAGGTTAAGATCATTGATCTGAGTGCGGATTTCAGAATTAAGGATGTTGCTACTTACGAGAAGTGGTACAAGATCGAGCATAAGAGTCCGGAATTTATCGACGAGGCCGTATATGGTCTGTGTGAGATCAACAGAGATAAGGTAAAGGGATGCAGACTTCTGGCAAATCCGGGCTGTTATACAACCTGCTCCATTCTTTCCTTATATCCGCTGGTAAAAGAGAAGCTGATCGATCCGAATACGATCATTGTAGATGCTAAGTCCGGTACATCAGGAGCAGGACGAGGAGCAAAGATCCCGAACCTGTTCTGTGAGGTAAATGAAAGCATTAAGGCATATGGAGTAACGACTCATCGCCATACACCGGAGATCGAAGAACAGCTGGGATATGCATACGGCAGTCCGATCATGATTAATTTCACACCACATCTGGTTCCGATGAATCGTGGTATTCTGGTTACGGCATATGCTTCATTAAAAGAAAAGGTAGATTACGATACTGTTCGTGCTGCATATGACAAATATTATGCAAACGAGAGATTTGTCCGTGTTCTTGACAAGGATGTATGTCCGGAGACACGTTGGGTAGAGGGCAGCAATTATGTAGATGTCAACTTTAAGATTGATGAAAGAACCGGACGTATCATTGCAATGGGAGCACTTGATAATCTGGTAAAGGGAGCAGCCGGTCAGGCAGTTCAGAATATGAATATTATGTTTGGACTTCCGGAAGAAGAAGGACTGCTGATGGCTCCGGTATTCCCATAAAGAGTAACGGCATCGGATATCGTGGGAGAACAGATGATATAAGGCGGTGATCGGTATGGAGATCATTTCCGGCGGAGTGACAGCTCCAATCGGATTTCTGGCAGCAGGTATGCACGCCGGAGTAAGAAAAAATAAAAAGAAAAAAGACATGGCATTGCTAGTCAGCAAGTGTCCGGCGAAGACAGCTGGAGTATTTACACAGAATGTAGTCAAGGCTGCACCTGTTATGTGGGACAAAGCATTATGTGACGATATCGGCTTATGTCAGGCACTGGTTGTAAACAGTGGAGTGGCAAATGCGTGTACCGGAGAAGCAGGAGATGTTGATGTGGCGCATATGGCAGAGCTTGTGGCAGCAGAACTTCAGGTGCCGGCCGATCAGATCGCAGTTGCTTCGACCGGAGTAATAGGTATAAGGCTTCCGATGGAGACGATCGCGCATGGAATCCGGGAACTTTCCGGGATGCTTTCCAATGATTTAGAAAGTGGAAGTCATGCGGCGGAAGCCATTATGACAACCGATGTATATAAGAAAGAGATTGCGGTAAAGCTGCAGATCAAAGAGAAAACAATTACCATTGGTGGTATGTGTAAAGGTTCCGGTATGATCAATCCGAATCTTGGTACAGTGCTTGGATTCCTGACAACGGATCTGAATATCAGTCAGGAGTTATTGCAGAAAACACTGAGAAATGATGTCATAGATACTTATAATATGTTATCTGTCGATGGGGATACCTCAACGAATGACACTGTTATGATATTTGCAAATGGCATGGCAGAAAATGATGAGCTGCTTGAAACGGATGCGGATTATCCGGCATTTGTGGAGGCACTTCGATATATCAACACCTACTTCGTGAAGCTGATCGCAGCGGACGGAGAGGGAACGACGAGGATGTTTCAGGTACAGGTAGCAGGGGCGGAATCCAAGGAGGGCGCAAGAAAGCTTGCAAAATCCGTGGTGACCTCAAACCTTGTAAAATGCGCCGTATACGGCTCGGATGCGAACTGGGGACGTCTGGTGTGCGCGATGGGACAGAGCGGGATCGCATTTGATCCATATAAGGTAGATATCATAATATCCAGCGAAGCCGGTTCCTTAAAAATAGTTGAAAATGGGGTTTGTACCGATTATGATGAAGAAAGAGCGACGGAGATCCTGTCGCCGGATCAGGTATGTTTTCATGCGGATATGCATGCCGGTACAGAGACAGCTTCCGCGTGGGGCTGTGACCTTACATATGAATATATCAAGATAAATGCAGAGTATAGAAAGTGAGGAAGTAAATAAGATGGTAAAGGGAGATTATACAGTAGATCAGGTAATATCAAAAGCACAGACACTGATCGAGGCTTTGCCTTATATCAAGAAATTTCAGGGGAAAACAATTGTTGTAAAATATGGCGGAAGTGCTATGTTGGATGAGAATCTGAAATACAATGTGATCGAAGATGTTGCATTATTAAAGCTGGTTGGACTGAAACCGGTTATCGTGCATGGTGGCGGTAAGGAGATCAGCAAATGGGTAGAGAAGATTGGAAAAGAGCCTGAATTTATCAATGGACTTCGTGTAACAGACGGTGAGACAATGGAGATTGCTGAGATGGTATTATCCAAGGTAAATAAGAGTCTTGTCAGCATGATGCAGAAGGTTGGTTTAAAGGCTGTGGGTATCAGTGGAAAGGATGGTGGACTGTTCACCGTTAAGAAGCGTCTGCCGGGCGGAAAAGATATCGGTTATGTAGGCGAGATCACAAAGGTTGATACAGAGGTGATCGATGCACTGGTCGATCAGGATTTTATACCTGTTATCGCTCCTATCGGTGTCAGTGAAGAATATGAGGATTATAATATTAATGCTGATGATGCTGCATGTGCTGTTGCAACAGCATTAAAGGCGGAAAAGCTGGTATTCTTAACAGATATTGAAGGTGTATTTATCGATCCGACAGATAAGTCTACCCTGATCTCAGAAATGGACATCCACGAGGCAAAGGATATCATTGAGAAAGGTGTTGTCGGCGGTGGTATGCTTCCAAAGCTTAATAACTGTATCACAGCCATGGAAAATGGTGTATCAAGAGTCCATATTTTGGATGGCCGCCTGAAGCATTGCCTGCTTCTTGAGTTCTTTACTCAGAAGGGTATTGGTACTGCAATCTTAAAAGAGCCATTATTCTAAGAAGCACATTCAATGAAAAGTTAAAAGTAAAACAGAAAAAGACCGGAGCTGTGCACCGATAACGAGAAAAATCGGATGCCGCAGGACTGGTCTTTTTCTATTTTGCTATTGTAAAAGGAATCGAAGTTCGTTAAAATGGGGGTGTGCATGAGTGTACCGGCATATCAAGGAGGTATGCAGGTATGATAATAAAGAAAAAACTGTTATATGTAGGACTTGCCGGATGGATGTTGTTGTTCGGGATTACTCTGGTCGGATGTCGGAAAAATGGCATGATACTTGAGACAACAGAGCAGAATACCGGTTCACAGAATGATACGGCATATGCCGAAGACGCCGTGGTAGGTTCTGTTACAGAAAGGGATCAGGAAGACACAGAAGCTATAAAAGACACAGGAATCTGTGTATTTGTCTGTGGGGCAGTAAAACAAGAAGGAGTATATGAACTCCCGATAGGTGCAAGGATTAATGATGCACTTCTTGCAGCAGGCGGATTTGCAGAGAATGCTGCGGAGCAGGTGGTAAATCTTGCAGACTTTATCGAGGATGGACAGAGAATTTATTTTCCGACGGAGGAAGAGGTGCAGGAGCAGCCGGAACGCTGGCAGGATCCGGAAACAGAAACGAATGGACAGACAATGGAAGCGGGAGTAGTGAATATCAATACTGCCGGGAAAGAGGAACTGATGTCATTGTCCGGGATTGGTGAGGCAAAGGCGGAGAATATCATAACTTACAGAGAGACACAGGGTGCATTTGAAAAAACAGAAGATATTATGAATGTGAATGGTATCGGAGAGAATTTATTTCAGAAGATAAAAAACGATATTTGCGTGGGTCGGTAGAGATATAGAAACAAAGGAAAGGTGGAAATCTGGTATGAAAAAGGTATTGGTCGTAGATGATGAGAAACTGATCGTGAAAGGTCTGAAATTCAGTCTGGAACAGGATGATATGGAAGTAGACGTGGCATATGATGGCGGAGAGGCGTTTGAGAAGATCAAAAACAATGATTATGATATCGTTCTGTTAGACATCATGATCCCGGTTTATACCGGAATTGAAGTATGCCAGATGGTGCGTGAATTTTCCAATGTTCCGATCATTATGCTGACGGCCAAGGGTGAGGATATGGATAAGATCATGGGTCTTGAATATGGTGCAGATGATTATATCACCAAACCATTTAACATACTGGAGGTAAAGGCAAGGATCAAAGCTATCTTAAGAAGAAGCGGAAAAAAGGCAGAGCCTGTAAAACCGGTAAATATTTTAGAAATCAATGGCATGAAAGTAGAATTGGATAGCCGCCGTGTATTTGTTCATGGAAAGGAACTGAATCTGACAGCAAAAGAATTCGATTTGCTGGAGCTTCTGATGGCGCATCCGAATAAGGTTTATTCCAGAAATGAACTGTTAGATACGATCTGGGGCAGTACATATCCGGGAGATGCCAGAACTGTGGATGTTCATGTAAGAAGACTTCGTGAGAAGATTGAGGAGAATCCGGGTGAGCCGGTGTATATTCATACAAAATGGGGCGTTGGCTACTATTTTAAAGGATGATGAGACAGGGAATGCGTAAAGCATTCCTATCTTACTGGATTTTTTTGGAATGGAAAAAAGTAAAGATGAAAATGTAGAAAATAAGAATAAAAATATCTGGAAAAACAGTAGGCGGAGGATCAGTCTTCAGGTTGTTATCTTTGTAATGATCATGGCAGGTTTTTATCTGATCTCAATCAGTATGAAAACGGTTCTGCTGCAGTTGATGTGGAATCAGAGATATAGTGATTGTGAAACACTGTTGCAGGAAAACGCAAAAAATCTGGAATATCTGATCAATGATATTAATTCGGAAACAGAAGGTACAAGCAAGACTTTTCATGGTATGAACACTCTGGCGTACAGCCTGTCTGCCAGAGTTATGATCGTAGATACTGATTACAGGGTAGCCTATGACAGCTTTCGTCTGTTGAAGGATACCTATATCATGAATAATGATATCTATGAGATCATGAAGGGAGACAGAGACGAACGGCTGGTACGGGAACAGTCCTACATTGAGTATATGTTTCCTGTGGTGAACCGGGAAGGTTATATTGATGATGTAGCTGTGATCGCAGTCAGTCTGGAAAGCATGAAAAACGAAAGAGGATATTTGTCATACCGTGCCAATATCTTGATCTGTATTTTTATGGTGATCGGGGTGCTGACAGCATTTTTCATTTCTTATATGGCGGTTCGTGATACCAGAAAGATCAAGAGTCAACTTGTAAATATGAAGGATGGATTTCTGGGACAGATTTCATCGGATGGTTTATGGCGAGAAGCTGGGAGCGTTGTTGACAATATGAATGGGATATTTGCCAAATCGCAGTTGTTGGAGGAATCCCGGCAGGAATTTGTATCAAATGTATCACATGAGCTGAAAACACCGATTACTTCAATGAAGGTTTTATCAGAATCAATCTTGATGCAGGATAATGTTCCGGTTGAGATGTACCGGGAATTCATGAACGATATTGTTTTAGAGATTGACCGTGAAGCGCAGATCATCAGTGATCTGCTGACGCTGGTCAAGACAGATAAGGGATCAGACAGCCTGAATATCGAGCGGGTGGATATCAATGAGCTGATGGAGGTTATTCTGAAACGGTTGACGCCTCTGGCAGAAAAGAGAAGCATTGAGATCACATTTGAAAGCTTCCGGGAAGTGGAAGCTGATATTGATAAGGTGAAGTTTACACTGGCAATCTCCAATCTGATCGAAAATGGAATCAAATATAATGTGGATGGCGGATGGATCCGCGTATCCCTGAATGCCGATCATAAGAATCTGTATATTAAGGTTGCCGATTCCGGTGTTGGTATTCCGGAGGATTGTGTAGAGCATATATTCGAACGTTTCTACAGAGTAGATAAGGCGAGAAGCAGGGATACCGGAGGGACCGGTCTTGGACTTGCAATCTCAAAGAATATTATCGTTATGCATAAGGGTATTATAAATGTGTACAGTGAGCCTGGAAAGGGAACCACATTTACAGTACGTGTTCCGATGAACTATGTGAAATAAAGGAGCAGAAGATGGAGAAACGGATCATGCATATTATAAGCGGGATGCTGTTAGTTGTGGCTCTGCTGTCTATGACCGGATGTGGGAAAAGTGGACATGCGGAGAGTCAGAGAACAGATACCGGTACGGATGCCGGGATGCAGACATATTCCGTATATTATATGAATCAGAAATGGACAGAGTTTTCTGTCTATGATACGAAGATCGATCAGTTGGAATCAACGGAAAATGTGATAGATAAGCTGATGAATCTGTTGATATCAACAGAAGACGAGCAGCTTTATAAGATTCCGGTTGCAGATGGAATGACCTATCAGCGATATTCTTATGATGGAAAAGGACTGGTAACGATCATGTTCAATCTGGATTATGATACCGCAGAGAATTATCAGATCCTGTTGTGTAAAATGGCATTTACAAAAACCCTGTGTCAGGTAAATGGTATTTCAGGGGTTTCATTTGAATTGTCGGATCTGATTGGAGAGAAGAAGGTAGATACAAGTGTTTACAATGCGGAATCATTTTCAACGATCGGTGATAATTTTATGGAGGCTTCTTATTCTGTGACGATCTATACGCCGGATAATACCGGAAAACGGCTGGATAAGCAGACGACGGAGATTGATGCGTTGTCTTACAAAGCACCGGAGGAACAGATCATGGAAGCACTTCGGAATTCCCAGGAATGGAAGAGTCCGATCGATAAGGATGTAGATATTCTTGATATCTATGTGTTGGATCGGGTGTGTTATGTTAATTTCAGCAAGACCTTTCTGGATCATGTCGGTGATTATGATGACAAAGTGATCATTTATTCGCTGGTTGATTCTCTGACAGAGCTGTCAGATGTGGATGGTGTTGTATTTGAGGTAGAAGGCAGTCAGGATCTTGTATATGGAGAGAATTTGGATTTCTCAGAGACATACACAGCGAATTATTCAATGTGTAATTAGACAGGTACTGACAGATAGCGGAGGAAAAGAAAATAAAAAGACCACTATTTTGGGCCGCATGTGCATTTATGCTTGGAGAGGCGGAGGCGATTGCTGGCAGCAGGTGGTTTACTTTGGCTGCAATGATAGTTGCAGCCTTTTTTCTGTTTACGGGAGAAAAAGGGCAAAAACAGGGAAAAAGGCAAAAACAGCAAAAACAGAAAGAAGAGTCCGGCCGGGATGAAAAAATACGGATGTCGGACAGGCGAAGACAGACAAAGCGGAGTGTGGATGTAAAACGAACAGTAAGAGTAACTGTCGGAATTCTCATATATGTGCTGTTTGCCGGAATGGGGTATATGAATATCAACATATTGCATGAGCAGGAACAATATGCTTCCCGGCTGAACGGTTGTTCCGGAACAATTTCCGGAACGATATACGAGATAAAGGAAACGGAAAACAGGCAGCAGGTCTTTATTAAGATCGTGGATGCAAGAGGAATGTCCGGTGAAGAATGGACTGGGTTTCATGAAAATATGAAGCTGTTTGTGTATGTGGAGAAAGGTATAACCTTGTATCCGGGACAGGAGGCAGTATTTGCCGGCAGATTTGAACAGCCGGGGCATGCGGGAAATCCGGGGGCCTTTGATGCATATCGATACTACAGGAGCCAGGGGATCTTTCTTATACTTTCAGATGCAGAGCTGCAGAAAACAGGAAAACAGTACTCGCATATACGGGCGGGGCTTCGGAAGCTCCGAAAACGGATATCAGATGTAATTGGTAACTTATACGGCGAGGAGGATGCATCTGTGATCCGGGCGATGCTTCTGGGTGAACGGCAGGGGATGGACGGTGATGTGAAACGGATGTATCAGTTGAATGGTATTGCACATATTCTTGCAATATCGGCATTACATATTGCGATCATTGGTATGACCTTGTATCGGCGTATGCGAAAATGGGGAGTTTCCTACTGGAGTGCGGGAATTGGATGCAGTATTCTGGTTATTCTGTATGGACAGATGACCGGACTTGCAGGATCAACGATGCGGGCGATCATTATGATGGGGCTCCTGTTATTTGGGAAAGCCATTGGGCGTTCGGTGGATCTTCTGACCTCAACAGGAATTGCCGGGGTATGGATGTCGGTGATAAATCCTTATGTTGTATTAGATGCCGGATTTCAGCTTTCATTTGCAGCAATAATCGGGATAGCTGTGATCGTGCCGGTGTTACAACGGGTATTTAGCAAAAGGGGAAGTGCCGACCTAATCAATAAGCTTGGTGCAGGGACGGTGTTACAACACATATTTGGCGCAGGGGAGAAAATCCGGCAGTCGCTTACTGTCAGCATGGCAACCTTTCTGGCGACCTTGCCGGTGATCGTCTACTATTATTACCAGTTTCCATTGTATGGTATTTTATTAAATCTGATCGTTGTTCCGTGTGTATCGATTGTTCTGACAGGAGGAATCGGTACCGTTATCTGTGGCTGTATTTCACTTCAGGCGGCTGGATGGCTTACGATTCCGGTGAAGGGGATTTTGTGGTTATATGAAATGTTATGTCAGGGAATGGAACGACTTCCAGGAGCCTATATCAATATCGGGCATATTCCGGTGAAACTGGTCGTAGTTTATTATATTGCATTGCTACTAGGCCTGTATTTTATGGTCGAGGTGAGAACAGATAGAGATTCCAGCTCTGACAGCACACAGAGTCAGAAGACAGTAAGAAAAATAAAATGCCGGATTCGTAGAAAGCAGACAGCATGGAAAGATTGTAATCAACAAACGATAAAAGAATGGAAACACAGGAAAATCCGGTATGGGGTAGCAGGGATGCTTGTCATGCTGGCGTTTGGTATGTATGCAGGATGTACTCTGGATCGTCCGTTTACGGTTACCTTTCTGGATGTCGGGCAGGGGGATGGCATACTGATCCGGACGGAACAGGGAACCAATATTATGATCGATGGCGGATCTTCGGATAATGAAAAGGTGGGAGAATATGTTCTGCTTCCGGCTCTCCGGTATTACGGGATGGTGGATCTGGATTATGTCTTTGTAACACATGGGGATCAGGATCATATATCCGGACTTCTGGATCTATATGAACTTGAGCATACCGGAATCCGGATCCGAAACCTTGTTGTGGCGAAGTATGGTGACCGAGAAGGACTGCAGGAACTGATCGAGCTGGCAGCACAACATGGAACGGAGGTTATATATATGGATGCTGGTGACATACTTTTTGAACCGGAGACAGGAGCTTCCGGGACATTCCGGATCTCGTGTATATATCCGAGAGAATCGGATGTTCACGCAGATGCAAATGAAGCCTCTCTTGTGCTGCAGGCAAGTATCGATTCCTTTCATCTTCTGTTTACAGGCGATGCAGGGGAAATAGCAGAACAGCAGATGGCAGAGACTGGCAGACTGGACGCAGTTGATATTTTAAAGGTAGGACATCATGGATCCAGATATGCAACCTCGGAGGCGTTTCTTCAATACATAAAGCCACAGTATGCGGTGATCAGTTGTGGGAAAAAGAACCGGTATGGACATCCGCATGAAGAAACATTGACAAGACTTCAGGCTGCTGGTGCGGAGGTTTACCGCACCGACCGATGCGGTGCAGTAATTTTACAGATACAGACAGAAAAAATTATGCTTCATGGGTACGGAGGATAAAATTAAGCATTAATACCAAGCCCCAAATGAAATAATGGGTATATGAGAGAAAAGATTTGGATAATACCATCGATGAAAGAAGAATTTTGGGTATTATTCAAGAAAATGGACTGTTATACCAAGGCTAATGGCGGTGCAATGGGTATGGAAGAAAGCAAGCTAATATAATACCCGCTACAGCGGATTGAACAAGGGTATGGATAAAGAAAATTAGACAATATACCACAAACAGGATGAGCAGAAGGGTATGCAAAGTGGGGAAATAGCCTGATACCATGGGAGAAGTGTTTTCAGGGGGTATTAACAAATAAAAATGGAAATTATACCAATAAAAATATTGCAGAAAAAGAACATAAAAGAAACGAGGAGAATGCGTATGATTAAAGATATAATAATAAAGAGAATCGTCAAATTGAAAAAAGAAATACAGAAGATAGAGATATTAGAGAAAACATTTCCGAAAGAAGAATTAATATGTGCCAAAAATGGAAAAGGATATAAGTGGTATTTGAAGAGTGCAGGAAAGCCGATATATCTGCCAAAGAAAGAGAGACTCTTGGCTGAAAAACTTGCTATGAAAAAGTATTATATGTTAAGAAAACAGGATTTAATGTGCGGGCTTGAAGTATGCAATGCGTATATAAGAAAAGTGCAAAAGGAAAATAATGCATCTGATATGTTATTGGAAAAAGATGGTTACATTGAATTGCTGGGAAAGGCATTTGGACCGCATTCAGAAAATTTAGAAGCATGGATGACAGAAGAATATGAAACAAATAAGAAATATCCGGAGAATTTGAATATAAAAGGGACGCAGGGCAAGTATCTTCGTTCTAAATCAGAAGCAATGATCGATAATGTTTTATTCCGGGAAAGAATACCATTTCGATATGAAAATCAATTGGTGCTGGATGGGATAGTAATGTATCCGGATTTTACGATTCGACATCCAAAAACAGGAGAGTATTATTATTGGGAACATTTCGGTATGATGGACAATCCAGAATATGCGAGTCATGCCTGCAGGAAAATAAAAACATATTGTGATAATGGAATAATACCATCTATTAATTTAATTATGACATATGAAACCAGTGCTTGTCCTATCGGAATGGAAAGAATAGAGCAAGTGGCAGAATATTATTTCGGATAAATGACACATTTGATATAATGAACGCAAAATTATTTGCTCGCAAGGATGCTGATTTTGCGGAATGCATAGAATGTGCGAAGCACATGATATAATTATTATAAGGAAGTGGCAAACTATACTCTACAGTGCGTAGAATTCGCAGAAATTCACCATTTTCTACGCTTTATGGGTATGATGCCGGATGCAGGTATGTAATAATCTGGTCAGAAAGGAGGCAGATATGGATCAGATCAGTATAGGCAGGTTTATTGCAGCAGAAAGAAAAAGAAAAGGTTGTACACAGAAGCAGCTTGCAGAAAAACTGAATATCAGTGATAAAACAGTTTCCAAATGGGAATGTGGAAAGGGATTCCCGGAAGTGTCTCTGTTATTACCTTTATGTAAGGAACTGGACATTACGGTAAATGAACTGTTGTCCGGTGCAAGAGTGTCTGAGGAAGAATATCAAAAGAAAGCGGAGGAAAATATGGTGAATATGATTAAAGAAAGAGAAGAAAACAAGAAGAAATTAATTCCTACAATTATAACGGGTTTAATTGCAACGATATCATTTATTACATTGATCATGGTTGTTGCAGTGTATACAGAGGTGATCGCAGTACCGGTTAAGATATTACTGATAGTGATCGCATGTGTTATATTTGGTTGTGGACTTATGGTTGCGATGGAAGGTGAGCGCACCATCGGTTATTACAAATGCCGTCATTGCAATGAGCTGTTTGTTCCGACCTTTGGTGCATATACAATGGGAATGCATATGATTTCAACAAGATATTTGAAATGTCCAAAATGTGGAACAAAAACCTGGTGTAAAAAAGTTCTGGCAAAAGAGAAGTGATTTCTGTTATAGAAAACAACCTGTCTTTTGCCGGAACGATGAAGATTCAAAACCTAAATATGAAAAATATTGATCAAAAATACCATTGCCAGTCCGTAGTAGGTGATCACGGCAACCAGATCATTGACCGTTGTAATGAGTGGACCGGAAGCAACCGCAGGATCAATATGGATCTTGTGGAAGAACATAGGAATGATAGTTCCGACAAAGCTTGAGATCACCATTGCAACGATCAGCGAGATGCCGACACAGCCAGAGATCAGGAATGCAGATGCCCATATATATTTCTTAAAATAGTGGATATAGATTCCTAAAAACAGGAGTGCCATGATTCCAAGGCTTGCACCATTTAAGAAGCCGATCTTCATTTCTTTGATAAGAAGGGAAAGCTTCTTTTTAGTACTCAGGTCTTCGTCCATAAGTACACGGATCGTAACAGCGAGGGACTGTGTGCCGACATTTCCAGCCATATCAAGGACAAGGGACTGGAAACATATTACGATTGGAAGCACCGCAACAACGGATTCAAACATTCCTACCACAGAGGATACCGCCATGCCAAGAAACAGAAGGATGATGAGCCATGGCAGACGCTTTTTCATGCTGGTAAAGGTTGGTTCGTGCAGGTCTTCTTCGGATGTAAGACCGGCGAGCTTTGCGTAGTCATCACCCATAGCGTTATCCACCAGTTCCACGATATCATTTGCAGTCAGGATACCGGCAATGGTTCCGTTTTCCGATAAAACCGGGATGGAATCCTCTTCATAATCGGTGAGATCTTCGATACAGTCTGCAATCTTCACATGCTCATATACAGACGGATAGGAGCGGCTGATAATATTTGACAAAGAGTCATTTTCCCGTGCGATGATCAGATCTTTCAGATCGATAGCACCGGAAAACTGACCATTTATATCAGTGGTATAGATCGTCGAGATATTGTCATGTTCTCCTGCCTGCCGAACCAGTGTACTCATAGCTTCACGGATGGATAAGGTGTCCGGAATACAGATATAATTGTTCGTCATGCAGCTTCCAATCTCATCGTCTTCGTAAGAAAGCAGCTTCTTTACATCTCTCCGGGAATCATCATCCAGACGGGCAACCATTTCCTGTTGTTGCTCGGCGGAAAGTTCATCCAGAATATCCAGAGCATCATCCGCATCCATATCGGATATGACTCTTGCGGCTTTATCAAGTGACAGTTCATCTAGATACGGCTTGGCATCATCCAGATAAGAGAAGATCTCTGCAAGCCGTGGGGTGCCGATCATAGTGTATAGTTGCATTCGTTCTGTTTCGTTTAGCCGTGTGATTGCTTCTGCGACATCTTTGTCGTGATAGTTTGCCAAATGCTTCTGCAATACCTGTGCGTTCTTTGCATTACGGATGATTTTTACGAGTTCTGTTACATAATCTTTTTTAAATACTGTGATTTTTGTCATTGTGACCTCCTTCCTGCCTGTTTTCAGACATAAAAATACATCGTCTCAGTGTGAAGACCGGATGGTCAGGATCGTCTGATGCGATGTATGAAAAGGCACACAACAATATAAGATGGGGTTATCGGATTTTCATAGACAGCCACATCCATTTATGCTTTCTTATCATAACATCGCATATTTTACTTCGTTCAATACGATCGCAACTATCCATGAAAATTCACCTCCATTTGAAAATCGAAATTTAGATTTTGGTATTTGATATTCTCAAAAACCTTTGCTACTATAACAGAAAAGAGTTGAATTGACAACCCGGATAATCCGGATTGGATAAATTTTATATTTCGGTTATATTTTTTAGTACATAGAAAACAGGAGGATATCAGAGATGCGGATCGAACATGTTGCAATGTATGTAGAGGATCTGGAAAAGACAAAAGAATTTTTTATAAAGTATTTTGATGCTGCTGCGGGAGAACAGTATTATAATCCGAAAACAGAGTTTCAGTCGTATTTTTTAAGCTTTGAGGATGGAGCAAGACTGGAGATCATGCAGAAACCACGGGTATCCAATGTGAGAAAAGAGCTGGCACGAACAGGGTATATTCATCTCGCTTTTTCAGTTGGAAGCAGAGAGAAAGTCGATGCATTGACGAAAAGACTGGAAGAGGACGGATATAAAGTTGTCAGCGGACCACGGGTGACAGGTGATGGATATTATGAGAGCTGTGTTCTAGGTATCGAGGATAATCAGATCGAGATCACGGTCTGAATTCCGGTCTGGATTTGGTAATATCTCACAAGCTATACGCAAAGCCGCTTGACTTAGCCAGTGCCATTTCTTACAATAGATCAGTAGATAAAAGTCTGGTAGATGTATGATACCAGACTTTTTTTGTGGTTTAAAGTCAGAAAGAGAAAGGTGAGAGAAAATGAAGTGGAAAGATCGATTGGGAATCCGGCTGGTGGCATATCTGGGAGGCTTATTTATCATGACGGCAGGAATAGCCGTATCGGTAAAATCAAACCTTGGGGTATCGCCGGTAAGCTCGATCCCATATACGATTACCTGTGTATTTGGTATGGAGATGGGAAACGCAACCATCCTGTTTCATGTTGTGCTGGTTTTGCTGCAGATCCTGTTATTACGGAAAAATTTTAAATGGATCAATCTGTGTCAGGTTGTAGTTGGAATTATATTTGGAAAATTTACAACGTTATGTAATTCACTTGTGGCGTTGCTGCCATCTACCGATAATATGTTGATACGACTGGGAATGATGCTGATCAGTGTTGTTCTGATCGCTGTCGGAATCTTCTTCTATCTGCCGGCAAATATTATGCCGCTTGCAGGAGAGGGAGCGATGCAGGCAGTATCAACGATCACCGGTATTGCATTTCCAAAGGTTAAGATCGGATTTGACTGCAGCATGGTTATCATATCGTTAGTTACATGTTTGATCGCAATACATAGTGTTGGCAGTGTGGGAATCGGAACAGTCATGGCAGCGATTCTGGTAGGCTTTGTACTGGGACTGGTAACAAAAGCATTTGGAACATGGCGTGACCATCTGTATTACGGAAGAATATCATAGACAGGTGTTGAAAATCAAATCGGTATTTGGCATAATGGACTGGAACAGGAAAGAAAGGAGACATAGCTATGGCAGCAGGAAAAAAACAGAGCGGTAAGGATGCAATGGCGGTTATCAACGAGCATATAAAGAATGAAAGCTATGCTCCGGTATATCTGTTATACGGAGATGAAACATATCTTGTGAACCAGTACAGAGACAAATTGCTTTCGGCGGTAACAGACCGTGAGGACAATATGAACTTTGCAAAGTTTGCAGGAGAGAAGATCGACCCGATGGAGATCATAGGCTTCTGTGAGACAATGCCATTCTTCGCTGACCGGCGTGTGGTGCTGGCAGAAGGGACCGGATTGTTTAAAAAGAGCTGTGAGGAATTTGCGGAGCGGATCAAAGAGCTGCCGGATACTTCGCTGATCCTGTTTGTTGAGTCAGAAGTTGATAAGAGAAATAAATTATATAAAACTGTTGATAAGCTGGGAGAAGCCCTGTGCTTTGAAACACCAAATGAGAAGACGCTTGCTGTATGGGTTAAGGGAATGTTCAAGGGAGAAGGAAAACGGATAACCGATGATGCGATCCGTTCCCTGATCGAGCATACCGGATCAGATATGAATTCGATCAAGAATGAGATTGATAAGCTGATAAGCTATACGGTAGACAGGGAGGATGTAACTGTATCCGATGTGGAAGCTCTCTGCGTTGGCAATTCGGAGGGACATATATTTGAGATGATCGATGCCATATCCAGAAAGCAGCAGGATCGTGCACTTCACCTGTATCATGAGCTGCTTGAAAACAGGGAGCCTGCGATGCGAATTCTGTTTTTGATCGCCAGACAGTATGATCTGTTATTAAAAACAAAGATGTGTCTTGCCGAGAATAAAAATTATGCAGATACGGCATCGGTGCTAGGCATTCCGTCATGGTCGGTGAAGAAATATGCGGAACAGTGCCGGAATTATTCAGAACAGGAACTGAAGAAGATTATGGAAGCCTGTCAGGATACTGACTATAAATTAAAGACGAGTCAGGCATCGGATGTAGTGGCAGTGGAAGTGTTGTTAATATCATTGAGTCGGTAGCTGGTATGTGACGCGCAGGAATGCAGTGAGTCAAAACATACCGTAGGTATTGCGATTTGGATGCCGGAATTATTACACAAAAAAACAGAACCTCAATGGGTTCTGTTTTTTTGACGGTTTTGATTATATATGTGCAGCCTTACATATGTAATCAATTATAAAAATATATATGAGTCAGATTAAGCCATCTTGTTGACAGCGGCTGTAAGACGTGATACTTTACGAGAAGCATTGTTCTTGTGGTAAACGCCCTTTGAAGCAGCCTTGTTAATCTCTGAGATAGCAACCAGAAGATTTGCCTGAGCAGCTTCTTTGTCACCAGCAGCGATAGCAGCTTCTACCTTTTTGATAACTGTCTTAACCTTAGACTTGATCATCTTGTTTCTTAAAGTCTTCTTGTCAATTACTTCAATTCTTTTCTTTGCAGATTTGATGTTAGCCAAAATTCTCTACCTCCATTTGAATTATAGATTATAATAAGGTTTTTACATTAAAACCGGACACGGACAATTCAATGTAAACATACTCATCAATATTAGTATAGAGAAATTTATTTGTCAAGGGGCGAAGTGAAAATATTTCCATTTCTGAAAAATAAGATCTGATCTTATTCCCATCAATTTTATTTCTATCCTATTTCTATTACTTGTTGGCTTGTATGGAAAGGGAGGACATGGTATACTGTTTCTATTAATGCGTTATATATTATTACATACCAGGAGGTAAGAAAATGTTTGGATTTGATGAAATTACAAAAATAGATCCTGAAGTTGCGGCAGCAATGACGGATGAATTGAACAGACAGAATAACAATCTGGAGCTGATCGCATCAGAGAATATCGTATCAAAGGCAGTTATGGCAGCCATGGGAAGCCATCTGACTAACAAATACGCAGAAGGTTATCCTGGAAAGAGATATTATGGCGGATGCCAGTATGTAGACGTAGTGGAAGATCTTGCCAGAGAGCGTGCAAAAGAATTATTTGGATGTGAATATGTAAATGTTCAGCCACATTCCGGAGCACAGGCCAATATGGCAGTATTTTTTGCTATTTTAAATCCTGGCGATACGTTTATGGGAATGAATCTGGATCATGGCGGACATCTGACACATGGATCACCTGTAAATATGTCCGGTAAATATTTTCACTGTGTACCTTATGGTGTAAATGATGATGGCTTTATAGATTATGACAAGGTTCTTGAGATCGCAAAGGAATGCAAGCCAAAGTTGATCGTAGCGGGTGCGTCTGCATATGCAAGAGCAATCGATTTCAAGAGATTCCGTGAGATTGCAGATGAGGTTGGTGCATATCTGATGGTAGATATGGCACATATCGCAGGTCTTGTAGCAGCAGGCCTTCATATGAGCCCGATTCCATATGCACATGTTACAACAACTACTACTCATAAGACACTTCGTGGACCTAGAGGTGGTATGATCATGTGCAGCAACGAGATCAATGAGAAGTTCAACTTCAATAAGGCAGTATTCCCTGGTATCCAGGGCGGACCTCTGATGCATGTCATCGCAGGTAAGGCAGTATGTTTAAAGGAAGCATTACAGCCGGAATATAAGGAGTATCAGGCACAGGTTGTAAAGAATGCAGCAGCACTTGCATCTGCATTAATGGCAAGAGGCTTCAATATCGTATCAGGTGGTACAGATAACCACCTTATGCTGGTGGATCTTCAGAATCTGGACCGTACCGGTAAGGAAGTAGAGAAGCTTTTAGATGAGGTTCATATCACTGTAAATAAGAACACAGTACCAAATGATCCAAAATCTCCGTTTGTAACAAGCGGTATCCGTATCGGAACACCGGCGGTTACAACAAGAGGTGCAAATGAAGCTGATATGGAGACAATTGCTGAGGCGATCAAGGCAGCAGTGATTGATGATGACAAGGCAAAAGCAGAAGCACTTGTTAAGAGTATTGTAGAGAAGTATCCACTGTATGCATAAGGTTGTTATATGGAAGATTTATTTGACGAGAAGCTGTTAGAAGCGATTCGGCTTGCAGAAGCATTGCAGGATGGACGGTCAGAAGAAAAAGAGTCAGAAGGAAAAAAGACAGAAGTAAAACAGGAAACCGAAAACAGCCGTCCGGTCAGCCGGACGGAAGAACCGGTTGCTGCTCCGGTTCCGCAGACTGGTGAGGAAGCAGTCGATCAGCTTATAAAAGAGATCGTGCAGGAAACACAGGAAGAGATCGCTGCCGAAGGTATCCAGACAGAGGATATCAGAAAAGAATTTTTTCAGAAGAAGGCAGAGAAAGCGAAACGGGAAAAGAAGAAGCTGGATCCGGAACTGGAATCCAGACCGGTACATGCACCCAAAAAGCTGAAAGATCCATGGAGTCTCAGGAAAAAGGTCTGTGTGATCCTGCTTGTTGTTGTACTGGTTGTGACTGGGATCCCTGCCGGTATATTTGCCAGAATGTATATGAATGGAAAGAACCGGCTGGCAGAAAATGCGCAGGGAGAAAAGGTGAGTTTTCATACAGACGGATCTTCTTCAACGGCTATCACATATAAAGGAAAGAACTACGTTTATAATACAGATACCGTATCGATTCTGGTATTTGGTGTTGATAATTCCGAATATGTGCCGAAGGAATCGGAAAAGAACGAAGAACCGAAGACAACAGAGGCGGCAACGGAGGAAACAAAGCCCAAAAAGTCAAAGAAGTCAAAGAAAACCTCAGAGGATACAGAAGCTACGACGGAAGCAGATCTCAGAGACAGAGATGATGCCCTGACCTATTCGGATGCAAATGGCTCTGAATATGTCCGGTATGGCGGAAGGATCGATCTGTGCTTCCTGATGGTATTTGATCTTCGAAATGATAAGCTTCACGTTATTAATATAAATCGTGACAGTATGACAGATGTGGATATTAAAACCATAGAAGGAAAAACAGCACTTACAGACCGGATGCAGATTGGACTGGCATATGGTTATGGGGATGGAGAGATCGTCAGTTGTGAGAATTTTACACATGCGGTATCCGGACTGATGTATAATCTTCCAATCAACGGTTATGTGGCACTTGATATGGATGCAATGGCAGATATCAATGACGTCCTGAGCGGGGTAACATTGACAGCCAGAGATACGATCAGTGAGAATGTCTTTGAGAAGGACGTAGTCACCTTACAGGGCAATGACGCATACCGGTATCTGGAAAAGATGGATACGGTAACGGATGCAGTCGGTGAACACGGCAGGCGGATGGAACGTCAGAGTCAGTATCTGGCAGGCTGGCTGGAGCGGTTTGAACAGTGCTATTCCGATGATAAGGGAATCATAAAGAAGGTATACGAGGCAACAAGTCCATATCTGCAGACGAATCTGGACAGAGATGCCTGCCTGTATCTGTTCAGCAGAATGCGTGGAATGGATATAGCAGTTGCAGAGAAGGATATACAGGAGCTTCCGGGAACGTATGGTCGCCCTGCTCATTTTGATGAGTATCAGGTAGACACGGGAAGTCTGGTAGAAGAGATGCTGGATATCTTCTATATTCCAACCAGTTAGTGTAACATATTATATAAAATAAAAAAATATCCCAAATGCGGATTGAAGCGGCATACAAAAAATGGTAAAATTTACTTAAATTTTGTTTGCGCGGAACTGCATTTGGGGTATTTTTTATGCAATATCATAAGAGACAGGATGAAATGAAAAATATGCACAGAGGGGCAGTACAAATGTAGAGACATCTTGTATAAAGTGTATAATACAGCGGGCATAACAGCAAGGAGGGCATTTTAGAAGCATGAGAGAACATGGAAAAAGAGCAGCAGCATGGTTCCTTACCGTTGTCATGGTCATCACGATGATCGTGCCGTATGGCGGGGCAGGAATTCCATTTGCAGGTTGGGTGAAGGCAGCGGATCTGATCGATCTGTCTGGAAAGGATGGAGCACATAAGGTTACTGTTGTAGCAACGACGGAAACCGGTCTTGGTAATTATTATACCGGAGAGGCGATCGAAGCACCGGTTACGGTAAAGGTAGATGGGGAGGAAGTACCGTCGGACTGTTATGATGTGGTATACACAAATAACGTGAACGTGTCAACTGCAACCGAGCTTGCCGTGGCAACGATAACCGGTAAACCGGAAAAGGGTTATACAGGAAGCAATACGGCAAAATTCAAAATCCGTGTCACACCGATCAATAAAGCAACGGTCAAATTTGCATCCGATACGACAATTGTATCCGGCAAGTATTATGTTCCATATGTAAAGAATCTGGCGAATTCTCCGACAGTCGAATCGGTTACCTGGAATGGAAAGGTTCTGGTAGCGGAGAAAGATTATTATGAGAATGTTACTCTTTCAGAGAATTATCTGGAGATTGGTTCTAAGGGAACAACAGTGATTAAGGGAATGAATAATTTCAGTGGTTCCAAAACCTATACCTGGTATCTGAGGGCTGCCAATATCCAGGATCAGATCATCACACTAAGCAATTCCAATTACAGCTATGACGGAAAGGAAAAGAAGCCATCGGTTACGATTGCCGATGTGAACTCCTGGCTGGATGAGAATAATGATTATCAGTATCTGGAAGAAGGCGTGGATTATACACTTTCTTACAGCAGCAATATAAATCCGGGAACCGCAACCGTGACGATCACAGGTAAGGATTGTTATACCGGAAGCACATCCCTGAACTATACGATCAGCAGTGGAAGTGCAGCTTTAAAGGATATATCACAGACGACCGTGAATGTAGCATCATGTACATATAATGGACAGGCACAGACACCGGCTGTCACGGTAAAGGATGGAAGCACGACATTAAAGCAGGGAACGGATTATACGGTATCCTATTCCGCAAATACAAATGCAGGAAATGGAACGGTTCTGATCAGTGGATGCGGCAAATATACAAATACAAAGTCCCTCACTTTTAAGATCAATCCAAGAGATATTTCAAAGGCGACTTTGACGGCAGAGCCTGCAACATATAAATATGGAGCAGAAGTATTTTCACCAAAGATCAGTGTTTATGACAGCAAACTGGGAACAACATTGACGAATAAAACCGATTATACAGTTGCAAGCTATGTAGCAAAGACAGCCGGTACGGTTTCAATCAGTGCGACAGGAAAAGGCAATTATACAGGAACCGTTACCGGTACATTGACCGTCAATCCTTTGGATGTGACGAATACAGCAAAGGTAACATTGAATCAGACATCCTTTGATCAGACCGGTGCAGAGATCAGACCGACAGTAACGTCGGTCACTTCAGATGGATATACACTGACCGAAGGAACGGATTATACGGTATCTTATAAAGATAATGTAGCAGCCGGCAATCTGGCAAAGGTAATTGTTACGTTCAAGGGAAACTATACAGGTTCCAAAACTGTATATTTTACGATTATTTCTTCCCTGCCGGATCTGTCAGGGGCAGTGTGCAGTACAATTGCAGATCAGACCTATACCGGAGCACAGATCAAACCGGAGGTTACAGTGACCTATGATGGCAAAACACTGACGAAGGACAGCGATTACACTGTTTCATATGGCGCAAATGTCAACTGTGGTACAGGTACGGTTACGATCACCGGAAAGAACGGATACAGTGGAACGAAATCTGTAAATTTCAAGATCAGTGCAAGAGCGCTGGCAGATTGCTCGCTCAGTTATGATGAGAGCGTAAAATGGACAGGAAGTGCCGTAACTCCAAATATCCGTATCACATATGGTCAGAAGCTCTTAATAGAGGGTACGGATTATACCGTTGCTTATTCCAATAATATAAATGAGACAACGGCAGCGACTGCTACAGTGACAGGAAAAGGTAATTTTACAGGCAGAAAAGTACTGACATATAAGATCACCAGAGATCGTACGGACGTCAATGCTTCAACGATTACAGTCGATGCGATTGCAGACCAGGAATACAATGCAGGACAGGGACTCCGACCTGCTGTTACAGTCAGAAATGGTGGTACGATCCTTACTCTGAATACAGATTATACGGTTACTTATACCAATAACTATACTGCAGGATCTACAGCAATAGTAACCATTACGGGAATCAATGATTATACAGGAACAAGAACAGTAACCTTTAATGTTGTTGCACTTGATCTGACAAATGCAAAGGTTGTTTTGGAAGCAGATAGTTATGAATATACAGGCATGCCACAGACTCCGGGTGTTACATCCTTTACAACTGTATCCGGAAAGACCTACACCAGTATGGCGAATTTCACTGTGAATTATTCGAATAATACAAACTGCGGAACGGCAACGGTAACTATAAAAGGGAAAAATGCAAACTTTACAGGAAATGCAGAAGGAACATTTACTGTTACAAAGAAATCGATCAAGGGAGCGGTTTTCAGTAATATTACAGCATGTACATTTACAGGAAGTGAGCAGAAGCCGACAGCAACCGTAAAGATTGGAACTACGACGCTGGCTGCTAATACAGATTATGAATTATCATATGAAAATAATATTAATGCCGGTACAGGAAAGATTACAGCAACAGGAAAAGGCAACTACAGCGGAAGTGCAAAGACGACCTTCACGATTGCAGCCAGAGCTATCACATCCTGTAAAGCAGAATACAGCAAAGAGATGATATATACCGGATCCGAGGTAAAGCCTTCTGTAAAACTGACCTATGGTTCCTACGAACTGAAGGCGGGAACGGATTACACTGTTTCCTATAGCAATAATATAAATGAAACAGACAGTGCATCGATCCGGATCACAGGAAATGGAAACTTCAGCGGTACACAGACATGTACATTTAAGATTACAAAGATCGTAACAAACATTAATGACAGTTCGATCAGCATAGCATCGATCGGAGATAAGGAGTATCAGGGAGGCGAAGCCATTATTCCGAAGCTCAGGATCACACAGGATGGAGTTACTCTGGTAGAAGGTGAGAGTTATACTATAACAGTAACCAACAATAAGACGGTCGGTTCCACTGCAACCATTACGATACAGGGAATCGGAGCATATACAGGTACAAGATCCCTGACATTTAAGATTGTGGCAGCAGATATTACAGGTGCAGAAGTAGCACTTGTACAGCGGTCATATGAATATACAGGTGCGGCATTTACACCGGCAGTTGTAAGCCTTACAACCACAGGTGGAAAGCGGATCACAAATCTGTCAGAATTCAGTGTTTCATATTCCGGCAATACCAATGTCGGAACTGCAACTGTTACTGTGACTGGAACCGGCAGTAATTATAAGGGAACCACAACCGGAACTTTTGTGATCACGAAGAAGGCGCTGAATGATTCTCTGGTAATGAATATGGGTACAGTGACCTACACAGGATCTGCATTAAGTCCGGATATTACAGTAACCTTTAATGGTAAAACGCTTACAAAGGGCAAGGATTATGCAGTTGCATTTACAAATAACATCAATGCCGGAACTGCAAAAGCAAAGATAACAGGTCTTGGCAATTATGATGGAACAGTTGAAAAGACTTTTACCATTCTGCCTTTTGATATAAATAATGGCGGTTTTATCATGGTTACAGGTTCTCCATATACCTATACAGGAGGAGAACTGAAACCGGGATTCACTGTTATGATAAGTGGAAGATCACTGGCGGCTGTAAACTATGACGTGGCATATTCCAACAATGTCAATGTCGGAACTGCAACGATCACAGTTACAGGCAAAGGCAATTATAAGGGAACGATAACTGAAAACTTTACGATCCAGGCGAAGCCTCTGAAAGACGCTTCTGTGACTTATGCAAATCTGATGGCATATACAGGAAAGCAGGTTTGTCCGGAAGTAAAGGTAATGGATGGAGCAGTTGAGCTGAAGCAAAATGTTGATTATGATGTCAGCTATCAGAACAATACAGAAGTGACAACATCTGCACGGATCCGGATCATAGGAAAAGGGAATTATACAGGAACAATAGACCGGTATTTCTCAATCCAGAAACAGGAGATCAATCTCAAGGATGCAGAGATAACGGCAGAGGACCAGACTTATAACGGCAGGGAACAGAAGCCGGCTGTTACAGTAAAGGTATCTGGCAGAGTGATCGATCCATCCGAATACAGTGTGCTCTATTCTGAAAATATCAATGCCGGAACTGCAAGAATCACGGTAAATGGTCTTTCGGATTCCTTTAAAAATACAGGATATGGAACCTTTACAATCCTTCCAAAACAGATAGAGAAATGTAAAGTGTCCTATACAAAGAGCGTATCCTATACAGGAAAGGCTGTCACACCTTCCGTTATTGTCAAGGATACAGCAAGAAATGCAGTGCTGAGCGCCGGTGCATCTGCAGACTATACGGTATCGTATCAGTCGAATACAGAGCCGACAACCAAGGCTGTGATACAGATTACAGGAAATGGAAATTACACCGGTACATTGACACAGTATTTTGCAATTGTAAAACAGACGACACCGGTTACAAAGACAGATCTGTCTGCGGCAGTTATAACGGTGGCAGATCAGACTTACACCGGAAAAGCGTTAACACCTGCAGTTACTGTTACATTAAAGGGTAAGGTGCTGAAGCTGAATACAGATTACACGGCAGCATATTCCAACAATACAAATGTTGGTACAGCGAAGGTTGTGATAACCGGAAAAGGCAATTATACAGGAAGTGCGTCAAAGACATTTGTGATTAAGGCAAAGACCACACCGAATGTGAAGAAGCCTGGTGTAACGAAAAAGATTACAGTAAGCAAGATCAAGACAACTTCTGCAAAGATCACATGGAAGAAGGTATCTGATGCAGATGGATATATGATCTACCAGAAGCAGGGCTCCGGCAAGAAGAAACTTATAAAAACGGTGGGTAAGAATGCATCTTCTTACAATGCGAAGAAGCTGAAAGCAGGAACCAAATACACTTATAGTGTATATGCTTATAAGAAGTCAGGAAACTCTAAGATAAAGGGCAAAGAGAAGAGTAAGGTATTTGTAACGAAGCCATCAAAGGTAAAATCAGTAAAGACGACAGCGAAATCAAAGGCATGTAAGATAAGCTGGAAGAAGGTAGTCGGTGCCAGTGGATATCAGGTATATATGGCAACCTCAAAGAAAGGTAAGTATAAGAAGATCGGCGATACAAAGAAGCTGAATCTGACAAAGAAGAGCCTGAAAAAAGGAAAGACATATTATTTCAAGGTCAGAGCATACAAAACTCTGAATAAGAAAAAAACACATGGTGCTTATTCCGTTAAAGTAAAAGCGAAGATTAAATAAGCGGGAAAATAAAAAACAGCCATTGATGAAAAGGAAGCCGGATCCATATACGGATCCGTTTCCGACGCATCGATGGCTGTTTGTTATGGGTGAAATTATAAATATTATTTTGGCTGCTGATATGGAAGACAGGTTAAATGAATTCTGTAAAAAATGTATCTGCCATATGTTCCAGAAATTCAATGACTGCATCATATGGAAAAATCTCAGCACGGGTGACGGAAGCTTCCGGGGCAGGTGACGGATTCTGAATAATGTACGTCTGCAGAGCTTTTGTGATCTGTGACGGATCCTCCGGCCGGCATTCTGTAATATGTACAAGCTCCGGCTGATAAGTGATTTGTTCCGGTATATATGGATGAAAGTCCTTTAGTAGACGTGGATTGATCCTATCATATTCTCCATAAAAGTACCGGTCAGAGAAAAATTCTGCCAGAGGAATCTTTTTTTCCGGTTGTGAGGAAATGTGAACATACAAAGGTTGTCTTGTATCAAAACAGGTATTCCCTGCGGTATTTTCTATAGTAAAATAGTCCGGCCAGAAATCAGTCACATAGTGGGTATCCAGATGCAGATGTGCAAGGATGCCATAGTCAGCCGGTGACAATATCGCATCATTCGGGTAGAGAGCACGGATATAATCAAGATCCGGATATTTAGTGATCAGATTCTTCTGCCATGCCGGACGGAAATGCGTTTTTTCTTTATTATCCGTGATATCCGGCAGGATACAGCCGAGGAGAAACTGTTCAGGGGCGGCTTTTATTGTCGACAGATGGGAATCTGCCGCAGAAGTTACACCTGTATTTATTTTATTGATTATCATTTCACCCTCGATCAGATGCATCAGAAAACCGGGCATGCGACTTAAACCTCCTGTAGATCATAAGTTAAAGAAATAATAGTGACTTTTAATGGGGATGTCAAGCCGGAGAAAAGAATATTGACGTATGACAAAAAAGAATATAAAGTTAGCGTTAGAAACAAAGTATCGAAAAGAAAGAGGAGGTACTTATGGGAACAAAGATCTGTCCAATATGTGATGGAAAAGTAAACAGTATTAATTTTTGCAAAACCTGTAAACGTTTTGTAACCCCGATAGAAACCAGCCATAGCTTTTATCTGAATGAAAGACGAGAGCCTGAAGATTATCAGAGAGAGTATCAATATAGTGGGGATGTATCGGACTACAGTGCGGACAAACCTGAAGTTGAGGATGAAGTAACGGATTGCCATGATGAGTTTGAAACCGAGCTTCCGAAATGGGCGAATCGGACTCCGACATCGGCAAACCCTATGCCGAATCTGGATACGACCTATACGACAAAGAAAAAGAAATCGAAAAAAGCAGAGAGTGTGATCTCTGGCCTGCTTTTTCTGGCTGCGATTGGAGTATGCTTCCGGATGAGCAGCTTGTGGGATGCATGGCAGCAGTACCGGGATAAGCAGAAGATGCAGGAATCTCTGGATGAATTACATGAGATGCTGGATGAACAGGATGAGAAAAACTATGTAGATGAGAACGGATACAGCTACCGCTATATCTATCAGCCGGGAGAAACCACGGATTATGGCACAGACAGTCTGGTTGGCTTATCAGCCGATGAAGTGTATGACCGGGGAGAAGCCTGTGATGGTGTGGCTCATTATGAGGGCGTCACCAGTGATGAGCTGGAGGCTGCTTTTTTACAGAATGCAGAGGAAGATGACATTTTATTTGAAGATACAAGTACAGGGACTGCCGGGAATCTGAGTTTGTATGAATACTCGTATCAAAACGGAGATACATTTACATACTATAATAAAGAAAAGTATATTTCAGATGACGAATATGGCATTGATGTGAGCATAAACAGTGATCTGAATACACAGGCGATCCACTCTGTCCGAATATGGCAGTATCCGCCGGATGTCGATGATGGTTTCTGTCTGGATCAGATCTATGAAGATCTGGTAATGGCACTTGAGGATGAAACGCTTCAGGGCGACAGTCTGGAACGGACAACAGAGATGATCCGCTCCTATCAGGAAAAGGAGTATTCTGCGGATGATTCCAGTGCAAATTATACAGACCTTCAGATCGGAAAATGGAGCCTGACGATCAGCAGAGGAGAAACCTCTCTTGGTATTGCGATGGACTATCTGGGTGAATAGAAAGGTTAAATCTTCATGAACAAAAGCAGTACCATCTTGAAAGCCGGGAAAAACGTGGTTATAATGGATGCGGAATTGCCGGAAATATATACAAAAGAAGAATACAGCAGGCAGGCTGTATAAAAAGGAGGTTCTGATTGGACAACAATTTACCTGATAACAGTAATAACAACAATAATAACAATAATAATGGAAATAAGGGAAGAAACAATCGCTCGATCATGGTGATCCTGGTTATTTCCATTTTACTGACATTTTTATTCTGGCGCGTATTTGACCGGGTGTCATCCGGCAGGGAAGAGGAAGTCACATATGGTCAGTTTATCGAGATGTTAGATAAGGGCGAGGTTGGTTCCGTAAAGATCTATGGAAGCAAGATCGTATTTGAAAATAATGCCGATGATAAGGTGATCAGTAAGACAAAATATACTGCAACCAGAATATCGGATGACAGTCTGGCAGAGAAGCTTCGTCAGGCAAAGACGAAATATGGAACAGAATATGAAGGCATTGATGAGAGCGGAAGTGCCATGGTTGGCACGATCATTTCTTACATTGTAATGATCGTTGCATTCTATCTGTTGTTGTCGATGATCATGAAGCGAAGCGGCGGTGTAGGTAGAGCAAATGCGAAGATTTACGTTGAGAAGAAAACAGGTGTTACCTTTGCGGATGTTGCCGGAGAGGAAGAGGCTAAGGAATCTCTGACAGAGATGGTCGATTTCCTTCATAATCCAAAGAAATATCTGGATATCGGTGCGAAGCTGCCAAAGGGTGCGCTGCTTGTCGGCCCTCCGGGAACCGGTAAAACCCTGCTTGCAAAAGCTGTGGCAGGTGAGGCAAATGTACCATTTTTCTCCATGTCCGGATCCAGCTTTGTAGAGATGTATGTCGGTGTGGGGGCTTCCCGTGTCAGAGATCTGTTCAAACAGGCGACACAGATGGCACCATGTATTATATTTATTGATGAGATCGACGCAATTGGAAGAAGCAGAGATTCCAGACATGGTGGAGATTCCGAACGGGAGCAGACCCTGAATCAGCTTCTTGCGGAGATGGATGGCTTTGATACATCAAAGGGTATTGTGATCCTTGCGGCAACGAACCGCCCGGAGGTACTGGATAAGGCACTTCTTCGTCCGGGACGATTTGACCGCAGAGTTATCGTAGAGAAGCCGGATCTGAAGGGAAGAATCGATACACTGAAGGTTCATTCCAAGAATGTCAAGATGGATGAAACGGTTGATCTTCATGAACTGGCACTTGCAACTTCAGGTGCGGTTGGTGCGGATCTTGCAAATATCATAAATGAGGGAGCGCTGGCAGCCGTCAGAGATGGCAGAAGTCTGGTTTCCCAACAGGATCTGATCGGTGCGGTAGAGGTTGTATTTGCCGGCAAAGAGAAAAAGGATCGTCTGCTCAGCAAAGAAGAAAAACAGATCGTTGCTTATCATGAAGTCGGACATGCATTACTCGCTGCAATTCAGAAACACACGGAGCCAATCCAGAGGATTACGATCGTTCCAAGAACCATGGGTTCTCTGGGCTACGTATGGCAGGTTCCGGAAGAAGAAAAATATCTGGAATCCAAGAAAGAGCTGGAAGCAGAGCTTATAACCCTGCTTGGCGGACGTGCAGCGGAAGAATTGAAATTTGACTCTGTAACGACAGGAGCATCAAATGATATCGAGAAGGCGACCAAGACCGCCAGGGCTATGATAACCATGTATGGTATGTCAGATAAATTCGGTATGGTGCAGCTTGAATCAATAGAAGGACAGTATCTGGACAGAAATCTTGCCCTTCAGTGTTCCGATGAGACTGCAACCAAGATCGATAAGGAGATCCGTGATATGCTGCGGGATTCCTACAACAAGGCAAAGAAGCTTTTGTCTGCCCATATGGTAGCCCTGGATGCTATCGCCAGCTTCCTTATAGAACATGAAACGATCACCGGCAAAGAATTCATGTCAATTCTTGCTCAGGTGGAACCACAGAGATAGGTGCAATACCGCACATGGACGGTTATATCATACAACTATTATTCCGCAAGACGCTTGCGCTCTATTTCCACGCAGCGGTGCTAAGTTCTCCGCCTGTGGCGGTTCACTAAGAACCGGCGTGGAAAAAGGCTTGCTACATAACAGTGTGTAATATAACCATCCATGTGCGGTATTTTTGATATCCCATAAAAACATATACCACCGCATAGTTGCAATATTTTGTGGTAGTTTTAAAAATGCCGTTTTTGGCGTGGCATGTAATACACTGTTATGAGGCAAGCCTTTCCGAGCGTCGGTACTTAAGTTGCGTATTTTGCAACTTTATGTACCGTTACGTCGAGGAATAGAGCGCAAGCGTCTTGCGGAATAATAGTTGTATTACATGCCACGCCAAAAACGGCATTACTAAAATTAAAATTGAAGCTGGTCGAGGTTTTTGCCGTAGGCCGGGAGGAAGTCAGACAGAAAGCGTTCAACCTCCGGAAGGTCGGCAGCCAGCTTGTCGACAGCGATCTTTGTGGATTCGTAGGCGCTGGAGAATTCCGGATTGCCGACAGAGGTTTCTTCCATACATTTGATAAGAGCAGATAGTTTATCTGCCGCTTTTACAAGCTTCCAGATATATTCATCTCCGGACTGGCGGAAGAAGAGTGGTTCATACTGTGGTTTCATTTCATCCGGCAGTTTGTTTAACAGCTTGTAGCAGGCTGTTTTCTCGATCATTTTAAAGGATTCCTTGATAGCATCGTTATAATACTTGACCGGTGTCGGCATATCACCGGTTATGATCTCTGAAGCGTCATGGTATAGTCCGATCAGAGCAGCCCGCTCCGCATTCAGATCCTTTTCATAATAGGTATTGCCGATCACGGCAAGTGCATGAGCGATAATGCTGACTTCCAGACTGTGCTCACACAGATTTTCTTCTCTGGTATTCCGCATCAACGCCCAGCGGTCGATGTATTTCATCCTTGAAATCATAGCAAAAAAATTATATTCCATCTTTATCTCCTTATTAAATAATTGTGAATATATCTGCAAAAAAATAAGAAAGTAAATTATATTTGGACAGTTTGACTTACCAAAACAGGGGCATTTGAGTCCGCCGGTACTCACATTTCGTACTTAGTGAGTGCTTGCACGAGCTTAGAACGAAAGCGCACCCCTGTGGTGTGATGGTGCATTAGCAGCATCTTAGTACCGCTGCAGGAGTAACTGAGACCTTAGCGAGGCTTAGCCGAGGTTAGTTCAAAGTTACACAGAGTGGAAACGAGTGGGAACGTCCCCTGGTTGGTAAGGTCAAAAGTGTCCAAATATATTATGCTATTTCCATCTTTTGCAGATATATTCACAGGTTAGCTCACTCCTTGTGGAAAAATCCGTACACCGCTTCGGCGGCATTCCGGTTCATGGATGGCGCCTGCATCAGTTCTTCGATGGATGCCTCCCGGATCCTTGAAATATCCTTGAAGTACCCCATCAGATCCTTTCGTCTGGCAGGACCGATGCCCGGTATATCCTCAAGGATAGAATGTACCTGAGATTTGCTCCTGAGGCTTCTGTGATATTCGATGGCAAAACGGTGGGCTTCGTCCTGCAAACGGGTAACCATGTCAAATGCCTGTGTATTCTTTGGAAATTCCACTTCTTTATTGTTATAATACAGTCCTCTGGTCCGGTGGTAGTCATCCTTTACCATACCGCAAACCGGAATATTCAGATGCAGTTCGTCAAGAACCTCCAGGGCAATGTTGACCTGTCCCTTACCACCATCCATCATAAGGATGTCAGGATAGACTTTAAAACGTTCATCGGTAAATCGTCTTGTCAGAACCTCGCGCATACTGGCGTAGTCATCCGGTCCGTCGATTGTTCTTAATTTGAATTTGCGGTATTCATTGGGTCTGGCTTTTCCATTTTCAAAGACTACCATCGAAGCAACCGAATGGTAGCCGCTGATGTGCGAGATATCGAAGGCTTCCAGCCGTTTGGCAGATGGGACACCGATCAGTTCTGCCAGTTCCTTTGCAGCACCTTCTGTTCGAGCCTGCTCCCGTTTCAGCTTTTCAGTATCCTGTGTCAGAACAAGAAAAGCATTGTCACGCGCAAGCTTTAACAGCTTAGCTTTGTCACCTTTTTGAGGTGTGAGGATGTGTACCAGATTTCCCCGTCGTTCGCTTAAGTATTGTTCGATCAGCTCCTGCTCATTTACTTCATGCTCCAGAATGATCTCCTTAGGGAGAAATGGAGTAGAAGCGTAATACTGTTTTAAAAATGCAGCCATAATATCTCCATAAGATTCCGACTGCACACCGGTCATATGAAAATGTTCTCTGCCGATCATCTTGCCGTTTCGGATGAAAAAGACCGAGATAACGCCTTCGTTCATGTTGTTGGTAGCCATCGCGATCACGTCACGGTCATCGGTTGTTGTGTTGTCAACACGCTGCTTTGATGCGATGTGCTTGATGCTTTCGATCAGATCACGAACCTCTGCCGCCTGTTCAAATTCCATATCGGCTGCCAACTGTTTCATCTTTTCTTCCAGTTCTTTTACCGTCTGCTGGTGATGCCCGGTCAGAAAATGGATTGCCTGTTCCACCTGTCTGCTGTAGTCCTCTTTTGAGATGTAACCCTGACAGGGAGCCTTGCACTGTCCGATGTGGTAATACAGACATGGACGATCCAGCCCTGTTTCCTGTGGCAGCTTTTTGTTGCAGCTTCGCAGATGATATAGTTTTTTTAACAGATCAATGGTATCCTTGACAGCACCTGCATTCGTATAAGGACCAAAATATCTGGCGTGATCCCGGTGCATCTGATGCGAGAACAGAATACGAGGGAAATCCTCGTTGACTGTGATCTTGATGTATGGATAGCTTTTGTCATCCGTAAGCATTGTATTGTAGTGCGGACGGTGTTCTTTGATCAGATTACATTCCAGCACCAGTGCTTCAATTTCAGATTCGCAGATGATATATTCAAACCACGCGATGTGGCTGACCATTTTTTCGATTTTAGGTGAGCGTTTATATCCTGACTGAAAATACTGGTGTACCCGGTTATACAGATCAATGGCTTTGCCGACATAGATGATTTCATCGGTCTTGTTATGCATCAGATAGACACCCGGTGTATGAGGCAGTTTTTTTAATTCTTCTTCAAAATTAAACATACTTTGAATTCATATCCTTTCCGCTGCGTATTCTAAAAACAGCAGATTCACACATAAAAATCAGTATAACATAAGATTCAGAAAACAGGTGGCTTTTTTCCTGAAAAAATAAATTGATGAATTGACGATAAATAGGTTGTAGAATATAATGAAACAAGAACTGAAACTAGGGAAAACAGGAGGAGAAGATGGTTTATAGTATAACAGTATCCAAACTCATAGAGAAAATGAATCTGAAGAATTATACACCGGAGATCGATACCGATAAGGTGCTGATCCAGGATCCGGGTATGAACCGCCCGGCGGTACAGTTTGGAGGATTCTTTGAACATTTTGATGCAGGACGTATCCAGATATGCGGAAATGTAGAACATGCCTATATTGCAGCGATGCATACAGAGGAAGAAAATATCAAGATCATAAATGAATTTTTCTCATATAAGCCGCCGTGTCTGATATTCTGCAGAGATCTGGAACCATATGAATTTATTATAGAAGCAGGAAAGAAGCACGGAGTGCCTGTCCTCACATCAAGTGCCGTTACATCTGCATTTGTACATGAGGTAGATCGTTGGCTCCATGTAGAACTGGCACCAAGAATATCCGTACATGCTGTACTGGTCGATGTATACGGCGAAGGTGTTCTGATCATGGGTGAGAGTGGTATCGGTAAATCGGAGGCTGCTCTGGAGCTGATCAAGAGAGGCCACCGTCTGGTTGCAGATGATGTGGTTGAGATCAAGAAGGTCAGTGATGCGACGCTGGTTGGACGAGCACCGGATATTACCAGACATTTTATCGAGCTGCGTGGTATTGGAATCATTGACGTAAAATCACTGTTTGGTGTAGAATGTGTAAAGCTGGATCAGAACATCGATCTGGTCATCAATCTGGAAGAGTGGAGCAAGGATACGGAGTATGACCGTCTGGGACTGGAAGACCAGTATACGGAATTCCTTGGAAATAAAGTCGTAAGTCATAATATTCCGATCCGTCCGGGCAGAAATATCGCGATCATTGTTGAATCTGCAGCGGTTAACCATAGACAGAAGAAGATGGGATATAATGCGGCACAGGAATTATATAACAGAGTGACGCAGAATATTATGAAGGGCAATGCAAATAAGGAGGAGCAGTAGAAAAATGGCAAACTATGTATTTGGAGTAGATATCGGAGGAACAACCGTAAAGATCGGTCTGTTTACAACACAGGGTGAGATGGTTGAGAAATGGGAGATCACAACAAGAACAGATGAAGGCGGAAAATATATCTTAAGCGATATCGCAGCATCTGTTGAAGATAAACTGGCAGAGAAAAGGATCGAGAAGTCTGATGTAGCAGGTGTTGGAATGGGTGTTCCGGGTCCTGTAAAGGCAGACGGCACGGTTATCAAATGTGTAAACCTTGGATGGGGAATCTTCAATGTAGAAGAAGAACTAAGCAAATTATTAGACCTTCCTGTAAAAGCCGGAAATGATGCAAACATGGCAGCGCTCGGTGAGATGTGGCAGGGCGGCGGAAAAGGCCATAAGGATATCGTAATGGTAACACTTGGAACCGGTGTCGGCGGCGGTATTATTTTAAATGGAAAGATGCTCGCGGGAACCAACGGTGCAGGCGGTGAGATCGGACATATTTGCGTAAATGACGACGAGACAGAAGTATGCGGATGTGGTAACAAGGGCTGCCTGGAACAGTATACATCAGCAACCGGTATCGTTCGTATGGCAAAGATCATTTTAAATACAACAGACAAGCCATCCAAGCTTCGTCAGATCCAGTACATTTCAGCAAAAGAGATCTTTGATGCAGCAAAAGAAGGTGATGAGCTTGCAGCAACACTGGTAGAAAATCATGGAAAGGTTCTTGGAAAAGCACTTGCCCAGATCGCATGTGTAGTAGATCCTGAAATCTTCGTAATCGGTGGTGGCGTATCCAGAGCAGGAGATATCCTGATCGATACAACTGCAAAATATTTTGCACAATATGCATTTCATGCATGCAGACAGACCAAGTTTGCACTTGCTACACTTGGTAACGATGCGGGTATGTATGGTGGCGCGTGCAGTATACTGAATCAGTAAAAGTATTAAGTAAACTATGTGTAAATTACATAAATCGGGTTGAAACGCCCTGAAAATTCTATACATTTTTAATATTGAATTCTAAAAGCCTTTAATGTATGATATTGTGTGGTAGTGTTTGAGATTTTGAGAAATCAACTGGAACAGCATGCAAAACCTTATGTTAAAGGCTTTGTTTTGTCTATCAGGTTTATAAGATTCTTGAGAATCCGGAATAAAAACAGGTCAGGAGTTTAAAATTATATGACATCGTTTTATGAGAGCGCAGCAGCGATCACAGGAGAAAACAGAATAAAAACAAAAGAACCTTTGAACCGATATACAACCTTCCGGATCGGTGGAAAAGCAGATTTTATTGCTGAACCGGAGAAACCGGAGCAGATCGCAGAGCTTGCAGACCTCTGTAAAAAGGAAAAAGTTCCGTTTTTTATTATGGGAAATGGAAGCAACTTACTGGTATCAGATGATGGCTATCATGGAATGATCATTCATATAGCAGATGGAATGTCTAGGATCACGGTGGAAGGAACAAGGATCACTGCGCAGGCAGGTGCATCCCTGATTAAAACTGCGGTAACAGCAAAACAGCACGGACTGACCGGAATGGAATTTGCATCTGGTATACCGGGTAGCGTTGGTGGTGCTGTTTACATGAATGCAGGAGCATATGGCGGAGAGATGAAGCATATTATCACATCTGTAAAGGTGCTGGATCAGGATGGACAGATCTATGAGATCGCGGGTGCAGATATGGAATTCGGCTACCGCCACAGTAAGGCAGAACAGGATGGCCTGGTTGTGCTGGAAGCTGTAATTGAACTTCAGACCGGAGATATGGATAAGATAGATGAAGAGATGAAACGGCTGGCAGAAGCGAGAATCTCAAAGCAGCCACTGGAATATCCGTCGGCAGGATCGACTTTTAAACGACCGGAGGGATATTTTGCAGGAAAACTGATCATGGATGCGGGACTTCGCGGTTATACTGTAGGAGGAGCTCAGGTATCAGAGAAGCATTGTGGTTTTGTGGTGAACAAAGGCGGCGCAACGGCGGCTGATGTTATGCAGTTGGTAGACGATGTAAAGAAAAAAGTAAAAGACAGTTCCGGTGTGGATCTGGAGCTTGAGATAAAGACACTGGGGGCATTCTAGGATGAGATTTGTAATTGTGACAGGAATGAGCGGCGCAGGAAAGACAACAGCGATGAAAACGCTGGAGGATGCAGGATACTTCTGTGTGGATAATCTTCCAATCCAGCTTATTAAGCGTTTTGCGGAAATTGCATATGATGAACAGATTCAAGTTGATAACGTGGCGATCAGTGTCGATATCCGGAGTGGAAGAGCGTTAAGCCAGTTGAATGCCTGCTTAAATGACATGAAAGAAAATGGATACCAGTATGAGATCCTGTTTATGGAATGTTCAGATGAGAAACTGGTAAAACGGTTCAAGGAAACAAGAAGGAATCATCCATTATCTGCAAAGAACGGAAGGATCATAGATGGTATCAAAAAAGAAAGAGAACTGATTGGCTTTATCAAGGATGAAGCCGATTATATCATAGATACAACGAATTTGTTGGTTCGGGAGTTTAAATCTGAACTGGATAAGATCTTTGTGCAGAATATGGAATATGGGAATTTTATCATTACCATTATGTCATTTGGCTTCAAATATGGAATCCCAAGAGATTCGGATATTGTGCAGGATGTAAGATTCCTGCCAAATCCTTATTATGATGAAGAATTGAGACCACTGACCGGAAATGATAAGGTGATTCAGGATTATGTCATGAATTGTAAGGAAGGACCGGAATTTCTGGATAAATTTATAGATCTGGTACAGTTCCTGATTCCGAATTATATTAAAGAAGGCAAGAACCAGCTTGTTATCTCGATCGGCTGTACCGGTGGCAAACACCGTTCTGTAACGATCGCGAATGAAGTATATAGTCGTCTGCAGAAATCCACATACACTGTGAGAATATATCACCGTGATATCGGAAAAGATGCAGTCGTAAAGAAATTGTAGAACAGGAGTGAGACATATGTCCTTTTCCTCGGAAGTAAAAGCAGAACTTGCGAAGAATATCAGCAGTGCCAGACACTGCAGGATCGCAGAGCTTTCAGGAATGATGTCGATGGTGGCAGATGTATGGTACAGGAATGGTTCACTCTTTAAACTCTGTATAACGACAGAACGCAGTATTATAGCAAAGACGATGGCAGCTTTGATCAAGGTATTATTTGATATCCGTATGGAATGTTCCGTAAAAAGAACCGGGAGCAACAGCCGAATCTACCGGATGGTGTTAGATCAGCAACAGGAGATCGAACGGATGATGCAGACACTGAAGCTCTCGCCTGATTTTGGGATATCTCAGAATGGCGTAGCAAAGGTAAGCTGTCAGGATATGACAGTCAACCGGATGGTTGTGCAGCAGCAATGCTGCAAACGGGCATTTATCAAAGGTGTATTTATGACATCCGGATCGGTCAGTGATCCGAAGAAAGGATATCATCTGGAGATCGTCTGTAATAATGAGGATCGTGCCGGAATGATCGGGAAGATCATGGCGGAGCTTGATATCGAAAGCCGTGTCATTGCCAGAAAAAAGTATAGTGTCTGTTATATAAAGGATGGAACCATGATCGTTGATATGTTGAACATCATGGGCGCTCACATTTCTTTAATGAATATGGAAAATGTGAGAATATTAAAAGATATAAGTAATAATGTAAACCGCAGGGTAAATTGCGAAGCAGCGAATCTGAATAAAACAGTCAGTGCGGCTGTCCGACAGATCCAGGATATCAATTATGTGATAGAAACAAGAGGTATCACATATCTTCCGGATAATCTGCGGAGTCTTGCAGAACTCCGGCTGGAAGAACCGGATGCGTCGCTGAAAGAATTAGGCGAGATGATGAATCCTCCCATTGGAAAATCGGGAGTCAATCATAGATTAAGAAAAATAAGTGAAATAGCAGAAGACCTAAGACAAAAGTCGTATGTGTAGGAGGAAAAAATGTTAGAAAGAACAGTTAAGGTAGCCATGACCGAAGGAACCGAAGAAAGACCAGTGGCAGTGCTTGTACAGATCGCAAGTCAGTATGAGAGCCAGATCCATCTTGTATCAGATGACAAAAAAATCAATGCCAAGAGCATTATGGGCATGATGAGTATGGGATTTACAGAAGGACAGGAGATTACGGTCATTGCAGATGGAAAAGATGAAGCAGCAGCAGTAAAGGAGATCTCAGAATATCTGACAGCGAATGCATAAAATCTTCTGTTAATTAATTGGTGTTTTTATTGCACGCTTTGGTTGAATGTGATAAAATCAGATTATTAATGGATATGTGTCATCGGAGGAAGCAGATATGGGATTTTTTGATGGGATTTTTAAGAAAATACCTTTCGTGTCCAGATTCTCGAAAAAGAAAGCGCCGGTTAATAATGTAGAGTTACAGTATAACAAGGCTATGAATCTTATGGATAATGGTGATTCTGAAGAATCTGTTAAGATACTGGAACAGGTTGCAGATATCGGTATTATGGATACCCAGTACAAATCATATGGAGATGATGCCCTTCTCGCACTTGCTGAGTTTTATGAAAAGGGTGTTTACCGCAACGCAAAAATAAATGTAGATATGAACAAGTCTACAAAATACTACGAGAAGTATGTGAATCAGAACCGTGATGGTGATGTGATATACAAGCTTGCTAAGATGATGCTGGAAATCCAGAATTTTTCAAAGGCAATCAAGTACTTCGAGATGGCAGCAACGGATTATGGTATCAAGGCAGCATACATGAGCCTTGGTTCTATTTATGAAAGCGGTCTGAACCGGATTGATGAATATGGAAATAAGAGTGATTTCGTCGTTCCTGTTGATCTGGAAAAGGCAATGCAGTGGTATAAGAAGCTTGCTGATGCCGGTGATGCAAAGGCAAGGGCATCTTATGAGCGCGTGTTATATGCAAGCACACATGAAGACAGTCTGGAATTTGAGGAAAAAGATAAGCTGTATACGGAGATTTCCCAGAGAAGAAAAGAAAAGGGAAAAGAGCCACGATATAAGGTGATCGAGGCATCCAGGTTACAGTATCAGTATTCCTATGTACACAATCAGGTGGAAGGATATATCCACAAACTTCCAAAAGACTGGGTAAAGACGATTAATGAGTCAACCGGTGAAGAATATTACGCACCAAGCCTTACATATAAAGACTTTGCAATCTATGTTTATTATGACAGTATACCAAAGGATTCTAAGAAGACGTTGGAAAACTATCTGAGATATTGTAATGATGCATTTGACGAAGATTTACAGTTGAAAGCATATATTACAGAGTATGCAGATGGTATCTGCACGACATACTACCATAAGGATATGGAAAAGGGTATTGTTTCATTTGCGTTCTATCAGGGAAGACGACTGGCATGTATGCGTTTCGTATGTGCAACGATGGAGATCATTGAACAGTACGAGGAGATTATCTTCGAGGTAGCAAACTCATTTGCATTTATTGATCCGACACTGGTCAGTGAAGAAAGTGCAAACCGGAGAGATATGCAGTATTACAATGAAGCAATCTACTGTTACTATCTGGAAGATTATGAAGGTGCCATGAAGGCTGCAAAGCAGGCACTGAAGTTTGGAAGCATCAAAGCAAGTTATCTGCTTGTAGAGCTATACTATGATGAGGACAGCCCATACCGTGATCTGGAAAAGACGATTAGTTATGCAAAGCAGTTGTTTGAAGCGACGAAGGATCCGGAACTTGCGTTCCTGATTGGTAATGTATACGATCAGCAGATGAAAGATTACATGAAAGCTTTGAACTGGTACGAGAATGCAGAACGGCTGGGACATAAGCGAGTTGCATTCTATCTGGGACGTATTTATTATTATGGATTACTCCGTACCAAGAGAGATGGAAGAAAGGCTCTGGAATATTTCAAGAAGGCAAGAGAGAACGGTATACCGGAAGCAGAAGGTTATATCAAGGATCTTGAGGAATTGAAGGGTGAAGATCTCCAGACGGCCGTTGAGAAATGGGAAAGAGCGGTTCAGGCAGGAAGTGAATCTGCAGCAATTAAGATCGCAATGATGAAACAACAGCAGATTTTCTATATAGCAACGCCGTACGAGATTGAGAAAGCATATCTGGAAGCACTTGGACTTGGAAGTGCCAGAGCAGGATATGAACTTGGACGTATCTATCAGCTTCAGGAGAAACAGGAAAACTATAAGGGCGAGATCAAGAGTATCAAGTATTTTGAGAAAGCCTTTAATGCGAACTTTGATGACTGGGATAAGGAAAATCTGTTCAGAGTTATTAATTACAAGGTTGAAAAGGGACTCGATAACGAAGAGGCTATCAAGCTCTATATCGAAAATGCAAGTATGGGTTACGTTCCGGCTATCGAAAAGCTGTTTGAACTGGTTCCGTTTACAACACAGCAGATCTGGAGTTTGTATGATGCACTGATCGAGCTGGCAGAGACCGGTGATGAGACTGCTATCGTAGCGATGAACAAACTGGAAATGCATTATGTAGATCTGATTATCCGTGAACCGGGTAAGGGACAGAAGATTGTGGAGAACAAGTTTTTCCGCTTATGTGTTCCAAAAGAATGTTCAGCAACGATCAATGATGAAGGCGGTACGATCAAGCTCGCCGATTCTGTTGTTGAATTTGCGGTGGCTGAGATGCCTGTCAATGCGACAGCAGAGCAGGATTATCTGAAGATTTATAAACTGATCGTATCAGAATATCTGCCAGATGAGAATGCAGAGGTTATTATTGCGAACTCCAGAATGATCGGTTCCGCGATCAGAAGTTCGAAGGATAACATCCATACATACAGTATTCTTTTGATCAGCTCAAAGAATCAGTATATCTTTAAGCTTAGTTCGAAGGACAGACGGGAGATGATGCAGTTCAAAGATGTATTGAACACGATTGCAAAATCTCTGGTTGAGACTGGTGAGATCTACAAAGCAACAGGTGAAAACAGAAAGAACATTGGTCTTGCATTCCTTCTTAAGGCAAATGAGAATGGATTCCTTTCGATAGGAAAAGATGCTTAATAGAATTTAGAACAATATGTTTTAAAGCAGTATCTTGCCCGGAGAATAATTCTTCGGGCAAGTGTCTGTTGAAGCAGCATGTAGAAATGACAAATGTGTTTGTCGTAGAGGTGAGTACAAATGTTTAGAAATATCATGAACAATCTGGCAACATGGTATGAGATTGGAGAAAATAAAGCAGCACTCATTAGAGGAGGAAAGTTTGTAGGAAAGACATGGGCAGCCCTTGATTTTGCTACAGGTTTTTTTGATGAACACATTCTTATCGATCTGGAGCAGTATCCGGATTTTTGTCAGTATATTTCAAAGGAGAGAAAGCCGGAGAAACTACATGCGAAATTAACAACTTCATTGGATAAATATGACTTTCAGGGAAAGTTATTGATTTTTGATAATGTACAGCTTAGTACAATGGCGGTTCCGAATCTGGTAGAATATGCCAGGGTAAGCAGCGGCGTACGAATCTGTATGCTTGCAACAGTGAATGGAATGTTGCCGGGTGAAGCAGAATGCCAGGATGATCTCTTTGTGTATGAGTTAACGCCGATGACCTTTGATGAGTTTTTAAAGGCAGGAAAAGGCAGAAAGCTCTGGAAGTACATTGAGAACCAGAGACTGGAAGGATTGCCGGAGGAGGTACGGGCAAGCGTAGATACGATGCTGGATGCATTTTTAGTGACCGGGGGAATGCCGGAAGCGGTAAATGCATATTACAAAAATGAAAATTTTGAAGAAGTTGACGGTATTTTGCAAAAAACACTTGACAAGATGACCGAATATATAGTAAAAGTAACACCGAAGAAACTTTTAACAAAGGTGATGCTGATCTGGAACAGTATTCCTGTTCAGCTTACCAAAGAGAATAAAAAGTTTATGTACGGATACGTAGATCCAAAGGCGAGAGCCAGAGAGTATGAGTCGTCAGTTGACCATCTTGTACGGATCGGAGTTGTCCGTCAGGTGTACCGTGTAAAACATGGTATATTGCCACTTGCAGAGCAGGTGGATGAAAAGTCCTTTGAGATCTATCATTTGGATCATGGCCTTTTAAGGATTATGGCAGGCATTCATTATTATGATATAGATCAGACCAATATCGTTGATACGATGGATGGCATGATAGCCGAGCAGTATGCGATGGAAGAATTATATGCGAATAAGAATATTGGCAGGTTGTTCTTCTGGATATCATCTGCAACAGCGAAGGTTGATTTTGTGTATGAAGGTGATGGTGAGGTTGTACCGGTTGATGTACAGACAGAGCCACATACGAAAGCACAGAGTTCCAAGGTGTTCAAGCAGAGATATAACAATGCAACGTCTATCAGAATTTCAACAGATGACATGTATATGAATAACGGACTTTTAAATGTTCCGCTATACGGCATCTGGAACTTTTAACAAACGCCGAAATAGCTCAGTTGGTAGAGCAACGCATTCGTAATGCGTGGGTCGAGGGTTCGAGTCCCTTTTTCGGCTTTGAACCTTATACCCCGAAACCTAAGAGAAAGCAAGGGATTCGGGGTATTTTTATGTCTTAAAATGGTTTTAGGGGCAGTTTAGGGGTAGAATTATGAAATTAAATTATAATAAAGCGGAGATATTATCCGTTTTTAATGGATGATAAAAATAATCGCAATTTTTCTCAGGTAACTGCTTTCTTGGGTGTTGGCAAAAAGGGCAAAATGAAATACAATAAAAAGATGGATAATATTTAGAATAAAATCGGAGATGAAACGTTTCATGAACATGAACTGGTATAAACATTTGAAAACGATCAACCATCATAAGTGGCTGGTTATGAAAAACTGCTTCCGGGTAGGCTTATATAAACAGGGACTGCTGCATGATCTGTCCAAATACTCATGGGCGGAGTTTTCAGTGGGTGTGAAGTATTATCAGGGAGACCGAAGCCCGAATGATGCGGAACGAGAGGATAAAGGCTATACAAGTGCCTGGCTGCACCATAAAGGAAGAAATAAGCATCATCTGGAATACTGGGTAGATTACAGCACCGATCATTCCGGTGCGTTAGCGGGCTGTAAAATGCCGGAAAAATATGTAGTTGAGATGTTCTGTGACCGGATTGCAGCAAGTAAGAATTATAATAAAGAGAAGTATAACGATTCTTTCCCATTGGAATATTTCAGAAAAGGTAAGGCTAGAAAGAATCATCTGCTCCATCCGGAAACGGATGCATTGCTTGAGAGTCTGCTGGTTATGCTGGCAGAAAAAGGGGAAGATTATACTTTTGACTATATACGGCGGGAAGTATTGCATAATAAAAAACCGAAGAAAAAATAGAAATAAGATCGTTATTGACAGTAACGTCAGACTGGAGAAAGTAAACAAACGGAAGAGAGGCTGAAAAGCCGGAGGGATAAATATGGATTTTACACATTTACATGTGCATACAGAATATAGCTTGCTGGATGGATCGGCGAAGATCAAGAGTCTGGTAAAGCGTGCGAAGGAACTGGGGTATGATTCACTTGCGATCACCGATCATGGCGTTATGTATGGAGTTATTGATTTTTATGAGGCAGCAAGGGCAGAGGGAATCAAGCCGATCATAGGCTGCGAGATCTATGTCAGTCCGGGGTCACGATTTGACCGTGAGAATACCAGAGGTGAGGAACGATATTATCATCTGGTGCTGCTCGCAGAAAACAATCAGGGATATAAGAACCTGTCTAAGATCGTATCCAGAGGTTTTACAGAGGGCTTTTATTATAAGCCGAGAGTAGATATGGAAGTGCTGGAACAATACCATGAGGGCATTATCGCGCTTTCGGCCTGTCTGGCGGGTGAGGTTGCCGTCAATTTAAGAAAGAACAACTATGAAGGAGCGAAAGAGGCAGCACTCCGTCATTTGAAGATATTTGGAGAAAACAATTATTTCCTTGAGATGCAGGATCATGGGCTGGCAGAACAGGCAACGGTAAATGCGGGTGTTATGCGGTTGTCCAAAGAGCTGGGTATTCCGATGGTCGTAACGAATGATTCTCACTATATACTTGCGGAGGATTGGGAGGCGCACGATATCCTTCTGTGTATCCAGACAAACCGGAAGGTACATGAAGAAGATCGTATGCGTTATACAGGGGGACAGTATTATCTGAAATCCAAAGAAGAAATGTATGAGCTTTTCCCTTATGCGAAGGAAGCTCTTGCAAATACACAGAAGATTGCAGACCGTTGTAATGTAGAGATCGTATTTGGCGAGCAGAAAGTGCCGGAATTTGATGTGCCGGATGGACTGACGGCCGAGGAGTATCTGGAGAAGCTCTGTATGGAGGGCATCAGGAAGCGTTATAATCCGGTAACACCGGAGTTGATGGAGCGTCTGACCTATGAGATCAATACGATCAAGAAAATGGGATATGTAGATTATTTTCTGATTGTATCGGACTTTATAAGATATGCAAAGGATCATGGGATTGCTGTCGGACCCGGTCGTGGATCTGCGGCAGGCAGTATCGTAGCCTATTGCCTTGAGATCACAAATATTGACCCAATCCGTTATAACTTACTGTTTGAACGATTTCTGAACCCGGAGCGTGTATCCATGCCTGATATCGACGTGGATTTTTGTTACGAGAGAAGGCAGGAAGTTATCGATTATGTTGTCCGTAAATATGGAAAAGAAAAGGTCGTACAGATCGTAACCTTCCAGACGATGGCGGCACGAAATGTTATCCGTGATGTTGGTCGCGCACTGGATCTCCCATATGCACTTTGTGATGCGGTAGCAAAGACGATCCCGATGGAGATCGGCATGAATATTGACACAGCTCTGAAGGTCAGCAAGGATCTGAAAGAGATGTATGAGGAAAATGCAGATGTCAAACAGTTGATCGATATGGCAAGAAAGTTAGAGGGACTTCCAAGAAATACCGGTATGCATGCGGCCGGGGTCGTGATCGGCAGAGATTCTATCGATGAATATGTACCGCTTGCAAGAGGCGGTGATGATTCGATCATCACCCAGTTTACAATGACAACAATCGAGCGATTAGGACTTCTGAAAATGGACTTTCTTGGACTTCGTACTCTGACTGTTATTCAGGATGCAGTAAAGTTTATAAAGCAGGAGACCGGAGTTGATATTGATATCGATCATATCGATTATGATGATAAAAAGGTATTTGAGTTGATTACGTCAGGTAAGACAGAGGGTATCTTCCAGCTTGAAAGTTCCGGTATGAAGAACTTCATGAAGGAGTTAAAGCCTCAGAGTCTGGAAGATGTCATAGCCGGAATCTCTCTGTACCGCCCGGGACCTATGGATTTTATTCCAAACTATATCAATGGTAAGGAACATCCAGAGAAGATTACCTATGACGTGCCGGAGCTTCAGGAGATCCTGGAACCAACCTATGGCTGTATTGTATATCAGGAGCAGGTTATGCAGATCGTTATGAAGCTTGCCGGATATACACTAGGACGAAGCGATCTGGTGCGCCGTGCCATGTCAAAGAAGAAAGCAGATGTCATGGCGAAGGAACGCCAGTATTTCGTATATGGAAATGAAGAATTAGGAGTGCCGGGCTGTATCGCCAGAGGCATCCCGGAAACAACTGCAAATAAAATCTTCGATGATATGACGGATTTTGCAAAATATGCATTTAACAAATCTCATGCAGCAGCATATGCGGTTGTTGCCTATCAGACAGCATTTTTAAAATGCTATTATCCGGTTGAATTTATGGCGGCGCTGATGTCATCAGTAAAGGATAACAGTTCCAAGGTGGCGGGTTATATTCAGTCCTGCCGCCAGATGGGAATCCAGATCCTGCCGCCGGATATCAATGAAGGCTACAGCGGCTTCTCAGCAGCCAAGGGTGCGATACGATATGGCATGTCAGGGATCAAGAGTGTCGGAAGTGCAGTAGTAGACCGGATTGTAGAAGAACGGGAGGCAAATGGACCGTATAAAGACATGAAGGACTTTCTGGTTCGTATGACACCGAAGGAGACCAATAAGAAGACGGTTGAAGCATTGATCCTTGGAGGTGCATTTGACAGCTTTGGTGTGAAGAGACGCCAGATGATGATGGCATATCCGATGATGATCGATGAAGTCTATAAAGAGCGGAAAAATTCATCTGCAGGACAGATGTCATTTGCAGAATTTTTTGGCGGTGAGTTTGCAGAAGCGGCAAAGACGAAATTTCCGGATGTAGAGGAATATGACGAGCAGGAGAAGCTGGCACTTGAGAAATCTGTGCTTGGTATCTATATATCCGGCCACCCACTTCTTGATTATGAGAAACTGATGAGTGAGAAAACGGCATTTTCATCGGTGGATTTCATGATCGATGAGGAAGAAGGACGGGCAAGAGTTCCGGATCAGAGTATCTGTATTCTTGGCGGCATGGTAGCAGGTGTTACGGTGAAGCTGACAAAGAACAATCAGAACATGGCATTTGTTACGTTGGAGGACATGGTCGGACAGACGGAGATCATTGTATTTCCAAAGAAATATGAAGATTACCGGGAGAAACTGACGACAGATAATAAGATCTTTGTAAAGGGTCGGGCGACGGTTTCAGAGGAGGACGCGAAGCTGATCGCGGAAGAGATCCTGACCTTTGATGAAGTGGCGGCAGGAAATGATTTCAGCCGTTATAATAACAGTGGCAGGATGAAGCCTCGCAGAGAAAATACAGGAAAACCGGAATTTACAGAGGGTGATCTGCAGGTCTGGGTATGCTTTGATGATAGAAAAGAATATGATGAGCTGGAGAAAGAGTTCCTGTCAATCCTGGAAGAATATAAAGGAAACTGTCCGGTATATATATTCATCAAACAGGAAAAACAATACAAGAATATGGGAAGGGGCTTTATGGTAGACGGAGCTTCCGGTATCGTAGACCGGCTGAAGCTGGAATATGGTGTCAGCCGTGTAACCGTTCGTCCGAATAAGAAGAAATAGCAGCGTTCTTGTCTGGATTGCTTACATGGCAGATTCTGAAGGATTGCTGGAAAAGAAAATGACAGGAGGATGCAGGTATGGAGATCATTACTGCAAATTCAAATCCTAAGATAAAGAATATCAACAAGTTAAATAAAAATGCGGCATTCCGCAAAGAAGAACAGGTATTTATAGTAGAAGGAAGCCGTATGTTCCGGGAACTTCCGGTTGACCGGGTAAAGCAGGTGTTTGTATCGGAAACGGCATATAGAAAATATGAAGCGGAGCTTTCTGTAAAAGGGATCACAGAACAGGACGGACGACTGGTTGTTGTATCAGACAGTGTGTTTCAGTCGATGTCACAGACGAAAACCCCGCAGGGACTTCTTGCTGTCGTGGATAGATATCATTACACGATGGATGATTTGATTTCTGTGATGGATAAACATGAAGGGGGAAACACTTTTTTGGTGCTGGAATCCATACAGGATCCCGGTAATCTGGGTACGATCGTGCGGACAGCAGAGGCTGCTGACGTTACAGGTATTATCATTGGGGGGGATTCCTGTGATATATACAATCCTAAGGTGGTACGATCTACAATGGGAACGATCTTCCGGGTGCCATTTGTCTATGTGGATGATCTCATGGGTACGGTTGACCGGTTAAAGGAACATGGAATTGTTGTCTATGGGGCGCATCTGGACGGACAGGATCTGTACGCGGGAAAACTTGAAAAGAACAATGCATTCCTGATCGGAAATGAAGGAAACGGTCTGACCTATGAACTTTCTGCAAAGGCTGACCGCCTGATCCGTATTCCGATGGCAGGTCAGGTGGAATCCTTAAATGCTGCAATTTCAGCGACACTTCTTGCATATGAAGCATACAGGCAGCGAAAATGATCGGATAATAGACAAAACAAGACAAAAAAAGGCAGCATATCTTCTGGTATATAAGAATATATTTTATGGTATACATTCGAAGGGATATACCAGAAGGGAGAAAAAACATGGAAAAAACATTAAACAATAACCAGGTGATCGTAGCGGGGGAGATCGCGTCAGACTTTACGTTTAGTCATGAGATCTTCGGAGAGGGATTTTATATGGTGGATCTTGTTGTTGCCAGACTGAGTGATACCTATGACGTAATACCACTTATGGTATCTGACCGGTTATTTGATGTAGAAAATTCCCATATTGGGGAAAAGGTGGTTGCAAGAGGACAGTTCCGTTCTTATAACAAACATGAGGAGACGAGAAACCGTCTGATCTTATCGGTATTTGTCAGGGAGATATCGGTACTGGATGATGAGGAGGACGAAGCGGGAAACAAACCAAATCAGATTTATCTGGATGGTTATATCTGCAAGGAGCCGGTGTACCGTATGACACCACTTGGAAGAGAGATTGCAGATATTCTGCTTGCAGTTAACCGGGCATATGGCAAGAGTGACTATATTCCATGTATCTGCTGGGGCAGAAATGCAAGATTTGCAGGGAAGCTGAAGGTAGGGGAGCATGTTGCGGTCTGGGGCAGGATCCAGAGCCGGGAATATCAGAAACGGATCGGGAATGACCAGATCATCAGCAAGACGGCTTATGAGGTATCTGTCAGCAAAATGGAATGTCTGGAGTAGCACGGCAAAGGGACGGTAAAGCAATGAACAGGCAGGGAAAAGAAGTCGTTACATATTGACAGAAACGGACAGGAATGATATAGTAATTTTATCTAATGGAAAAAAGAAAATTCAGTAGAGGCGCGGTATTTATCAGTAAATATATGGATATATATGGAGGTAGATGATATGTGTTGAAAGGGGATACCGCCGAAGGAAGCAGTTATCCATAGGGCTGTAACCTGGTTGTGCAGCGAATAACTGTATGACTGTCATCGTCACAGATGGAGGGCTACTTTTTCAGAAAGTATATTATTTCTAAAGGTCGGCGCTCGCGTGCCGGCCTTTTATACTGTATAGAAGAAGTAAAATTGATTCCACGAGGATTTACAGGTTTTAGATTTTAAGGAGGAAAAATTTATGTCAATTTTTGAAGGTTCAGGTGTAGCGTTAGTAACACCATTTAAGGAGAATGGCGAGGTTGATTTCGATAAGATGAAGGAGCTTGTTGAATTCCATATTGCAAATGGTACAGATGCCATTATCGTATGTGGAACCACAGGTGAAGCATCTACATTATCACATGAAGAACATCTCGCATGTATAAAGGCATGTGTAGAATATGTAGATCACAGAATCCCTGTTATCGCAGGTGCAGGTTCTAATTGTACAGGAACAGCTATTTACCTTTCTACAGAGGCAGAGAGCTATGGCGTAGATGGATTACTGTTAGTAACACCATATTACAACAAGGCAACCCAGAATGGTCTGATCGCACACTTTACAGCTATTGCGAATTCTGTAAAGATTCCAATTATCTTATACAATGTACCATCCCGTACAGGATGTAACATTCAGCCGGAGACAGCAGTTACACTTGCAAAGACTGTACCAAATATCGTAGGTATCAAGGAAGCGTCCGGTAATATCGCACAGGTAGTTAAGCTTGCAAAACTGGCAGATGGCTGTATCGATATTTATTCCGGTAACGATGATCAGGTAGTACCACTCCTGTCATTAGGTGGAAAGGGTGTTATCTCTGTAACAGCAAATATTGCTCCAAGAGATGTACATGATATGGTTAAGAAATTCATGGACGGCGATGTAAAGGGAAGTCTTGATATCCAGTTAAAGACGATCGATTTGTGTGAGGCACTGTTCTGTGAAGTAAATCCAATTCCTGTTAAGAAAGCAGTTGAGCTTATGGGCTTATGCGGCGGAACAATGAGAATGCCATTAACAGAGATGGAACCTGCACATGTAGAGAAGTTAAAGGCCGCAATGACAGCGTACGGCTTACTTTAGAATAAAAAGAAAATACAGATGATCCAGTAGAGGATTAGGCTGTATGATATAAACAAAGATGGACAGAAGGGATACAGGAATCTGTCTGTAGTATATAAAATCCCGCAGGTTCTGCGGGATTTTTGTTTAGTTTGCGGGTACTCAGCCAAAGCTCATGTCTGCATGAGAGATTTGGCGGCTGCTACGGCAGAATGAGAAAAACACAGGATAAATGGAGGAAAAGAAAATGGTTCGAATTATAATGCATGGATGTAATGGTAAGATGGGACAGGTGATCACAGGACTTGTAGCGGATGATCCGAATGCACAGATCGTTGCAGGCATTGATATCGCAGATAACAGAGATAACGGATATCCGGTATTTACAGATATTAAAAAGTGTGATGTGGCGGCAGATGTAATCGTTGACTTTGCAGCAGCAGTAGCAGTGGATGCACTTCTTGATTACAGTGTGGAAAAACAGATCCCGGTAGTTCTCTGTACAACCGGTTTAAGTGATGAACAGCTTGCAAAGGTAAAAGAATGCAGTGCAAAGGTTGCAATCTTAAAGTCAGCCAATATGTCACTTGGAATCAACACTTTGATGAAGCTGTTAAAGGATGCCGCAAATGTATTTGCACCGGCAGGCTATGATATCGAGATCGTTGAGAAGCATCATAACCAGAAGGTAGATGCACCATCCGGAACAGCGATAGCACTTGCGGATTCTATTAATGAAGCAAGAGGCGGAGAATATGAATATGTCTACGACAGAAGTCAGGTCAGAAAAAAGAGAGATAAGAAAGAGCTTGGTATCTCAGCCGTTCGTGGCGGAACGATTGTTGGAGAACATGAGGTCATCTTTGCGGGAATCGATGAAGTGATCGAGTTCAAGCATACAGCATATTCCAAGTCAGTATTTGCAAAGGGCGCAGTAGAAGCCGCAAAATTCCTGGCAGGAAAACCGGCAGGCATGTATGATATGGCAGATGTGATAGGATAGGAGAAACAATGAAACCAGAAAAGGTTGTATTATGTGCTAGTTCGAAGTACGAACAGAAATTTTATCTGAATGAGGAGTTTAAAGGACTTCCGGAAGAAATAAAAAAAGAATTAAAAATCATGTGTGTATTGTTTACAGAGGATGTAGGTGGTATACTGAGGCTTGAATTTGACCAGGAGGGAAGCCTGAATCTTGTAACAGAAGCATTTGATGAGGATTTGTTATATGATGAGATCGGATGTGAGTTGAAGATCAAGCAGTTACAGAAGGACAAGCAGCAGTTGTTTTCCAGTCTGGAATTGTTTTATAAGGTATTTTATCTGGAAGACTATTAGAGGTGAGAGATGCTATTTGCAATTGATGTAGGAAATACGAATATCACGATGGGATTATTTGACGGAGAAAAGTTAGAGAAGACATTCCGTATGACGACGGGAATATCGAGAACTTCAGATGAGTTTGGTGTATTTTTGGGAGAATTGCTTCGAATGAGAAATCTTCCGTTAGATGTAATTGATGAAGTTATTATTGCATCTGTAGTACCAAATGTGATGCATTCCCTGACAAATGGAATAAGAAAATATTTTAAGTTAGATCCTCTGATCGTGGAGCCTGGGGTAAAAACAGGTATTAATATTACGATTCCAAATCCAAGACAGCTTGGTGCAGACCGTATCGTAGATGCGGTAGCAGCGTACCATATGTATGGCGGACCTGTGCTGGTGATCGATTTTGGAACTGCAACCACATATGATCTGGTAAATGGAGATGGTTCATTTATAGCAGGTGTAACTTCACCGGGTATTCGCCTGGGTGCAAATGCATTATGGAGCGGAACAGCGAAGCTGCCGGAAATTGAGATCAAGGTGCCGGATACGGTACTGTGTAAGGATACGATCTCCAGTATGCAGGCAGGTGTATGTCTTGGCTATATCGGACAGACAGAATACATTGTAAAGCGTATGCGGAAGGAATCCGGCTTTGATAATATGAAGGTTGTTGCGACCGGTGGACTTGGTAAGATGATTTATGAGAATACCGACTGCATCGATACCTATGATCCGGATCTGACACTGTATGGTCTTCGAATTATTATGGATAAACAAAAACAGGCATAGGAGTATTTATGGATTTTACGAATAAACTTGTTTTGGCGCCAATGGCTGGGGTGTGTGACCAGCCATTTCGTTTGTTGGCGAAAGAACAGGGCTGCGATATTTTATATACGGAAATGATCAGTGCAAAGGGACTGTATTATAATAATAAGAATACAGTACCGCTTCTTGCGGTATCGCCGGCAGAGGATCCGATCGGTGTGCAGCTGTTTGGTTCGGATCCGGAGCTGCTTGCAGAGATGGCGAGGAAGATCGAAGACCGTGGATTTGCATTTGTCGATGTGAATATGGGATGTCCGGTTCCAAAGATTGTAAATAACGGCGAGGGATCTGCACTGATGAAGGATCCGTTGCTAATAGGAAAGATCGTGTCGGCAATGACAAAAGCGTGTAAGCTGCCAATCACGATCAAGATCCGCAGCGGCTTTGACAGTGGGCATATTAACGCGCCGGAGATTGCACATATAGCAGAGGAAAGCGGTGCGGCTGCTGTGGCTGTTCATGGCAGGACCAGAGAACAGTATTATCACGGACATGCAGACTGGGGCGTGATCGCAGACGTGAAAGCGGCTGTGAAGATTCCTGTGATCGGGAATGGTGATATTCTGACTCCGGAGGATGTAATTCGGATGAAAGAGCAGACCAACTGTGATGCCTTTATGATCGGAAGAGGTGCGCGTGGCAATCCATGGATCTTCCATGAATTAAAGACATACTTTGAGACAGGAGAGATTCCGGCAAGACCGGATAAGCAGCAGGTGAAGGAGACGATGCTTCGCCATGCCAGACTGATGATTGATTTTAAAGGGGAATTTACAGGAATCCATGAGATGCGGAAGCATGTGGCATGGTATTCGGCAGGTATGTATGATTCTTCCAGACTTCGGAATCTGATCAATCAGGTAGAGAACTATGACGAGATGGTGGAACTGCTTGATGCATGGACTGATGGAATGCTGCTTTAAGTCATGTATGAATCCGCAGGTGTGTCAGACGTTGTTTGGAGTTATAATATAATACGTTTAGATGCAGTTATGATACAGTTTTGAAAATGTTTTAACATAATTAATAAGGATAATAGAAACAAATAGAGATGATTTTGAAATATATGCAGCCGGATGCGTGCGTGATTCAAAATTATTTCTATTTTTTTTAAGAAAAAATGCACTTTTGATGCTAAAATTTAAGAAATTACCTTCGTGGAAGTGTCCAATGTGCTAAGTTGTTGCATAATTGTTAAGATGTTAAAATGTGCAATATGCACAATTGATTAATATATAAATTGGTTATAAATACCACAAAATAATGATGATAAAATTTGTAGCCACGACATAATTAATAAAAATGGCTGGTTTGCTTGACCTTTTGATTGTCAGGCATTATAATAACGATACAAACAAGAGTTAATCTTTTTGTAACAATTTCGAAACCGAAAAGAAATTAAGGAGAGAATATTATGAAGAAATTTTCAAGCTCCAGCCAGATGTTTTCTGAGAATCTTAAGAAATATCTGAAAAGAGCAGGTATTGCTGTAGTATCCACTTCCCTTGGAGTTGCATCTGTGATCGCATTTGCATCCGATGAATCCAAACTCCATTCCGATGCAAAAATGATAGCTGTATCCCAGCTTGAATCTACAGCAATTGAAGATACTAAGGTTGAATATTCTAAGATTGAATACACAGATTTACAGAAGTCGATCAAGGATGCTGAGTTATCAGCTAAGATTGAGAAGACCGGAAAAGTAACAGAAGCAGTTGCATTGGCAAAGAAAGAAGAAGCACCGACAGAGGATGCCACAATAGCTACAGAAGCAGAGCTTGCTTTTGCTGAGAAGGAAGATACAACAAGTGCAAACCTCGTAGAGGATGTTACAGAAGAGACTGCTGAAGAACCAACAGAGGAAGCATCCTCCGCAGATATCACTGCAGAAGATATTACAACCGAGCTGGTAACAACAGAGGACACAGAAGTAACAACTACAGAAGAGACAGAATTAGCAAAGTCAAACGGTAAGAAATCAAAGAAGAATACAACAGAGGCTACAGATAAGAAGCAGCAGACAGGAATCGAAGCAACAGAAGCTACAGAGGAAGCAACAGCAGGTGCAATTCTTGTAGAAGATGACAGCTACCAGCCAGGAACTTATCTTGGTACATACACAACAACAGCTTATTGTGGATGTTCTCGTTGCTGTGGTAAGTCCGATGGAATTACAGCCAGCGGTACTTATGCAACAGAAGGAAGAACCATTGCAGCACCAAGCAGTTTTGCATTTGGTACAGAGCTTATCATTGATGGGCACACATATGTCGTTGAGGACAGAGGTGGTGCAATTCATGGTAACAGAATTGATATTTTCTTCTCAAGCCATCAGGCAGCTTTAAACTACGGAAGAAGAACTGTTGATGTATATGTTAAATAATTCAGTATAGACAGAGCGGGACAGAACCCAAAAGGTTCTGTCCTTTTTTGCGCAGCGAGTAGACCATGCCTTGCTCACTGTGTGGCAACGATAAAGCCCATGTATGGTAACAGTTTTCTATGATCGGTTATGACTCATTTCGTTTCTATTCGATACACTCATCTATTTGTCAGCAGTCGCCCTAACTCACCCTGCGGGTTCAGACAAGGGCTTGGTGCTGACAGCTAGAGTGTATCTCATTACGAAACTACATGAATGTCATTCCCGATCATAGAAGACTGTTACTACACATGGGCTTTATCTGTTATACATGTTATGCAGAAATTGTGCTTGCACATATTTCTATATGACGGCCAGAATTCATCGCGCAGATAAGTATCCGGACCTTATATTTTGTCCCGTATGTACGAAAATAGAGGGGAATATTTGTGAGATTAGGCAGGCAATTTTCATTGTGGGATCTGGCAGTTATTGGTATAATTAATTTAACTGTGAATTTATAGAAAAAGCTGTTGCAGACAGGTAATGGATGAGTGGGGTATTGCTGGAACGGCTTTTGAGAAAAAGGAAGGAGAAGGTATGAGCAGACAAAGGGACAAATGGGTTACAAGGGTCATAGCATGGATGCTGTCATTTGCAATGGCAGTAAGCCTTGTGGTGATTCCTTCAGACAAGACAGAAGCAGCGGGGGAGACGATTGCGCTGTCTTACAGTACGGATCAGGTGACAGCAAGTGGAAATGTGGATAATCAGGTCAGCCTTGATCTTGGAAATGGCGGATACAGCGATCTGTCGGAGCTTAAGAGTGCGGGGCTTACCAAGCTTCGTGTCAGCTTCGAGGTATCATCAGCCGATGGAACCGGAAATATTGGCGGACAGGCGTTTGTAAATGCGAAAGGAACATGGAAGGGTGAATGGATCAATGTGAATGCAGGCTCCGGCACTCAGACCGTAGAACTGGACTTGACACAGTTCTATAGTAAATCAGGTCAGTTATATAATTTTGGTTTTCAGTTTGAAAATGTAACAAGTATCACATACAAGATCAAAGAAGCGGTTCTGGTAAACTCAGGCAGCAGTTCAGGTGGAGATTCCGGCAGCGGTTCCGATTCTTCTGATTTTGGAATAGAGAGAGAGTATTCATCAGGTGTGACAGCAACTATGAAGAATCAAGGAACACCAAGCAATGACTGGTCAGGCTTTGAAATGGCGATCAGCAATAATACGGGAGCATCGATTTGTGACTGGATCGTAGTATTACAGGTACCATCCGGTACTGCTTCGGCATTTAAGTGTTGGAATGCAACCTTTGTGGCAGATGGTGATACGATCTATATGTATCCGATGCAGAGTGGGGGAAATGCAGTCCTTGCGGCAGGAACAATGCAGAATGATATACCAGGTGGTGGATTCGCAGCAAAATATGTAGATGCATCCAGTATTCAGGTAAAGGGAGTTTATTATAACAAAGGAACTTCATCTTCTGTAGATTATTCCCAGGGAGATACCAATGATAATACAGGCGGCTCCGGCGGTTCCGGTGGAACCTCATCCGGTGATACCACAACGAATAAAGATCTGGATGTAGAATTCAACTATGCAAAGGCATTACAGGAAAGTCTGTATTTCTATGATGCAAATATGTGTGGTTATCTGGAAGACACCTGTGCACTTTCCTGGCGTGGAAACTGCCATACCTATGATGAAAATGTAACATATACAAAGAATGGAAAAACCTACAATGTAGATGCTTCCGGTGGTTTCCATGATGCAGGCGATCATGTGAAATTCGGACTTCCACAGGGATATGCAGCATCCATGCTTGGAATGAGCTATTATCAGTTCAAGGATGCATTTGACGAGCTTGGTCAGAAGGAACATCTGAAGAAGATCACGGATTATTTCTGCGATTACTTTAAGCGGTGTACAGTGTATGAGGGAGACCAGGTTATCGCATTCTGCTATCAGGTAGGTGACGGTAATACAGATCATGGTGTATGGACAGCACCGGAGGGACAGACGATCAGTCGTCCGGCATTCTTTGCAGATGCGAGCAATCCGGCTACAGATGAAGTGAGTGTTGTGATCGCAGCACTGGCATTGAACTATATTAACTTTGGAAATAATGAGGATTTAAAGACAGCAAAGGATCTCTTTACATTTGTAAAGAAAAATAATAAAGCATGTGCAACCGAGGGCGCATCATCATTTTATGCGTCTACGTCATATGGTGATGACTATGCACTTGCAGCAAGTGCGCTTGCTGTTGCTACAGGCAATACCTTTTATAATTCAGTTTATAATACATACAAAGATAATTCCGGGAATGGTGTGAATCAGTACTGGGTGATCGACTGGGCAAATACCGGAGCACTGGCATGCATGCTGCAGAAGGATACTGCAAAGATTGCAAGTATTACAGATGTATGCAAAGGCAAGAGTGCCATCGATGGAGTATTTAACTGTGTTAGTGACTGGGGCTCCTGCAGATACAGTGCAGCTGAGCAGTTTACCGGTCTGGTATACGATAAGCTGACAGGAACAACAATATATGCAGATTGGGCAACCAGTCAGATGAATTATATGTTAGGAGATAATCCGAATAAACGATGCTATATCGTAGGCTATAATGAGAACTCCAGTAAATATCCGCATCACAGAGCGGCATCCAGATCGACAGATTCGAAGATCATAAATAGTGATCATTATACGCTGCTTGGAGCATTGGTAGGCGGACCCGGGGCGGATGGAACCTATAAAGACGATCAGGGAGATTATTATTGCAATGAAGTAGCGCTTGATTATAATGCCGGACTGGTTGGTGCGGCAGCAGGACTTTATCTGGTTCACAAGAATGATAAGACAGTAAAATTATCTTATGCAAAGAAGAATGCAACGAATTACAGTACAAAGACAGCCTCTGCGGCAGAGCTTGCTGCTGTAGGTGTGAAGACTTATTACGGAACCAATTCCGGTGATGGTACAGAGGAAGAAGTAAAGGCAACAGAGATCAAGCTGAATCAGGAAACCTGTGCGCTGACAGAAGGGGAAACAGTTACACTTCGAGCAACGGTCATACCAAAGACAGCGGAACAGAAGGTTACCTGGAAGTCTGAGAATGAAAAGATTGCAACGGTTTCGGATGCCGGAAAGGTAACTGCTCTTGCAGCAGGAACAACAACGATTACGGCGGCAACGACGGATGGGACCAAGCTTACGGCAAGCTGCAAGCTTACGGTAAAGGCAGCACCGAAGGCAGCATTTTCAGCAGACCAGACTGTACTGACCTGTGTACCGGTTATTTATGGATATGAGACCGGTTCTGCAGCAGAACTGGTATTAGAGAATAAAGGAGATGCAGATGGAACTGTAGCGCTTCAGTTGGAGAAAGGTGCAGGAAGTGCATTTGCGTTATCCGGCGACAGTGAAAGAAAGCTTGCATCGGCAGGAAAAACAACTGTGATCGTATCATTAAAGAATGGTAAGGATGCAGGTACTTACAGCGACAATCTGCTGATAGAGGCAGATAATGGACAGTCCTTTCAGATTCCGGTATCTGCAACGGTTGCGAAATGTCCGGTAACGGGAATTACATTCCCGACAGCAGGAATGATCGTAACCGGTCAGACTCTTTCTGAGTCAGAATTATCCGGTGGAGATGAGACCTATGGAACATTTGCATGGGCAGATGCAGCAGCAAAACCGGAACGAGGAACGTATCAGGGACAGGTGGTATTAACCCTTTGTTCCGATGCGAAGAAGAATTATGCATTTGACCAGATCACAGGGTATGATGCGGCAGCAGGAACGATCACACAGAATGTGATGGTAACAGTCAGCAGAGCAGGACTTCCGGCTATCACATTCCCGGAGGCTTCTGAGCTGGTATATGGACAGAAGCTTTCTGATTCTACCCTTGCAGGCGGTTCAACCGGGTATGGAACATTTGCATGGAGCACCCCGGATGTAACAATGGGCGAACAGGAAGTAGAAAATAGTATCAATCAGTATGAGGTTGTATTTACATGGAGTGATGCAAGCAAGAAGCAGTATCAGATCGAGGACTCTGATGAAGATGCTGTTTATAAAAAGATGGTTTCTGTAAAAGTACGAAAGGCAAAACAGACAGCGGTTCCGGATAGTGTGGATCTTCTTGCAAGAACAAAGGATACGATCCGGATCTCCGGTCAAGCGGGTGTCCGGTATTCCGTAGATGGAACGACATGGAAACAGGCAGTCTCCAATGGAGAGACAATTGAATTTGCCGGATTACGTAGCTTTACAAAGTATACAGTTTCAGGCAGATATGCAGAAACTGCAACTGCATATGCAGGAAAAGCAGTGGAATTGCTTACGGTATATACCCTTGTTCAGGATCCATATACGATCGATATAGCAAAGATTACGGACAAAGAATATCAGGATGCTTTACGGACAGATGATGGCAAAATAACAGTCAACTATACGGAACCGGTTCTCACACTTACGGAAGACGGCAGGGACTATGTGATCACAGGTAAGAATAAGGAGCTTGTTATTAAGGCAGGTGGGGCAACCAGGGTCACACTGGATCAGGCAGAGGTTGGAGCCGTTGCGATCATTGGAAATGCAGATGGTAAGACGGAGATCGCAAGAAAAGGAACGGTAACGATCGCAGGTAATGTTGAGACGGACGGCGGACTTGTGATCAGCGGAGATGGATTCCTTACAGTATCCGGAAAGATATCTGCAGCAGGAGATATAACGATCAAAGGCGGAAAGGTATCGGTTGATGGAGGCGTCTTAGCAGGCGGCACAGTTCTGATCCGGGATGCAGAGCTTGTCGCAGGTACAGATGAGACAGGAACGGCGATCAAAGCAGATACTGTACGGATCGAGGAGTCTAAGGTAACGGTCGGAGCGAATCAGGATACGAAGAATCCACCGATCAAATCAGACAATATCATTCTGGCTGGAGACAATACAGTAGCATCCTCTTCAGGTTCAAAGGGTATCTTTTCATCGAAACCAAAGGATGAAAATGGAGATGAGATCCCAGATACGATCTTGATCGAGAAGATCACGTTAAACAAGACCAGCGTGGTATTAAATATTGGTGATACAGAACGGATCGCAGTAGCGGCCGTTATACCTGCAAATGCAACACTGAAGACATTTGACTGGAAGAGCAGCAACGAGAAAGTGGCAAGTGTATCGCAGACTGGTGAAGTGAAGGGAGTAAGTGCCGGAACTGCAGTTATTACGGTAACAGCGAAGGACGGAAGTGGTGTTACAGGCTCCTGCACCGTTACGGTAAAGAAAGAAACAGTAACACCGACACCAACACCGAATCCGGAAAAGCCGACAACCGAGAAACCGACGACCGATGAACCAACAACAGAAGCACCAAAGAAGACGGTCAAACCGGCAAAGGTCAAGATCCAGGCAGCAACTAAAAAGATCGCTCCGGGAAAGAAGCTGACTTTGAAAGCAACCGTTACACCTAAGAAAGCGACAAATAAGAAGGTAAAATGGACGATCCGTAAATCGGATAAGAAATATGCATCTATTAACAGCAAGGGTGTGCTGACAGTGAAGAAAGCTGCTAAGGGAAAGACGATCAAGGTAACAGTAACAGCGGTTGGCAACAGCAAGGTGAAAGCAACCTATACGGTTAAGGTTATGAAAAAGGCAGTTAAGAAGGTTACGATCACATCGAAGAAAAAGGCAGTAAAGAAAGTAACGATCAAGAAGAAACAGTCTATAACCTTAAAAGCAAAGCTGACTCCGACAAAGGGAATCAGTAAAGAAGTGACATGGACCTCCAGCAATCCGAAGGTTGCAAAGGTAACAGCTAAGGGTAAGGTAACCGGAAAGAAGAAGGGAACGGTTAAGATCACAGCAAAAGCAAAAGATGGAAGTGGTAAGAAAGCAACCATCCCCATTAAGGTAAAATAATTTATTCTATTTGTAACAGATGGAAGAAGACAATACAGATGGCGGAAGATCGATCAATTCTATAAAATATAAAAAACAGATTTGAGAGATGCTTCCGCCATCTTGTGTTTTGAAAATGGGTATGCTATAATGTGGACGCTTGCAGGTTGATTTCAGTATATCTGGATGAAAGTATCAGAAAAGGAAAGCCTGCATAAGTCAAAAGAGTAAATAAAATAGAAGGAGAGTGCCATATGGAATTGATATACAGAAGTACAAGAAATGCAAATGAAACAGCAACCGCATCAGAAGCAATCTTAAAAGGTCTTGCAAATGAAGGAGGATTATTTGTTCCTGACAGTATTCCTGCTCTTGATGTCAGTCTTACAGATCTGGCGCAGATGAACTATCAGCAGGTTGCTTATGAAGTAATGAAGCTGATGTTTACGGATTTTACAGAAGAAGAGTTAAAGCATTGTATCAATTCAGCATATGACAAGAAATTTGATACACCGGAGATCGCACCACTCGTACATAAAGCAGGTGCATATTATCTGGAATTATTCCACGGTTCAACGATTGCATTTAAGGATATGGCATTATCCATTCTTCCTTATCTGCTTACAACATCCGCAAAGAAGAATCATGTAAAGAACGAGATCGTTATTCTGACAGCTACTTCCGGTGATACAGGAAAGGCAGCACTTGCAGGATTTGCAGATGTGCCGGGAACAAAGATCATCGTATTCTATCCAAAGCATGGTGTAAGCCCGATCCAGGAGAAGCAGATGGTAACCCAGAAGGGTGAAAACACATTTGTCGTAGGAATCACAGGCAACTTTGATGACGCACAGACCGGTGTTAAGAAGATGTTCTCAGATGAGAAGCTTGCTTCATACATGGACGAGAAAGGATATCAGTTCTCATCAGCCAATTCAATCAATATCGGACGTCTGGTTCCGCAGATGGTTTATTATGTATATGCATATACAAGACTGGTTAAGGACGGTACGATCCAGGCCGGCGACAAGATCAATGTTGTTGTACCAACCGGTAACTTTGGAAATATCCTTGCAGCATATTATGCAAAAGAAATGGGACTCCCGATTGCAAAGTTTGTATGTGCATCAAATGATAACAAGGTATTATATGATTTCTTTACAACAGGTACTTATGACAGAAATCGTGAATTTATCTTAACAACATCACCATCTATGGATATCCTGATCTCAAGCAACTTAGAGAGATTGATCTACAAGATCGCAGGAAATGATGCAGAGAAGAATGCAGCACTGATGAAGCAGTTAAGCACAGAAGGCGTATATACAATCACAGATGAGATGAAAGCAAAGCTTGCTGAATTTGCGGGCGGTTATGCAACGGAAGCAGAAACCTCAGCAACGATCAAGAAGGTATATGAATCGGATTCTTACATTATGGATACACATACAGCAGTAGCGGCAACCGTATATGACAAGTATGTAAATGAAACAGGAGATAAGACTCCTACGGTTATCGCTTCTACAGCAAGCCCATATAAGTTTACAAGAAGTGTTATGGAATCTATCGATGAAGCTTATGCAGCAAAGAGTGACTTTGAATTAGTCGATGAGCTGTGCAAGTTATCCGGCGTAAAGGTTCCACAGGCGATTGAGGACATCCGTACAGCTCCTGTTCTTCACGACACAGTATGTGACAAAGAAGAAATGGAGAGCGTCGTAAAGAAGTTCTTAAATATCTAAAAACAGATGCCGGTCAGATATGACAGGCAATACAGAAACAGAATAACTGACAGTTCATTAATACCATCCTGTCACTAAACAAAACTAGGAAAAAACGCGCATGAAGGGCATTTTCCTATATGCGCGTTTTTTACATAGGAATGTTATATTGCACAGCTGTCAGCTTGTATGATGTAATCGCCCGACTTGTTTCGTTTCTATTCGACCTGCACGCCTATTTGTCAGCAGTCGCCCAAACTCACCCATACGGGTTCAAGCATGGGCTTGGTGCTGGCAGCTAGTGCAGGTCTCATAACGAAACTACACAAATGTCGATGCTTATTACATCGTACAAGCTGACAACTGTGTAATATAACATTCGAAAATAAAAGAAAGAGGAAGATATGTACAGTTTAAAGACAAATTCAAGTTTTGACAGCGCGCATTTCCTTGCGGGCTATGAGGGTAAATGCAGAAATCTGCACGGACACCGCTGGACGGTTGAAGTTGAAGTCGGCGGCGAGAAGCTGATGCAGGACGGACAGACCAGAGGCATGGTTGTAGATTTTGGAGATCTGAAAAGGGATCTCAGAGAGAAAACAGAAGAGATGGATCATTGCCTGATTATGGAGAAAGGTACATTGAAGGAAAAAACGATGGAAGCACTGGCAGAAGAACAGTTCCGTATCATCGAGCTTCCGATGCGTCCGACAGCAGAGAATCTGGCAAAGTATTTTTATGAATATATGGCAGATAAGGGATATCAGGTGCTTCGTACCACAGTTTATGAGACCCCGACCAATGCAGCGACGTATATGGCATAATAGCAGAAGAAAAACTATATAGCGTAAAATAATATAAGACAAAAAAGACTTAGAATAAATAATAGGCAAGATCAAGGATGTCATAATAGATAAATGACATCGAAGGATATCATATACAAAAAGTAAGAAGGAAATAAAAATGGCAAAATATAAAGTAGCGGAACGATTTGTCAGCATCAACGGTGAATCTGTAAAAGCCGGAGAACTGGCGGTATTTATTCGTTTTACAGGCTGCAACCTGAATTGCAGTTACTGTGATACCAAATGGGCAAATGAAGCAGATGCACCATACGAAGAGCTGACGGATGAAGAGATCTATGACTATATCAAGCGAACCGGAGTCAGAAACGTGACATTAACCGGTGGAGAACCGTTGATCCAGGAGGATATCGATAAGCTGCTCCTGATGCTGGCGATGGATGAGGAACTTCAGGTAGAAGTAGAGACAAACGGGAGTGTGGATATCGCGGAGTTTAAAGCGTTGACAGACCGGGTAGCATTTACACTTGATTATAAGCTTCCGGGAAGCGGAATGGAAAGCAATATGTGTTTCTCCAATTATAACTATATTGATAAGAAGGATGCGGTAAAGTTCGTATCCGGCTCGATCAAGGATCTGGAAACAGCAAGAGACATTATTCATGAATGGGCATTGGATATCAAATCAAACGTCTATATCAGTCCGGTATACGGCAAGATCAATCCGGAGGATATCGTTGATTTTATGATCGAGAATGAAATGAATGGTGTAAAATTACAGTTACAGCTTCATAAGTATATCTGGGATCCGGAGATGCGTGGAGTGTAAAACGGATGAAACCGCAGATATTGATATTAACATATTATTTGGATAATCGATTAAGAGTAATAAGAGAATGGAGTAGAAATGGCAATTGATAAAGAAGCAATAAAGGAGCATATTCGTGGAATCCTTGTAGCACTTGGTGATGACCCTGACCGGGAAGGCTTAAAAGAGACACCGGACCGTGTTGCGCGAATGTATGAAGAAGTATTTGAGGGAATGAATTATACCAACGATGAGATTGCTGAGATGTTTGGCAAGACATTCAAAGAGGAAGATGCGGCACATACAAGTGATATGGTATTCGTAAAGGATATCGAGGTGTTCAGTTACTGCGAACATCATATGGCACTGATGTATGATATGAAGGTGTCAGTGGCATACATCCCACATGGCAGGGTCTTAGGACTCAGCAAGATCGCACGGATCGCAGACATGGTAGCGAAGCGGTTGCAGCTTCAGGAGCGGATCGGATCCGATATCGCATATGTGGTTGGAAAGGCAGCAGGCTCACCGGATGTAGCCGTATTGATCGAGGCCAATCATAGCTGCATGACAGCAAGGGGCATTAAGAAGCCGGGAACGAAGACCTATACAACGACGTTCCGTGGAGCATTTGAGAATGATGTGAATTTACAGAATAAAGTATTGATGATGAACCGATAGGAGGATATGAAAGATGCAGAATTTGAAGAACAGAGATGAAGCAGTTGTTGTATTCAGTGGTGGACAGGACAGTACGACCTGTCTGTTATGGGCACTTAAGAAGTATAAAAAAGTATACGCAGTATCATTTGACTATGGACAAAAGCATGTAAAAGAATTAGAATGTGCAAAGAAGATTGCTGAAAAATTTGGAGTAGAGCATCATATTCTGGATATGAGTCTGTTGAATCAGCTTGCACCAAATTCATTGACAAGAAGAGAGATGAAGGTAGACGAGAATGCGCCGGAGGTCGGTACACCGAATACATTTGTAGATGGAAGAAACATGGTATTCCTGACATTTGTAGCGATCTACGCAAAACAGAAGGGCGTCAGCGACATCATAACAGGTGTCAGCCAGAGTGATTTCTCCGGCTATCCTGACTGCAGAGATATTTTCATCAAATCATTGAATACAACACTGAATCTTGCGATGGACTATGAATTCGATATTATCACACCATTGATGTGGATCGATAAGATGGAGACATGGAAGCTGGCAGATGAACTCGGCGGACTTGATGTTATCAGAGATATGACACTTACTTGTTATAATGGTATTCCGGGTGAAGGATGCGGTCATTGTCCATCCTGTAAGCTCAGAAAAAAAGGATACGATCTTTACATGGAATATAAAAAGAATCACAATGCATAAAGCATAAGTCAGACGGGAACAGAGCAATCGGATAAATGTGTTCCTGTAAACAGTAATGAGGTATGAATATGAAGAAGATGCTGTTTATTGTAAATCCCAAAGCGGGACGAACAACTTTGAAGAATTGTCTTATAGATGTGATAGATGTCTTTTGCAAGAAAGAATATGAAGTCAGAATTTATCTGACACAGGGAGTCGGCGATGCTGCCCGTGTCGTAAAAGAAGAAGGAGAGAACTACGATGTGATCGTATGTGCCGGAGGTGACGGAACGCTTGGTAATACAGTCACAGGATTTATGGAATGTGGACTGAACCGGCCGCTTGGCTATATCCCATGTGGCTCGACAAATGATTATGCCAGAAGTCTTGAGATCCCGAAAGAAGCAATCGAGGCAGCAGAACAGCTTGTCACTGCCGCACCTTTTTCAGTAGATGTCGGAGAATTGAATAAGAATTATTTTGTCTATGTTGCAGCATTTGGCATATTCTCTGATACATCATATGCAACCCCTCAGAATATGAAGAATATTTTAGGACATGCGGCATATGTATTACAGGGTATGAAGAGTCTTGTAAATGTTCCCACATATAATCTGAAGATAGAATTTAATAACCAGACATATACCGGTGAGTTTATGTTCGGTATGATATCGAATTCAGTATCGGTCGGCGGATATAAAAGTCTGACCAGCCATGGAGTTGAATTCGACGATGGTTTATTTGAAGGAGTCCTGATTCGCAAGATCCAGAATCTTGCAGATCTCCAGAGAATCATCAATTCGCTGCTCCTTGGAAATACGAATGAGACCAATATGGTAGCATTCCGAACCAATCGTGTCGTGATCGAGAGCGAAGAACCGATCGCATGGACACTGGATGGAGAGTATGGCGGGGAGTATACCACATCCGAGATCTCTGTACATCGGAGAGCAGTTTCTCTGCTGGTATCACCGGAAGAAGAAAAAGAAGAAGTTAAGTAGTTCAAACTGAGTTGAAAGAAAGAGGTTTACAGTTATGGGTAAATATTTTGGAACAGATGGATTCAGAGGTGAGGCAAATAAGGATCTTACTGTACAGCACAGCTTCAAGGTCGGACGTTATCTTGGCTATTATTATGGCAAGAAGAATCCGGAAGGCAAGGCAAAGGTGGTTATCGGTAAGGATACCAGACGTTCAAGTTATATGTTTGAATATGCATTAGTTGCGGGCTTAACGGCAAGTGGTGCAGATGTATATCTGATGCATGTAACACCGACGCCAAGTGTTTCTTATATTGTCAGAACGGATGGCTTCGACTGTGGAATCATGATCTCGGCAAGCCACAATCCATACTATGACAATGGTATCAAGATCATCAATGGCATGGGTTACAAATTAGAGGCTGCGGTTGAAGAAGAGATCGAGCGTTATATCGATGGTGAGATTCCGGAGATTCCACTGGCTACAAAAGAAAATATCGGATGCACGATTGATTACTCTATGGGAAGAAACCGTTACATGGGATACCTGATGACGATCCCTACCCGATCCTTTAAGAATATGAGAGTTGGCCTGGACTGTGCAAATGGTGCAGCCTATCAGGTTGCAAAGGCAGTATTTGATGCACTCGGAGCAAAGACCTATGTAATCAATAATGATCCGGACGGAACCAATATCAATACAAATTGTGGATCTACCCATATTGAGGGACTGCAGAAGTTTGTAGTAGAAAAAGGACTGGATGTAGGATTTGCTTATGACGGTGATGCAGATCGTTGTCTGTGTGTTGATGATAAGGGTGAGTTAGTAGACGGAGATAAGATCCTGTATGTCTGCGGACGTTATATGAAGGAACGTGGAGAACTGAATAAGAATACCATCGTAACAACGATCATGTCAAACCTTGGCTTATATAAAGCACTGGATAAGAAGGGAATCTCCTATGATAAGACAGCAGTCGGTGACAAATATGTATTTGAATCCATGATGGAGCATGGATATTCTATCGGCGGCGAACAGTCAGGACATATCATCTTCTCCAAATATGCAACGACCGGAGATGGTGTATTGACGTCTTTGAAGATCATGGAAGTTATTCTGGAACGCAAATGTAAATTATCAGAGTGCTTCAAGAGCCTGACGATCTTCCCGCAGCTTCTGGTAAATGTAAAGGTATCCAGTAAGGATGCGGTTATGAATGATCCGGATGTGCAGGCATTAAATCAGAAGATCGCAGAGGAGCTTGGTTCTGACGGAAGACTTCTTCTTCGCCAGAGCGGAACAGAACCGCTTATTCGTGTTATGGTAGAAGCAGAGAGTGATGAGCTCTGCAACAAATATGTATATCAGATGGTAGATCTGATCAAAGAGAAAGGTTATGCAATATAGAGAAAATGGCTGTTAATTTCCGGAATAATTTTTCACATTCCAACATTGACAGAAAAACAGAAAACGTATAAAGTCTTAGTGTGTTAAAAAATAAAATACGAGAGGCAAAACATGAACGAGAATATAAGATCCCATTATTTTGAGAATGATGACAAGATGCATGAAGAATGTGGTGTTTTCGGAATGTATGATTTTGACAACAATGATGTTGCAACCTCCATTTATTATGGATTGTTTGCATTGCAGCATCGAGGACAGGAGAGCTGTGGTATCGCAGTATCAGACACGGAAGGTCCCAAGGGGAAGGTAAGCTCCATGAAGGGCATGGGTCTGGTAAACGAGGTGTACACACCGGAATCCTTTGAGAAATTAAAAGGAAATATCGGTGTCGGACATGTCAGATATTCAACTGCCGGCGCGAGTACGATAGAAAATGCTCAGCCATTAGTCTTGAACTATGTAAAAGGTACACTTGGTCTTGCACACAACGGTAATCTGATCAATGCGCCGGAGCTTCGTAAGGAACTGGCACTTACAGGTGCGATCTTCCAGACGACGATCGACTCCGAGGTTATTGCTTATCATATCGCAAGAGAACGTGTGAACAGTGCAAGTGCCGAGGAAGCAGTTATGAAAGCACTCAGAAAAGTGAAGGGATCTTATTCACTTGTAGTAATGAGTCCAAGAAAGCTGATCGGAGCCAGAGATCCATTTGGATTCCGCCCGCTCTGTATCGGAAAACGTGATAATGCCTATATTCTTGCATCGGAAAGCTGTGCCCTTGATACGATCGGTGCAGAATTTATCCGTGATGTAGAGCCCGGAGAAGTCGTAACGATCTCACCGGAGTATGGTATTCAGTCCTATAAGGATATGTGTCAGGAGAAGCATGCAAGATGTATCTTTGAATATATCTATTTTGCCCGTCCGGATTCCGTATTTGACGGAATGGGAATCTATGAATCCCGACTGATCGCGGGAAGATGTCTTGCAAAGGACAGTCCGGTAGATGCAGATATGGTTGTAGGTGTTCCGGAATCGGGAAATGCAGCAGCTCAGGGATATTCACTGGAATCCGGCATTCCATACGGAACGGCATTTGTCAAGAATGGCTATGTCGGCAGGACATTCATCAAGCCACAGCAGAGCCAGAGAGAGTCCAGTGTCCGCGTGAAGTTAAATGTATTAAAAGAAGCGGTAAAGGGTAAGCGTATCATTATGATCGATGATTCCATTGTCAGAGGTACAACCTCAGACCGTATCGTAGGAATGCTTCGTGAGGCTGGCGCAAAGGAAGTTCATGTAAGGATCAGTTCGCCTCCGTTCTTATATCCTTGTTATTTTGGAACGGATATCCCGGACAGAGAGCAGTTGATCGCATATAACCGTTCGGTTGATGAGATCTGCAAGATCATCGGCGCCGATTCCCTTGCTTATCTTCGCAAGGAGCGGCTGGTAGAGATCTCCGGTGGAAGACAGTACTGCCACGGCTGCTTTACAGGGGAATATCCGATGGAGCCACCAAAGGAAGATATCCGCGGAGAACATGAGAATTTCAAACGCGGTGAAGATTCAAAAGTAAAATAAAGAAATACAGGAGAGGTAAAAATGAGTACAGACAGATACACAAGCCCATTCTGCGAGAGATATGCAAGTAAAGAAATGCAGTATATTTTCTCTCCGGATAAGAAGTTTAAGACATGGAGAAAATTATGGATCGCCCTTGCAGAAACGGAGTATGAACTCGGCCTTTCTGAAAACGGCAAGCCGGTTATCTCACAGGAGCAGATCAATGAGTTAAAGGCACATGCAGAGGACATCAATTATGATGTAGCAAAAGAGCGTGAGAAGATGGTTCGTCATGATGTTATGAGCCATGTATATGCATACGGCGTTCAGTGCCCAAAGGCTGCCGGCATCATCCATCTGGGAGCAACAAGCTGCTATGTTGGTGATAACACAGATGTTATCGTTATGACAGAGGCTATGAAGCTTGTCAGAAAGAAATTATTAAATGTGATCAACGAACTGTCCAAGTTCGCTATGGAATATAAAGATCTGCCGACACTGGCATTTACCCATTTCCAGCCTGCACAGCCAACAACTGTTGGTAAGCGTGCAACCTTATGGCTTCAGGAACTGATGTTGGATCTGTCTGATCTGGATTACATGATTGGTCAGCAGAAGCTCCTGGGATGTAAGGGAACAACAGGAACACAGGCAAGCTTCTTAGAGCTCTTTAACGGAGATCATGAGAAGGTTCGTCAGATCGATAAGAAGATCGCAGAGAAGATGGGATTTGAAGCATGCTATCCTGTATCAGGACAGACTTATTCCCGTAAGGTAGATTCCAGAGTGTTAAATGTACTTTCCGGTATCGCACAGAGTGCACATAAGTTCTCAAATGATATCCGTTTGTTACAGCACTTAAAAGAGATCGAGGAGCCATTTGAAAAGAACCAGATCGGTTCATCAGCAATGGCATATAAGAGAAATCCGATGAGAAGTGAGAGAATTGCATCTTTATCAAACTACGTTATGGCTGATGCATTAAATCCTGCATTTACAGCAGCAACACAGTGGTTTGAGAGAACACTGGATGATTCCGCAAATAAACGTGTATCTGTTCCGGAAGCATTCCTTGCAATCGACGGTATCTTAGACCTGTATCTGAATGTTGTAGATGGTCTGGTTGTATATGATAAGGTTATCTATCAGAGATTCATGAAGGAGATTCCGTTTATGGCAACTGAGAATATCATGATGGATGCTGTAAAACGTGGCGGCAATCGTCAGGAGCTGCATGAGCTTATCCGTGAATACTCCATGCAGGCAGGCGCAACTGTAAAGAAAGAGGGCAAGGAAAATAACCTTGTTGATCTGATCGCAGCAGATCCTGCATTTGGCATGACCAAGGAAGAGATCGAAGCCATCCTTGAGCCAAAGAACTTTGTCGGACGCGCACCGGAGCAGACCGAAGAATTCATCACAGAGGTTGTAAAGCCGGTACTTGATGCAAATAAAGACATACTTGGCATGACCGCTGAGATTAATGTATAAGAATTAGATTATATAATTGTTGGGACTATTGTTTTTAGAATTATTATTCAAAAGATAATAGTCCCAATATTTATATATGTATAGTAAAAAGAGGTGAATGGATGCCGATTACAAAAGAGTTTAAAACTATAGATGAGCAAATTTCAGGTCTTGTTGATCGAGGATTAAAATTTAAGGATAAAAAGAAAGCAGCGGAGATATTAAAGAGATATAACTATTTTGATGTTGTTAATGGCTTTGAGAGTATTTTATTAAAGAAAAACACGGTAGAAAAAACATATGAAAAATATTTTCTCTACATTTGATTTATTTAGGACGACACAGTTATCACAAAGTGGAAGGGTAAAAAGGAAGTCTTTTATAGATGAGTTAAAAAAAGACAGAGATTATGTATGTCAGTATACAGAGCCGCCGTTTTGGGTTGTTATCAAGGCCTTGCCGTTAGGAAGCTTATATTATACATTTGTATTTTTAGATGATACAGTTAAAACTAAGGTGTTAAGGGATTTTGGTTTTGAATTGTCGGAGGCAGCAGTATTTGAACAGGCATTATTCGTATTGAAAGAGGTAAGAAATCAATGTGCACATTTGGAACTCATAACACGTTTTAGGTTAAAACGGAAAGCAAATTTAAATTATATGAATGATATAACGATTAAAGCATCTTTATCTCATGATAAATTGAATTATTTGGATGTTGTAAAGATATTTGTGCTATTTGGTAATGTAGCGGATATAAAGAAAGTAGTTGCCATGTTTTATATAAAAATGGCAATAAAAGGAAGAAAAAATATTGCAGACAAGGCATTAGCAATGATGGGACGTAAAAAGTTTGACGTATGGATGAAAGTGAGAAAAAATGTTAATAAATAAATTGAAAAATATTGTATTTTTCTTTGATTTAGGTATAATAATAGTACGGTAAAGCTAGTGATTGAAAGCTAGTAGCCATGTATTTGGCGTAAAAGCATCCACATTTATGTGGATGCTTTTATTTTTTGTTTAAAAGAGAAATATATACTAACTTAATTACAGCAATTCCATCAACTTCATAGCGGCGATGCTCATGCCACGTCTGCGGTCGCTGATGATGCACATGTTCCGCTTGGGGATGGGGTTCTTGAAACTTAACCGGAAGATCTCACCACGGTCAATATAGTCACCGGCAAAGTCTGCCACGATCGATCCGATTCCAAGGTTCCTCTTTGCAAACTGTGCGATCATATCACTGGTTGCAAGCTCGAATTCAGGGGTCAGCGTGACACCTTCATGTGCAAGAAACCGGTCAACATAGGCTCTTGTGCTGGTGTCATTTTCCAGACAGATGATCGGAAGCTTTTGCAGATCTTGATAGTCAAGAATTTTTCCTTTCAGATCGTTGAATCTTGGACCGGCTATAAAGATGTCTTCAATCTCCCGCGCGTTTCGAATCTCCATATTCGGATTCTGTGGGAGAGGAGTTGTAACGATACCGAAGTCAATGTTATTTGCAAATAAGTGATCGATCGTACTTGGGGTCGGTGCATTTGTTACATGTACTTTGATGCCGGGATAGAGCTGGTGGAAGCGTTCGAGATGCGGAAGCAGATAGAACTGGAGTGTCATATCACTGGCTCCGATCCGGATCTCGCCGGTTTCCAAGTGCATCAATCGGGCAAGCTGCTGTTCGCCCATGGAGATTGCCTCGTATCCTTCGGCTACATGTTTGTAGAGAAGTTCGCCTGCACCTGTCAGGGATACACCTTTTTTCGTCCGAATAAACAGGTTGATACCGATTGCCTGTTCTAAAGATTTGACTGCCTGACTGACAGCGGGCTGGGATACGCACAGCTCTTTGGCAGCAGCAGAGATGCTTGCTGTCTTTGCCACATAGTAGAAAATTTTATAATATTCATAATTAATATCCATAATCGAAGCTCCTGATCAATCGTTATATTGAAAGTGTAAACCGAACCAATGTATTTGTAAAGAATAAATATAAGTACACCTTATGCTATATATAATTAATATCGATTTTACTTATAATACATACATGCTATAATGTATAAGTAATTGAGTTCAATTTCGGAAGATATTTCCGGGAAAATGCCATGAAAGCGAGGATAAAAATATGGTAAGAGCGGTTGTCGGAGCCAACTGGGGCGACGAAGGAAAAGGTAAAATAACAGATATGCTGGCGGAAACATCTGATATTATTGTCAGATTTCAGGGTGGTGCAAATGCAGGTCACACAATTGTAAATGACTATGGTAAATTTGCATTGCATACACTTCCGTCCGGTTGTTTCTATGATCATACAACAAGTGTTATCGGAAATGGTGTAGCATTAAATATCCCGGTTCTGTTCAAAGAGCTGAACAGCATCGTAGAAAAGGGAGTTCCAATGCCAAAGATCCTGATCTCAGACAGAGCACAGATGGTTATGCCATATCATATTTTGTTTGATGAGTACGAGGAGGAGAGACTGGCCGGTAAGTCATTCGGATCTACAAAGTCAGGTATCGCACCATTCTATTCAGACAAATATGCAAAGATCGGTTTCCAGGTAAGCGAACTGTTTGACACAGAGGAAGAATTGAAGGATAAGATCAGCAGAGTTATCGCATCCAAGAATGTTCTGCTTGAGTATCTGTATAAGAAGCCACTTCTTACAGTAGATGAAGTATATGAAACATTGATGGAGTACAAGGCTATCGTAGAGCCATATGTATGTGATGTATCCGCATATCTCCATGAAGCGATCAAAGCAGGCAAGACAATTCTGTTAGAAGGTCAGCTCGGAACATTAAAGGATCCGGATCATGGTATTTACCCTATGGTTACATCATCATCCACACTGGCTGCTTATGGTGCGATCGGTGCCGGTATTCCTCCATATGAGATCAAGCAGATCGTAACAGTAGTAAAGGCATATTCAAGTGCTGTAGGCGCCGGTGAGTTCGTCAGCGAGATCTTCGGAGATGAAGCAGATGAGTTAAGACGTCGTGGTGGTGATGGCGGTGAGTACGGTGCAACAACCGGACGTCCAAGACGTATGGGTTGGTTCGACTGTGTAGCTTCCAAGTATGGCTGCCGTATGCAGGGAACAACAGATGTAGCATTTACCGTACTTGATGTACTGGGTTATCTGGATGAGATTCCTGTATGTGTCGGATACGATATCGATGGTGAAGTAACAACAGACTTCCCTACAACAGCTAAGTTAAAGAAAGCAAAGCCTGTATATGAGGTTCTGCCAGGATGGAAGACAGATATCCGTGGTATCAAGAACTACGAAGATCTTCCAGAGAACTGCAGAAACTACATTGAGTTCATTGAGAAACATATCGGATATCCGATCACTATGGTTTCAAACGGACCAAAGAGAACCGACATTATCTACAGAAATAAATAATAAATAAAAAGAAAAACCATACCGACAGCATATATATTTGGGTGAATAGGTAAATCACATAAAAAATATATATGCTGCCGGTATGGTTTTTTGATTATATAGAAAAATCTGTATTAGAATATATTATGCAAGGCTCTTTTGACAACGCTTCAGCATCGCCGGGGTCTCCTGACCGAACTTGCGGCGAAGACGTTTTACAACATAGATATAGGCAGGAATCAGGAAGATATCTGCAAATATCCATGCGAGCGGACTGCCGAGTGCTACAAAGACATAACCGAATTTTGGTACCAGGATAAAGCCTGCGATCGTACGGGCAACCATTTCACAGATACCTGCGATAACGGCAAAGGCGGAATAGCCGAGCCCCTGAATCATAAACCGGACGATATTTACAAGGGCAAGCAGGATGTAAGCTCCTGAGTTGCCAAGCAGGAAATAATATACAAGCTTGATGATCTCTGTCTCTTCTGCATCCAGGAAGAGCAGTGCCAGATTCTTGCCGAATAACAGGATAAATACAAATGCAAGAATCGCATAGGCAATACCGAGTTTGATACATGCCTTTAAGCCGGCATCCACACGATCCATTTTCTTAGCACCGACATTTTGTCCACCGTAGGTTGCCATTGTCGATCCCATGGCATCAAACGGACAGCAGAGGAACATGGAAATCTTTGTTCCGGCGGATACGGCAGCAATAACGGATTCACCCATCGAATTAACTGCAGCCTGAAGAATAACACTGCCGATCGCTGTAATCGAGTACTGAAGCCCCATCGGAACACCCATACCGCATAAGGTCAGACAGTGGCGCATACTAAATGCCCAGTCCTGTTTTGTAAAATGAAGATATCCGAGCTTCTTACACATATAGATCAGACAGCCGACACCGGAGATTGCCTGTGCAACAACGGTTGCAACAGCAGCACCGGCGACACCCATCGGACGAACTAACAGGATATCCAGTACGATATTTAACAGGGAGGATGCGATCAGACAGACAACAGGGGTTACACTGTCGCCGAGAGAACGCAGGATACCGGAAACCATATTATAAAGGAAGGTTGCAGGTATTCCCATAAATATAATAAATATGTAGATAAATGCCTGATCCAGGATGCTGTCCGGTGTCTTCATCCAGATCAGAATATTTCTGGTAAGAATTCCGACTGCAACTGTCATAACGGCAGCGAAGAAGATCGAAGCCCAGACACAGTTTGTAATGTACTTCTTCATATTATCAGTGTCCTTTGCTCCAAAGGCCTGAGCAACCGGGATGGCAAAACCATTGCAGATACCGATGCAGAAACCGAGTATCATAAAGTTGATCGATCCGGTTGAGCCGACGGCTGCAAGTGCATCGACACCCAGAAATTTACCAACGATGATTGTATCGACCATGTTATAAAATTGCTGGAATAAAAGCCCAAATAATAATGGCAGTCCAAAGTTCAAGATCAGTTTCATAGGATTGCCTTCAGTCAGATCCTTGGAACCGTTAATTTTTTTCAGTAAGTTTTTCAATGATTTTACCTCCTTGTTTATTTTCAGCGCATACTGGATATTACTTCTTTTTATAAGAAAAATCAATCTGGTAAAAATCATGTTTTTTGTCGGGGGTTTTAGTACAAAATGTCATGTTTACTCTGGCTTGCTTTTTATGACTGTAGAAAATATAATAGAGAACAGAAAATATACAGAAAGAACGAGGAAAACACATGCAGCATACCGTAAAGAAAAACAGAGCAACCAGAATTGCATACCGGATGGTTGGTGTATTTTTTGTTGTTATCGGAGCAGCATTTATCCTGTTGATGATCAAATCCCATGGCAGTACCGGTGGTCGTATTTTTAAGCTGGCATTTGGTCTTGCACTTGGAGTATACGGACTGGTGCTGGTGAAATCATCATTTCGAAAATCGGCATTTGATCTGACCTATCATTTTGAAGACGATGAACTGATCATAGAAAAGGGAAAGAAATCTTATCATACACCATATGAGAAGATTACAAATGTGAATCTGGTCATTCCGGATCCGTATTTGCCATATTACATATTGAAGATCGATATAGGAAAAGAGCAATTCGTACTGCCGTTCAGCGGAAAACGTGATAAGTGCGATGCAATCTATTATCATTTATTAAAGAAGATGGGAATTTATCAGGAAAGTGAGACAGAAAGAAGGTAAATCATGAAAGAAAAAATCCTTGCGTTGCTTCGGACAAGCAGTGATTATATATCCGGTCAGGCGATCTGTGAGAAATTAGGTGTCTCAAGAACCGCTGTCTGGAAAAACATCAATGCCTTAAAGGCAGAAGGCTACATTATAGATGCTGTAAATAATAAAGGCTATCGTCTGGTCGGAGAGCCGGATATCGTTACGAAAGAGAAGATAGAGGCAGCACTCACGACATCGGTGATTGGAAGAGAACTGTATTATTATGATGAGACGGATTCCACAAATATACGGGCAAAGCTTGCAGGAGAGACAGATGGAACACACGGAGCGTTGTTTGTTGCAAACGAACAGAATGCAGGACGAGGAAGAAGAGGAAGGGCATGGAGCACCCCGAAGGGAACCAGCATAGCCATGACATTTCTGCTCCGTCCGGATGTGCCGATCGAGAATGTATCCAGACTTACGATCCTGTCGGCACTTGCAACGGCGCGTGCTCTTGCCGATACAGCGGGCTTACAGGCACAGATCAAATGGCCGAATGATGTTGTAGTCGGCGGCAAGAAGATCTGTGGCATTCTTACAGAGATGAGTTCGGAAGGTATGGATATCAAATATGCAGTTGTAGGTATCGGCATCAATGTATCCATGATGGAATTTCCGGAAGAACTGGCAGATAAGGCGACATCGATCAAGCTGGAAAACGGAACCGGCTGTGACAGAAGCAAACTGGTCGCCAGTGTGGCAAATCATTTTGAAGAGCTGTATGACGCATTTGTCAAATGTCAGGATCTTCAGTTTATGCTGGATGAATATAATTCCATCCTTGTGAACAAGGATGAACAGGTCTATGTGATCGAAGGATATAACCGGACAGAATACACAGCCCTTGGACTTGCACCAAATGGAGGACTTCGTGTGAAGGATAAAGATGGACAGGAGTCGATCATTATATCCGGGGAAGTGTCCGTGCGCGGAATTTACGGATATGTGTAAAAAACTTTCAAAAAACTGGAAATAGCAACATTTTTCATGTATAATTCTAGGCGTGTATAAAAACAGATAAGTAATTAGAACTATAATAAAAGAACATGGAGGAACGAGCAAGATGGAAAAAATTCAAATGACTACCCCTTTAGTAGAGATGGATGGAGATGAGATGACCAGGATTCTCTGGAAGATGATCAAGGATGAACTGATCTATCCATTTATCGATCTGAAATCCGAGTATTACGATCTGGGACTTGAATATAGAAATGAGACAAATGATCAGGTAACATTTGATTCCGCATATGCAACACAGAAGTATGGCGTAGCTGTTAAATGTGCAACGATCACACCAAATGCTGCACGTATGACAGAGTATGATCTGAAGGAAATGTGGAAGAGCCCAAATGGAACGATCCGTGCGATCCTCGACGGAACTGTATTCCGTACACCAATTATCGTAAAGGGCATTGAGCCATGTGTAAAGAACTGGAAGGCTCCTATTACAATCGCAAGACATGCATATGGTGATGTATATAAGAACGTAGAGATCAAGGTTCCGGGTGCCGGTAAGGCCGAACTGGTATTTACAGGTGCAGATGGCACAGTGATCAAAGAGACGATCCATGAATTCGACGGTCCGGGTGTGATCCAGGGACAGCACAACATCAACAAATCAATCGAAAGCTTTGCAAGATGCTGCTTCAACTATGCGCTGGATATCAAGCAGACAATCTGGTTTGCAACCAAGGATACAATTTCAAAGAAATACGACCATACATTCAAAGATATCTTCCAGGAGATCTTTGATAAAGAATACAAAGAGAAATTCGATGCAGCAGGTATTGAATATTTCTATACACTGATCGACGATGCTGTAGCAAGAGTAATGAAGTCCGAGGGTGGATTCATCTGGGCATGCAAGAACTACGATGGTGACGTAATGAGTGATATGATCTCATCCGCATTTGGTTCACTGGCCATGATGACATCTGTACTGGTTTCTCCGGATGGAAAGTATGAGTACGAAGCTGCACACGGAACCGTTCAGAGACACTACTACAAGCACTTAAAGGGTGAAGAAACATCCACAAACTCTGTTGCAACAATCTTTGCATGGACAGGTGCACTTAGAAAACGTGGTGAACTGGATGGCATCGACGCTCTGGTTGATTTCGCAAACAAGCTTGAGAAAGCGACGATCGCAACAATCGAATCCGGAAAGATGACAAAGGATCTTGCACTTATCACAACCCTTGAGAATCCAACTGTATTAAACAGCGAGAACTTCATCAAAGCAATCCGTGAGACATTGGAAGGTATGTTATAAAATAACTATAAAAATGTTGTTATTATAATATGATTTGAGTATTATAAATATAAGAATAGAGATATTCTCGATGAAAGAGCATCGTAAAAAGTTGGGCTGCAAATGGAGCAGGGTAAAAAATCCATTTCATTAGATATCTTAATTGATATCGAGCCGTGCAATCAGGATATGGTTGTAGTCCACGTGGGGGACTTAATGATTTCCACGCCGATTTAGATATCTTAACTGGATATCGAGGCTGACAACCAGCATAAAACTCTTTATGAAGAATACAAAGAGGAGTGTGGTTTTCATCACACTCCTCTTTGCATATGATGAGGTGTGAATGGCTACAAAGACAGAAAAGAAAAATAAAATACGACAGGGAATAATAGAATCGGCTGAAATATACAGTAAAATGTTAGCGGGTAAAGTATTTTTATATGTATATGGTGAAGAATATTTTGAGGTATCCTTTCCGGTGAATCATTTTCTTCACTTGACCGGAGTAGAAACAAACTTATCAGCCAGAGAATTTTATAAGAATGCGAAAAGAAGAAAGCTTACCAATAATCAGTTTTATTTTGATGCAAGGCACCCATTTGCTAATGTAAAAAAGAAAATACCGTGTTTAAAGAGATTGCCAGAATTGACAAATGATACGATATGTATTCTTAAAAATCTGAAGACTATTACGATTGTATATAAATTGAGTGTAACAAATCTGGAATTCACATTAGGCTTAATAGAGAGTAAAGATCAACAAGAAAAAAACAAAAAGACTTATTTCTTCCTATGTCATTGAGAGTAGAAGATTCATCAATAGAAAGAAGTAATGGTGGAGACATAGTCGATTTTATATTTGCAAAAGAAGCGTGTATTGATAAATATAATAAAATATTAGTATCAGATAAGAATAAAACTATTCCGGATTGTGTGAAGCATTTAATAAATAGTGAATTATATAACTTGAGATAAATAGAATATAAGACATAAAAAGGAAGGTGGAATGCCTTCCTTTTTATGTAGACTTGCAAACAACGGAGTTATGTGGTACACTCTAACTAATTTTGTGGTACTATAAATAAAACCCAGACAAGGAGACATACCATGGTTATTACAGACGAAACAATCGATTATGTAGGTATTCTGGCGAAGCTTGAGCTTTCCGATGAGGAGAAGGAGCAGGCAAAGAAAGATATGTCAGATATGCTTGACTATGTAAGTAAGTTAAACGAACTGGACACTGAGAATGTGGAAGCAATGAGCCATACATTTTCTTATAATAATGTATTCCGTGAAGATGAAGTAACAAATGGCGACGACAGAGAGAATATGCTGTCAAATGCACCGGAGCAGAAAGATGGCTGCTATAAGGTGCCAAGAACATTTGATTAGGAGGTAACGGACATTGGATATGATGAGTATGACAGCAGTAGAGCTTGGAAAGAAGATCAAGGCCGGAGAGATCTCCGTTATGGAAGCAACCAAAGCCTGCATCGAGAATATAAAGACATACGACAAAGAATATAACTGTTTTATCACCGTAGATGAAGAAGGTGCATTCAAACAGGCAGAAGAAATACAGAAGAAGATCGACAGCGGCGAGCTGACAGGCCCGCTGGCAGGTGTGCCGATCGCGATCAAGGATAATATGTGTCAGAACGGTGTACTTACCACCTGCGCATCCAAGATCTTATCAAACTTTGTACCGACCTATACATCAGATGCTGTTGTGAAATTAATGGAAGCAGGAGCCGTGATCGTAGGTAAGACCAATATGGACGAGTTCGCAATGGGAAGTACAACCGAGACTTCTTATTATGGCGAGACAAAGAATCCGTGGGATACAAATAAAGTTCCGGGTGGTTCTTCCGGTGGATCAGCAGCCGCTGTTGCAGCAGAAGAAGTACCGTGTGCACTCGGTTCCGATACCGGTGGATCTATCCGTCAGCCGGCAGCATTCTGTGGTGTAACAGGAATCAAGCCGACATATGGCAGAGTATCTAGATACGGTCTGGTTGCATATGGTTCATCTCTTGACCAGATCGGACCACTTGCAAAGGATGTAACAGACTGCGCAACGATATTAGAGATCATTTCCCGGTATGATAAGAAAGATTCTACATCTGTAGAACGTACCGATAATGATTTTACAAGTGCATTAAAGGACGATGTAAAGGGTATGCGCATCGGACTTCCAAAGGACTACTTCACAGAAGGACTGGATCCGGAGATCAAGGATGCTGTGTACCATGTAGCTGAAGTATTAAAAGAAAAAGGTGCGATCGTGGAAGAATTCGATCTTGGTATGGTAGAATATGCGATTCCTGCATATTATATCATTGCATCTGCAGAGGCAAGTTCGAATCTGGAGCGTTTCGACGGCGTAAAATACGGCTATCGTACAGCAGAGTATACAGACCTTCACAACATGTATAAGAAGACACGTTCCGAAGGCTTCGGCGCAGAAGTAAAGAGACGTATCATGTTAGGTTCCTTTACCTTGTCATCCGGTTACTATGATGCATACTATGTAAAAGCACTTAAGGTAAAAGCCCTGATCAAACAGGCTTATGATAAAGCATTTGCAAAATATGATATCATCCTCGGTCCGGTTGCTCCGACAACGGCACTGACCATGGGTGAGTCCTTATCCGATCCGATCAAGATGTATCTGGGCGATGTATACACCGTTCCGGTCAACCTTGCAGGACTTCCGGGTATTTCCCTTCCATGCGGGTACGACAAAGACGGCATGCCGATCGGTGTCCAGATGGTAGGAGATGCATTTAACGAGAAAGCAATCATTCAGGCGGCATATGCATTTGAGCAGACAAGAGAGTACAAGCAGCCTGCCGCTGTAGCAGAAAGGGGTCTGTAAGATGAGTAAAGTATACGAAACCGTGATCGGTCTGGAGGTTCATGTAGAGCTTGCGACAAAGACGAAGATATTCTGCGGCTGCAGTACCGCATTTGGTGGTGCACCGAATACACATACATGTCCGGTCTGTACCGGTATGCCGGGTTCCCTTCCGGTACTGAATAAAGGGGTAGTAGAAAAAGCAGTTGCTGTCGGTCTTGCAACCAACTGTACGATCACACAGAACTGTAAATTTGACCGTAAGAATTATTTCTATCCGGATAACCCACAGAACTATCAGATCTCTCAGCTGTACTACCCAATCTGCAGAAACGGAAAGGTAGAGATCGAAGTAGAGGGCAAGAAGAAATTCGTAAGGATCCATGAGATCCATATGGAAGAGGATGCAGGTAAACTGGTACATGATCCATATACAGACAGTTCACTGGTCGATTTCAATCGTTCCGGTGTGCCTCTGATCGAGATCGTATCTGAGCCGGATATGCGTTCTGCGGAAGAAGTAATTGCTTATCTTGAGAAATTACGTCTGATCATCCAGTATCTCGGAGCATCAGACTGTAAGTTAAATGAAGGTTCGATGCGTGCCGATGTCAACCTGTCTGTTCGTGAAGTCGGAGCAGAAGAATTCGGAACAAGAACAGAGACAAAGAACCTGAACTCATTCAAGGCTATCGCCCATGCGATCGAGAATGAGAGAGAACGTCAGATCGATCTGATTGAAGCAGGCGAAAAGGTTGTACAGGAGACCAGAAGATGGGATGATACCAAGGAATATTCATATCCGATGCGTTCCAAAGAGGATGCACAGGACTACCGTTATTTCCCTGATCCTGACCTTGTACCGGTACAGATCAGTGACGAGTGGATGGAGGAGATCCGAAGCCGTCAGCCGGAATTCCGGGATGAGAAGAAGATCCGGTATAAAGAAGAGTATGATATCCCAGACTATGATATAGATATCATTACAAATACAAAGAAGATGGCAGACCTTTTCGAGGAGACGATCGCTCTCGGAGCAAATCCGAAGAAGGTATCCAACTGGCTGATGGGAGAGACCATGCGTCTGATGAAAGAACATTCCATCGATGCAGATGAGTTGTCATTCAGTGCAGAGCACCTTGCAAAGCTGATACAGATGGTAGATGCGAAAGCCATCAACAGCAATGTCGCAAAGGAAGTATTTGAGAAGATATTTACAGATGATATTGAACCGGAAAGCTATGTAAAAGAACATGGACTCGCCACCGTAAATGATGAAGGTGCACTCCGCAAGGTCGTAGAAGAAGTTATTGCCAATAATCCAAAAGCAATCGAAGACTTCCGTGGCGGAAAAGAAAAAGCACTTGGCGCATTGGTTGGACAGACCATGAAAGCAATGAAAGGCAAGGCAGATCCGGCATCCGTAAACCAGATGCTCCGTGAACTGTTAAAATAATCGATACCAATAGAAAAAAATGAAGAGAAAGCAGGTGGCATATCCACCTGATGACCACCTCTCATGGTGGGATGGAGATTGATATGGAAGAAACCAGACATGTGAGAAAGAGAGACATTTACAAACGTATTATCACATTTTCGGAAGGCGTGCTTCTGTTAGCTGCGGAAGTACTGCTGTTTGCAAGGATGTGGTATACCGAATATGCAGATAATACTCAGGCTATCCAGATTCCGTTCTGGAACAAAGGTAACTGGGCGGTAATCGGTATGTATGCGATTATCATTTATCTGTTTACGAAGCTGTATGGTGGTTATAAAGTAGGCTTCCTCCGGGTGATGGATGTTCTCTTTTCACAGATATTATCATTGGTCTGTGCAAATATCGTAGGTTATGTCGAGCTGTGTATCATTGCCCGTAATTATCTGCCGGCACTGAACATGATCGAGCTTACATTCTTAGAGATCATAGTTATATTTATATGGGTATTTGTCTGCAGGATGATGTACCGTAAGTTTTATCCTCCAAGACATTTACTGTTTGTCTACGGATATAAGACACCGACCGAATTCATTGATAAGATCAATGCCAGAAAAGACAAATACATCATTGCTGACCGTATTCATGTCAGTGAAGGTGAGAAAGCATTAAAAGAAAAAATCTTACAGTACGATGGTGTTATCCTTTGTGAGACAAAGGCATATATCAGAAACGAATTGGTAAAATACTGCTTCGAGCATTCGATCCGTTCGTATGTGGTACCGAAGTTATCGGATATCATTATCTTAGGAGCAGAACCGATCCATTTGTTTGATACACCGTTATTATTATCCAGAAACCAGGGACTGACAGGAGAAGATATGATCTTCAAGCGTCTGATGGATATCATCGTATCCCTGATCATGATCATTATCTTTTCACCGTTTATGATCCTGATCGCACTTGCGATCAAGCTCTATGACAGAGGCCCTGTATTCTATAAACAGAATCGTCTGACCTTAAATGGCAGGGTATTCAAGATCATGAAATTCAGAAGTATGCGGATGGACTCCGAGGAACATGGCGCACAGCTTGCAAGAAAGCATGATGACAGAATCACACCGGTTGGCCGTGTGATCCGTGCCACACACTTAGACGAGCTGCCACAGCTCTTTAATATCTTAAAGGGCGATATGTCAGTCGTAGGCCCTAGACCGGAGCGCCCGGAGATCGCAGCACAGTATAGGGAGACTTTCCCGGAATTCGACTATCGTCTGAAGATGAAGGCCGGACTTACCGGATATGCACAGGTTTACGGTAAATATAACACCACACCGAGAGATAAGGTGAAACTTGACCTGACATATTATGAGCAGTATTCCTTATGGCTGGATCTGAAGCTGATCCTGCTGACCTTCAAGATCTTATTCCAGAAGGAGAATACGGAAGGAATCGATGCAAATCAGACGACAGCGATCCGCGAAGACAGGACAAAGAAAACAGGCATCAAGCATCCGCATGATGAAGCCGAGGATGCCTTCTATAGTGTAGAGGAAAAGAAATAAATGAAACCAGAAGTATCCGTGATCATTCCGGCATATAATTGCAGCAGAACAATTAAACAGACAATCGATTCCGCACTTTGTCAGGATGTGATATCAGAGATCATCGTGATCAACGACTGTTCGCCGGAGGATCTGACGGAGTGCCTGGCAGAATATAAAAGCAATCCACAGGTTAGACTATATAAGAATGAAACCAATCTTGGCGTAGCAGCAACGAGAAATAAAGGTGTGCAGCTTGCAGAGGGCGAATATGTAGCATTCTTAGATTCCGATGATATCTGGCGGCCGGGAAAGCTCTCAAAGCAGCTTGCTGTTATGAAGAAGACCGGAGTGGTATTATCCTCAACTGCCAGAGAACTGATGGAAGAGGACGGAACCCATACCGGGCGGATCTTGCCGGTACCGGAGAAGATCACTTATAAAGGTATGTTATATGGAAATGTGATCAACTGCTCATCCGTAGTGATGAAGCGGGAGGTGGCAGCAGAGTTCCCGATGGGGGATGATGATGCTCACGAGGATTATATCTGCTGGCTGCAGATCCTTAAGAAATACGGGGAGGCAGCAGGCATCAATGAACCGTTATTGCTTTACCGGATGGTGAAGAACAGTAAATCAGGTTCCAAATTACATTCTGCAAAGATGACGTATCAGGTATACCGGAAGATGGGATTTGGAACAGTGAAGTCACTTGGATATTTTGCAGGATATGCGATACATGGAGTAAAGAAATATTTTCTTTAAATAAAAAGAAACGGAGCAGGGAGATGGCAGAGGAAATCAAGAGAGGTCCGGGAAGACCGACCGATAAACGGAAAGACACAATTCTAAGACTTAGGATCGACACAGATACACATGAACTGCTTTCAAGATATGCAAAGCAGAAGGGCGTATCCATGTCGGAAATCGTCAGAGAGGCAGTCTATGGTATTGTAAAACAGGCGAACATAGAAGAATAAGACTGTCAGACAGGAGAACGTTGACCATGGAAACAAATAAGGAAGGGGATGTGACACTATCTGTCGTCATGCCCGCCTATAATGAAGGAGCACATATAACAGATAATCTGCTTGAAACCAGCAGAGTGCTGTCCGGTTTCGTCAAACGGTATGAGATCATAGCAGTTGACGACGGAAGTGCAGATAACACCGCAGAGTGCATCCGCCGGGCAGAAATGCAGGATACTCATATCAGAGGAATCTCATATCAGCCAAATGGTGGAAAAGGACATGCCATCCGGACAGGGATCGCAGCAGCAGAGGGACGATACATCGCATTTCTGGATTCCGATCTGGAACTGCCACCGATCCTGCTGAAACGATTCTTAAAGGATATGAAGGAGCAGAACGCCGATATCGTGATCGGTTCCAAGCTGCATCCGGAGTCGAAGCTCCATTATCCGATGCTGCGTAAGATTATGAGCTATGGATATTATCTGATGTTAAAGATGATGTTCCATCTGAACACCCACGATACACAGACCGGTATTAAGTTATTCAAAAAAGAAGTGATCAAACCGATCGTAAGCCGGATGCAGGCAGAAGGATATGCATTCGATATCGAGATCCTTGCCATGGCAGCAAAGGATGGCAGAAAGATCTGCGAAGCTCCGATCGAGCTGAACTACAGCCGGGATGACAGCAAGGGTGGAAGAAGGATCGGATTAAAGGATATATTCAAGGTGTTTGGTGAGACGGTTGCGGTGAAGAAGCGAGTTAAAAATTATAGATAGTGTGAAATGAGGGAAAATTATATGACATATGAAAACGCTTTAGAAGTTTTGAAAAAGTACGAGCAGGAGCATGTGCTTGCCTATTATGATGAATTAAACGATGAGGAGAAGCAGAGCCTGCTTTCCCAGATTGAAGAAATCGACTTCTCTATATTTGATGTATTAAAAGAGAAAGAATCAGACGGTAAGGAAGGAATGATCACACCAACAGAGGTTTTGACACTTGACACGATCAAAGACTATGAATTTGCCTATAAGGTGCTTGGTGAAACGGCAATCCAGAAGGGCCAGCTTGCCCTTGTAATGCTTGCCGGAGGGCAGGGAACAAGACTTGGCTATGATGGACCGAAAGGAACCTATAATATAGGTGAGACCAGAGAACTCTATATCTTCGAATGTCAGGTGAAAACGATCCTGACTGTTGTGAAGACACTTGGAAGATGGATCCATCTCTATATCATGACCAGCGATAAGAACTACGATGCAACGACATCTTTCTTTGCAGAACATAAGAACTTTGGATATAAGGAGGAGTATCTGCATTTCTTCAAGCAGGAGTTGGTACCATCCGTTGATTTTAATGGAAAGATATTGATGGAAGCACCATCAAAGATCTGCCTGTCACCAAATGGAAATGGTGGTTGGTTCTCATCCATGAAACGGGCAGGGCTGGTAGAGCAGCTTGATAAAGAAGGTATCCGCTATATCAATGTATTCGCAGTCGATAATGTCTTGCAGAAGATCGCGGATCCGGTATTCCTTGGCTCGATGATGATGGAGGATTATCAGTCGGCGGCAAAAGTCGTAAAGAAAGCAGATCCATATGAACGGGTAGGCGTACTGTGTAAGAAAGACAATAAGCCTTACATAGTAGAATATTATGAATTGTCGGATGAGATGCGGTATGAGAAAACGGTTATGGGCGAGTATGCTTATAATTATGGGGTGATTTTAAATTATATCTTCCCGGTTAATCAGTTGAAACAGCTTCTGAATCAGAAAATGCCGCTTCATACGGCGAAGAAGGTTATTCCATATATGAACGAGAAGAAAGAGCTGGTGAAGCCTTCGGAACCAAACGGCTACAAGTTCGAGACGCTGGCACTTGATATGCTGCAGTTTATGAATGACTGCTTACCATTTGAAGTTATCAGAGAGTATGAATTTGCACCGATCAAGAATGCAGAAGGTGTGGATTCGCCGGAAACGGCCAGAGAGCTGCTAAAGAAGAATGGATATAAGCTGTAGAACTTTGTCAAATACTTTGGAAAAATTGCCTAAAATAACAGTATTATTTTCAGAAATTTCTACATTCAACTTAAGCCTGGAAAATTGACTTTTAATAAAAATTGAATTATAGTTGTTAGTGGTTAAGAAGCGTTAAGGATTTCTAAGCCATTAACAACTATATTTATATAGCTTGACTTGATAAAGATACATGATGAACACATTTATGAGGGAATGAGGGAATAGAATGTATAGAAAAGAGCCTCAGGGCTGGTTAAAGCATCTTGATTTTACAGTGCTGAATCTGATAGCACTGCATGCATCTTATTGTATGGCGTATTTTATACGGATGGGAACAGAAAATCCGTATCATAGTAAGTTATATCGGACAATAGCCGTACTTCTGACATTATTTCAATTATTAATTACCATAGTATGTCATATATATAAAGGCGTATTGAAACGGGGATATTTCCGTGAAGCTGTTGCGTCTGTGAAGCAGTCTGTACTGGTTGTACTTCTGGCAGTATTCGTTCTGTTCATGATGAAGATGGGCGCAGCCTATTCCAGAAAGGTTATGGCCTTATTTGGCATGATATATCTGGTTATGGGCTATGTGATCACGCTTCTTTGGAAGGAGTATGTACGAAGACATCGTGTGGCGAAAAAGTCTATTGTGATCGTGACAGTCAAAGAATATCTGAATGCGTTACTTGCAGAAATGGATACAGAATACTATAATCTGTATCGGGTTGCAGGTGTTGTATTATTAGATGCAACTGAGGATGAGGCAGAAAACTACAATACAGAATATGCAGATTTGGAGCTTAGTATATATGCATATACAGACGAAGTTCTGGAACAGATCATGCATGGCTGGGTAGATGAGGTCTATGTGAATATACCATTTGAGAAGCATATTCCGGAGAATCTTCTGGGACAGTTTGCAGATATGGGAATCACGGTTCATGTGCGGGTGCGTGTTCCGGCAGAACTTTCCGATTATCAGTATGTATTCGATAAACAGCTTGGTCATCATGTACTGACCGTCAGCACTACATATATAACAACGTATCAGGCATTTGTGAAGCGTGCAATCGATATCCTTGGCGGAATTGTGGGATGTATCTTTACAGGCATCCTTACGATCATCCTTGCACCGTGTATCTATATTGCATCACCGGGACCGATCTTCTTCTCCCAGCACCGTATCGGTAAGAATGGCAAGAAGTTCAAGATCTATAAATTCCGAAGCATGTATATGGATGCTGAAGCGCGAAAAGCCGAACTGATGGAGCAGAATCAGGTCAAGGATGGTATGATGTTCAAGATGGAATATGATCCACGAATCATCGGCTGCAAGAAGCTGCCGGATGGTACGATCAAGAAGGGTATCGGAAACAAGATCCGTGACTGGTCACTCGATGAATTCCCGCAGTTCTTCAATGTGTTAAAGGGTGATATGAGTCTGATCGGAACCCGACCGCCAACAGAGGATGAATGGGAGAAATATTCTGCCCATCATAGAGGACGTATGGCAATCAAACCGGGTATTACAGGTCTCTGGCAGGTCAGTGGAAGAAGTAACATCACGGATTTTGATGAGGTTGTAAGATTAGATCGTAAGTATATCGATGAATGGAGTCTTGTAAACGACATCAAGATACTGTTCAAGACAGTGGGTGTTGTGTTGAAGGGTGAAGGGTCGATGTAGGAAAATAATTGATACATTGTGCAATGTGTAATTTATAATTTATTTCTTATTAGGGATAGTTTTTTTAGTAAGTTTAATATAGATAACTAAATAGGGACATTTAGAATAGGTTATGTCTATATATAAGTTATTTTAGATATATTTTATTTAGTATACATTCTTCATAGAGTTTGTTAGGAGATTTTTATGAATAAAAAAAAAATATTACATATATCAAAGTACTATTTTCCATTTAAAGGGGGAATAGAACAAACGGCACAGGACTGTGTTAATGCACTTGCTCCAGATTTTGAACAGAAAGTGATTTGTTTTAATCATGAAAATGGTAATAAAGAAGATTATATAGATAATGTTGAAATAATAAGATGTGGTTGTTTTGCTAAAATTGCATCCCAACCGTTGTCAATAACATATGGGAGAATACTTAAAAAGACTATTAGTGAATTTAGACCTGATTTAATAATTTTTCATTATCCGAATCCATTTGTTGCAACCTATCTGCTAAGATATATTCCTAAAACTACAAAATTGTTAGTATATTGGCATCTCGATATTGTCAAACAAAAGGTTATTGGGAAACTATTCTATAGACAAAATAATAAAATATTACAAAGATCAGATATTATTATAGCGACGAGTCCTAATTACATAGAAGGAAGTAAATGGTTATCAAAAACAAAAGATAAATGTAAGGTTATTCCAAGTTGTATAAATGAAAATAGGTTAAAATGTGATGATAATATAGCTGCATTAGCAAAAAAAATAAGAGAGAAGAATGAAGGAAAATTAATTTGTTTAGCAGTTGGACGCCATACAGAATATAAAGGTTTCAGATATTTGATTCAAGCAAGCAAAATGTTAGATGATAGGTTCCAGATATATATCACTGGAAAAGGAGATTTAACAGATGAATTAAAAAGAGAAGCTATGGGAGATGACAAAGTTCATTTTTTGGGTATTGTATCGGATGAAGAACTAAAAGCATATTTATTGGCAATGGATATTTATTGTTTTCCTTCAATAACAAAGAATGAAGCCTTTGGATTAGCATTGGCTGAGGGGATGTATTTTGAAAAACCAGCAGTAACATTTACTATTACTGGGTCTGGTGTTAATTATGTATGCTTAAATGGTAAAACAGGTATTGAAGTTGAAAATAGAAATGTTGAAAAATATGCAGAGGCATTAATGAAATTGGCATCAGATAATGAATTGAGAAAAAAGTATGGTAGAGAAGGAAGAAAAAGAGTCAAAGAGAATTTTTTGTATGAACAATATAGTGAACACATTAGAAACGCTGTAAAGGAGATTATAAATCTATGATAATTACTAAAACTCCATTTAGAATGTCATTTTTTGGTGGTGGTACAGATATGGAGGATTATTTTGTTGAACACAAAGGTGCTGTTCTTTCCACAACTTTTGACAAATACTGTTATGTAAATGTAAGACATCTTCCAAGATTTTTTGATTATTCTACAGAAATTTCTTATTCAAAAACAGAAAGGGTTACAGATATAAATAATATTCAGCATCCAGCGATTCGTGAAGCTATGAAAATGTTAAATATGCAAGAAATTAGACTTACTTATGAAGCGGATCTTCCAGCACGATCGGGCTTAGGAACAAGTTCTTCTTTTGCAGTAGGTATGTTAAATGCATTTTATTCATTAAAAGGAAAGTATGTTGATAAAAAAAAGCTTGCTGATGATGCTATTTATTTAGAAAGGGTTCTTTGTAATGAAACTGGAGGATGGCAAGATCAAATAGCTGCAGCATATGGAGGATTTAATAGAATTAACTTTGGTCCAGATGGCTATGAAGTGTTGCCTGTGATTATTTCTCCAGAAAGAAAAAGACAGTTAAACAATAATTTAATGATGTTTTTTACGGGATTTACACGATTTTCTTCAGATGTACAAAAGGCTAATAATAGTAGTGGAACAAAATCAAAGAAAGAAATTCTTGGGAAAATGTATGAGTTGGTTGATGAAGCAGAAGCGGTATTAACTGATACAAATAGAGATTTAGATGATTTTGGTAGATTACTTGATACTACTTGGAAGTTAAAAAAAGGAACTGGCTGTGCTATAAGCACTGGAAGCATTGATGATTTGTATATAAAAGGAATTCGTGCTGGTGCTCTTGGGGGAAAATTACTTGGTGCAGGCGGAGGCGGTTTCCTTGTTTTTTATGTTCAACCCGAAAAACAAAAGAATGTAAGAGAAGCAATGAAAAACTTAATGTATATTCCGTTTAAATTTGAGAATGGTGGTACTCGGGTTATACATTATAGTCCAGAGGAATTTGAAATTAAAAATAGTAATTAAGTATATCAATGATGCTATATTTAAAATCAAGCTGGTACTGTAATTACAGGAAAGGGAATATATGATAATCTGGTAATGGATTACTATAGTAGGGGATATATGATGGAAGAAAGAGTACAGAAACATTTAGATTTATTAATAAAAAGATATCCGCAGTTAGCTGTATGTCGCGAAAATATTGAAAATGCATATACAATTCTTGAGGAGTGTTATGTAAATGACCATAAATTATTAGTTGCAGGTAATGGTGGATCTGCGGCAGATTCTGAACATATTACCGGGGAGCTAATGAAGAGATTTAAAATTTCAAGACCAATTTCAAATGAATTTGCAAAAAAACTAAAAGCTATTGATTTAAATAGAGGAACAAAGTTGGAAAAAAATCTTGAAAAAGGTTTGATGACAATTCCACTTGTTGCTCACGAGGCTCTTACAACGGCATATATAAATGATGTAGACGGTCTTGGTGTATTTGCACAGCAACTTTATGGATATGGTCGAGCAGGGGATGTATTTATTGGCATTTCAACAAGCGGAAATAGTGAGAATATATTATTAGCTGCTGTTGTTGCAAAAGCATTGGGCATAAAGGTAATTGGACTAACTGGACTAAGTGGTGGGGAACTTGCAAAGATAGCAGATATTGCTATTAAAGTTCCTGTATCGGAAACATATATGATTCAAGAATTGCACTTACCAGTATATCATTGTTTGTGCTTGATGCTAGAAGAGAGATTTTTTGGTGATGGTAATGGAGAAAAATAATCAAATAAAAAATATAATTATTGTATATGATTATTCATTTATCAATGGAGGCGCTGGAAAAGTAGCTATTCAAAGTGCTATTGAATTATCTAAAAAAAATTATAATGTATATTTTTTTTCGGCTGTAGGTCCTGTATGTAGGGAACTTGAAAAGAGCAGTGTAAATGTAACATGTATGAATATTAAAGATATTAATAATGATTCCAAATATAGAGCGTTATTTAAAGGCATATGGAATTTCAAAGCATATGGTGAATTTGGTGATTTTCTAAAAAAGTTTAACAATAAGGATACTGTAATTCATTTCCATGGATGGACAAAGGCATTGTCATCATCTGTTGTAAAAAAAGCGACAGATAATAATTTTACAGTTATTGTTACTTTACATGACTATTTTTCTTTCTGCCCTAATGGTGGATTATACAATTATAAGAGTGGTGAAATTTGTAATATAAAACCATCATCGATAAGATGTTACTTTTGTAACTGTGATAAGCGTAGTTATTTTCAAAAAATTTGGAGAGCAATACGGCAAATAGTACAAAACAAATATGTTAAAAATAATTCCAAAATTAAATATATTTATATATCTGATTTAAATAAAAAGGTTTCTATTAACCAATTAAAATCAGAAGATTTTTATTTTATTCAAAATCCAATAGAAGTTGATAAAAATGTTGAAAATAAACGGGAATTTGATTTTATTTATGTCGGAAGAGTTTCTGAGGAAAAAGGCGTTGATTTACTATGTGAAGCTATAGATAGATTAAATAAGAAAGGATACAAATATAAGGTATTAATTGTTGGAGATGGACCGTTGTTAAATGAGTTAGAAGAGCAATATAGAAATATTGAATTTTGTGGTTGGAAAAAAAATGATGAGGTTTATTCATTGATTGCAAAATCTAAATATTTAGTTTTTCCATCAAAATGGTACGAAGGTGCTCCATTAACTATTATTGAAGCAATGTTGTTAAATACACCTTGCATTATATCAGATTGTACATCGGCAGTTGAAATTATTCAAAATAATGTTAATGGTTTGATTTTTGAAACATCTAATATTGATTCATTATGTGAACAATTGATTAATGCAATGAGCTCAGATAAATATAATAAATTTAAAAGTAATATTAGAGGAAATATGAATAAAGATAGATTTTTATTATGTAATCATGCAAATAATTTGGAAAAATTATATAATCAATTAATAAAATAATTGACTATATTGGTGAGGTAATATGCGTATTTCAAAAAAAATTTTTATATCTGGATTATTTTTTTTATTGTTTTTATTTATTTTTGTTTCATATTTATTTGATAAAATGGATTTTTCTTCTTTTTCTATTTTATCAGCAGTTACATTTTTTTTAATAGGAATAATATCAATCATTGAGTTGGTAAAAGATGGTCGTTTGTTTTCATTAAATAAAATGCATTGGTATTTTATTTTGATTTTTATGGTATTAACTCCAGTAACACAATTATCTTCAGGATATTCACCATGGAAACATAATTACACAATAGAGACGACAGAAAAAACAAATTTTATTGTATTAATATGGATTATATCATATATTTTTGCGTATGGTAGAAATTGTACAATAAAGCCACTGAAGAAAAAACAAATAGTTGACTTAAATCAACGAAATATTGTAATACTTTTAGCATTGTCAATACTATCTGTTTTTATTTTAGTGTACAAGTGTGGATTTGTTAATTTGTTTCTTCGTGATGCGGCGGTATTTGGAACAGGAACGTTTTCTATTTTGTTTACATACTTGTTTAGGTCAATCCCTGTTATTAGTTTGGCTTTAGCAATTTATGAAAAAAAGAAAAAAAATAATATTCATATAATAACGATTGTATTATTAGTTGTTTGTATGATAATAAGTAATTTTCCTGTTGCACTATCTCGTTATTGGTCTGGAACAGTTTATCTGGGGGTTCTTTTGGTGACCATGAATTATAAAGAAGAAATGAGCAGAAAGTTAGATTATTTAATCATTTTTGGGTTAATAATTGTTTTTCCTCTTTTCAGTTTGTTTAAAAACATGACACTTTCTGAAGTAATAGGAAGTAAAATTAATATTAATTTATTTTCCTCTTTTAATACAGTTGATTTTGATGCATATTCAATGTTAGGAAGAATAATCGAGTATGTTAATATCAACGGATTATCTTGGGGAACGCAGATTAGGAGTGTATTACTTTTCTTTGTTCCTAGAGCAGTGTGGAATATTAAAGGTACGCCAACAGGAGAGTTAGTAGCTACTTTTCAGAATAGTTACTATACAAATGTTTCAGGGCCGATAATGGGTGAAGCGTATATAGATTTTGGCATTATAGGGGTAGTTATATATGCTTTTATTTTTGCAAGATTATTTCTTAAATTTGATAAAATGTTTTGGTTATACAGAGAATCTGATATTAAATATGTAGATATCATCTATGTTTTTATGGTTGGATTTACAATTTTTATTATGAGAGGATCTTTGCAACCAGCATTTTTAAGAGTGATGGGATTTTATCTTTTTCTTATAATGATATTCCTTTACAAGAAGATAAAAAGAATTATAGATAAATCAAGAAACAGATAAGACTTTGTTTATAACAAGGAGCATAATATATTATGTCAAAGAAAAGTGAAATAACTAACAGTTTTATAAAAATTTTCTTTACTAATTTATTAGTTTTAATTTCAGGTGTATTAGTAGGTTTAATGCTTCCCAAGATAATGAATATATCTGATTATGGATATTATAAAACTTTTGCATTGTATAATACATATAAAAGTATATTTTCATTCGGTTTGTCAGAAGGCGCCTATTTATGGATTAGTGGAAAAAAAGGAAATATAGAAAGTCAGAACAAGTGTTCATATGCTTTTAAGATTTTTTTATTAATAGAAAGTGTATGTGCAATATTATTATTTTCTTTTATATTTTTATTTAATGGTTTTAATGTAAGCATGAAAGTGATTATGCTATTAGTAGTCGCTTATTCGTTTTTATCTAATGTTGGAGGATTTTGTTCCAATATAGCACAGGGAATAAAAGAATTTTCTTTGGTATCAAAATTAAATTTATTTTCATCAGCATGGTTTATTTTAATTGTAAGCGTATTTACTGTATTGTTTTATAAATTTCAATATAATGTAATGTATTGGATGTATCCGGTTTCACTTGTATTATGTTGGCTTATAATGGATTTGATATATCTAAAGTCTTTAAAAAGTTGGTTGTTTTGTGTTACAGATAATCTTGAAAGAAGTTTAAAGAAGCAGTTTATAGTGAAATTGGTTAAAATGGGAATACCACTACTTTTAGCAAATACATGTCAAACTTTTGTATTAACAATTGATAAGCAAATAATAGCTATTTTTTATCCCGTGGAAAGGAGTAATCTGTTTAGCGTATATTCGTTTGCTTATACAATGTTAAATTTGATAACATCTGCTGTTATGGCAATTTCATTAGTTTTATTTCCTTATTTAAAAGAAGTAAATATAAAAACATTAGAAATATATTTTGGAAAGATACAAAAAGGTGTTATTTCTTTTTTGATATTATCGTGTAGTGCATATTTTATTGCCATACCGTTTATTAGTCATTTTTTACCGCAATACTATGATTCTATTGAAATATTCAGAGTATTACTTCCTGGTATATTATTTAGTTCTTCGATTGCGATTGTATTTCATAATTACTACAAGGCGCTGGATTATGAAACTCAGTATTTAAAGCAAACTGTACTTATATTAGCTTTAACATTAATAACAGATTTAGCAGTATATTATTTAGTTGTAAAAAAATATATGGCAAGTAATCCGATTCTAATTGTTTATGCTTCAACTTTTGTGTTAATTATATGGTATTTTATTGCAGTTAATTGGTTAGATTCAAAACATCAATTGCAACATAAAAATACAGATATTGTGGCAGTTGCTTCTATATTATTTTTTTATTTAGTAAGTGGAATTGTTAATAAGTGGTATATAGGATTTATTATATATTTACTGTATAGTTTAGGAATAATATATTTTTTATTAAAAAAAGAGATATATGGATATATGAGAAAGAGGCATGCATGAAAAAAATTTTTTTTAAATTACAACATTTAGCACTTTATTTTTATAAAATTCTAGGAGTAAACAAATATAAAATGGCATCAAAGAGATTATATGAAAGGTATGGTGTCATATTTGATGGTAATCCTGGATTTATTGATTATAATGCTAATTTAGATTTATTTGGTGGTGGAAAAATATATATAGGAGAAGGTACAACTATTACATATGATTGTATTTTATTAACTCATGATTATTCGGCTGGTCTTGGTTTAACAATGTATAGGAAAGCGCAAGATTATTTGAAAATTAAGTATACAAATGATATTGTAATCGGAAAACATTGTTTTATTGGTCAGAGATCGGTGATTCTTCCTGGAGTTTGCATAGGGGATAATGTAGTAATTGCAGCGGGATCAATAGTGACAAAGTCTATTCCTTCTAATGTTGTGGCAGGGGGAAATCCATGTAAAATTATTGAGACAATCGATAAGTATGGGGAAAAAGTGGAGAGAAAGTTAAAAAATGAAAATTAGATTGATAACTAGACATTTTATTGTTAATTATGGCTCTTTTTTACAAACATATGCTACATGCAATTTTTTTGAGAAACTAGGATATCCTGTTGAGGTAATAGATTATATTCCTTCTTCAGAGGAAACATTTAGAGTAATAAAGGAGTATTTAAAAGGAAATAGTAGATGGAATAAAAATATTTTTTTCAGAATTATATATCTAATATTAAAATATCCGGGTGAAAAAATTGCATTTTTGAATTTTAGAAAAATTCAAAAACATAGTCTGATACTAGGTGAAAAAGTAAAGAGTTTAGATGAAATTAAATCATATATAGAGAATAAGGGGGAATGTATTTATTGTGCAGGTTCTGATCAGTTATGGGGGCCAATGCCGTCTGGCACATATGATGATGCCTATTTCTTGAAATTTGAAAAAAAATATCCTAAGATTTCATTTTCTTCAAGTATAGGGAGAAGCGTAAAGTTTGATGAGAAAATTATTAATTTATTGAAGCAATTTGCATTTATTAGCTGTAGAGAAAATAGTGCAAAAAAATATTTAGAGGAATTTTTAGATTTGCCAATGAAGACAATTCTAGACCCAACGTTATTGGTTGATCGTGATATTTGGCTTAAAAGAATTGATGGGATAACAAAAAAAGATTTTAATAAAAAATACATTTTATTTTATCAGTTACATCCAGAAAGTAATCTGGATGTAATAAGAGAGTATTTTATAAAAAATGAATTTAATATTATTAATATTTCTCCGTCTTTGGGCGTATTAGGGAAAAAAGGTGTTAGTAAGTATGTAAGTGATCCGTTTTTATTTTTAGCTTATATAAATCATGCGGAAGCTATAGTTACGGATTCTTTTCATGGAACTTGCTTTAGTCTATTATTGGAAAAAGAGTTTTATTCATATGTTCCTGAAAAGACAGGAACAAGAATTAAAGAATTATTAGATAATTTGAATTTAGAAGAGAGAGCATTTAATGCTAATTCTTTAGTTCCCGAAATAATTTCGGAAAGAAAAATTGATTATTTATATATAAATAACATATTGAGAGAAAAGCGAATTGAAGATATAGAGTGGTTTACAAAACAACTGAGAAAGGTGATTAAAAGTAATGAGTAATGAACTAGTTTCTATTATTGTTCCGGTTTATAATGTTGGAAAGTATATTGATAAATGTGTAAAAACAATACTTGCACAAAAACATCGGAATATTGAAGTTATTCTTGTAAATGATGGGTCAAAAGATGATTCTTTGTCCAAAATTAAAAAATTACAAGAAACAGATAATAGAATAAAGGTAATATCAAAGGAAAATGGTGGAGTGTCTTCAGCAAGAAATGCAGGGCTTGAAATAGCTACTGGTAAATATGTTTGTTTTGTGGATGGAGACGATTATGTTTGTGACGACTATGTTTCTTATTTATTAGCGTTATGTGAGGAGAATAATGCACAAATTGCAGTAACACTTAACCAATTTACTAATTATGATACTGAGCAAATAAAAGATGATTGTATTTCAAAAGTAGCTGGAGAGCAGGCAGCAATAGATTTACTATGCAGAAGAATAACTATTGGGGTATATTGTAAAATATTTAAAAAAACCTTTTTAGATGCTAATAATATTCGCTTTTTTGAAAATATATTTATTGGAGAAGGATTTAATTTTAATATGTTTTCATTTATGTGTGCTGATACAGTTATTTATGGAAAAAGAAAAGTCTATTTTTATCGTATTGACAATCCAAATAGTGCAATGACTACTTTTTCATTTAATAAGGCGAGTAATGAACTTTTGGCAATGAATTATATAAGAGATAATCTTAATTATGTAAATAATAATATATTAAATGCATTTAATTATGGGAACTGGAGAACAAAATCGGATGTGTTTTGTGCAATGATTATTTCAAATAGTAAAAAAAAATATCCGGATTTATATAAGAGTGTTAATTCGGATATTAGAAGAGGTTTTTTCTATGCTATAAAAACAAACACAAATCGAAAAGAAAGAGTACGAGCATTCATTATGATGGTGTTTCCATATATTATTCCAAAACTGCAAGTAGTAAAAAGAAATAGATATAAATTATTTGATGATGATGCTGCAAATATATGTATAGATATAACAAATAATTAATAGTAATGTTTTATTATATTATTTAGGTAGATAGTAATACGGGGAAAACTTGTATAAATATATAGAATATAGTCATTGAATTGCTAATATAGTGGGAAATTGCAATCTATATAATTGGTTTGTATTGAATCAAAATAATAAAGGAGGCCAGCTATGAAAAGTCAACCATAAATTAGCGAAAAATTTCTTTTTCATATCGGTGGTAAAAAAGGGTAACTTTAATAGAGCTCCCTTAGGGTGCTTTTTCAAAATCTATCGATATTGGTATACAGACCTCTTATTCGAGGTTGAATTCTACTTCGTCAGTGAGCATCTTCCAGATGACTCTGACAAGCTTGCCGGCACAGTGCCCAAGTGCATTGTAGTGAGACCGGCCTTCAGCCCTCTTGGCATCATAATAAGCCTTGAAGGTTGCGTTGTTCCTAACAACGTTCCAAGCTGCATTTACAAGGGCATATCGTAAAACACGAGAGCCACGTTTGGACATCCTTGTTGTCTTAGCCTGAAAGTTACCAGACTGATAAACAGAAGGATCCAGACCTGCAAAAGCAAGCAGCTTGTTTGGATTGGAGAAACGGTGAATATCACCTATTTCACCAAGAATCATTCCACCATTGATATAACCGATACCAGGAATGGTCATGATGACAGAATCGTTGAATTTCATGATATCCGTCATCTCAGCTTCAATCTTTTCTAATTGGCTATCCAGTAACTCGATTTGTTGAATGGTTTGAGTTATCTGAATAGATATAGCGCTGTCGTTAGCACCGACAGACTTCTGTGCGAGAATTCTTAATTCTTTGGCCTGCTCTTTGGTAAAGTGTCCGTGCGAGTTCACTTTGAGCAGATTTGCCAGATGAGTCATATGCCTGGGAGCAATCTCTTTTGGAGAAGGTGTTTCTTTTAAAAGAGCATAGACAGCATTCTGATGCAGACCGGATTTAAAAAAGTATTGAATTTCCGGAAAAACCTGATCAACATAGGTTGTCAGTTGGATTTTCAATCGGGTGCGTTGTTTTATGGTTTTCTGACGAAAACGCCCCAAGGCCTTAAGATCCATCATATCAAGATCATAGAAACTGACGAATCTGAGGTCATCCTGCATCATAAGAGTTTTAGTAATCACATATGTGTCGACCTTATCTGTCTTCGTTTTGCGAATGCTGTTTTTACGCATCTGGCAGGTTTTGATGGGGTTCAACACACACACTTGGTAAAACTCAGTAACAAGGTATCGAACAAGGTTGTCACCGTAGTGTGCTGTTGACTCAAGATCGATGATGATGCTGTTCTTGTCGAATGATTCGAGCTTAGAGACCAGCAGTTGGAAGCCATCAGCGTCGTTTGTGA
>ERZ791903.70-NODE-70-length-157539-cov-9.539242_pt1 | contig 157539 bp, 147 predicted proteins | sample MGYA00510148_ERZ791903 | MGnify/ENA primary metagenome ERZ791903 (study PRJEB30046, sample SAMN00792080) | human gut metagenome | study: EMG produced TPA metagenomics assembly of the A metagenome-wide association study of gut microbiota in type 2... | reverse complement strand
CGCAGGCTCGTGAACCTTTCCCTCATTACCAGCATGAAAAGATCGGTTACAATTACCGTATGAGTAATATTTGTGCGGGTATCGGTCGTGGTCAGATGACTGTGCTGGATGAGCATATTGCGCATCACCGCCATGTACATGCTCTTTACGAGAATGCTTTTGAAGGTGTGGATGGTATAACGTTGAAATCTAATCCTGATGGTCGTTTCAATGCTAATTATTGGCTGTCTACTATTCTGATAGATCCAGTGAAGACCGGTACTAATTATGATGAGGTCCGGCGTAAACTAGATGAGCGGGGAATTGAAACCCGTCCCTTGTGGAAACCTATGCATCTTCAGCCTGTCTATGCAACTAATCCTTGTTATGTGAATGGTGTTTCTGAACGTTTGTTTAATATGGGTTTATGTATTCCTGCCGGTCCTTGGGTGGCGGATGAAGATGTGGCTTATATTGTAGAGCAAATAAAAGGCTGTTGTATGAAGTAACTTGTAGTTTATTGTAGACAGGTTTCTACATAATTGTGGAAAAAATACTCAAAACAGGAAAATACTTTTTATACTATTCCTTGTTTAAGTGGTTGATATACAGTTAAATACTGCTTTGGTGATAGCTTTGGCATGCGTCTTGCACTATATTATGTAAGAGCTAACAAGAAATGTTTAACTTAAACAATTAGAATTATGAAAAAGTTATTTTTAGCAGTAGCATTGGTAATGGGATTGGGTACTTCAGTGGCATTTGCTAACAACATGGTATCAGACGTTGAAATCGCAACGATGATCAACGAGTTTAAACCGATTGATGTAAAAGAACTCCCGCAAGCAGTTCAGGATGCCATTAAAGAAAACTACTCGGAAGCGACCATCAAAGAAGCAGCCGTTGAAGTGGCTGAGGATGGAACTAAGACTTACAAGGTTACATTGGTGGATGCAGCCGGTACAGAGAATCCGGTCCTTTTCAATGAAAAAGGGGAAGTTCAGAAATAAGTTATATACGCAATAAAAAAGGTGCTCGCATGGGCACCTTTTTTATTATTCATATTGTATAAAGCGAATGCGGGTACCTTCACAGGCACCCGCATTTGCTTTTATGACTTATTCACTACAAAGCATTATTTTATTCTTTTGTAGCCGTATACTGGAAGTCCGTTTAGTTCTTCTTCGATGCGCAACAGTTGGTTGTACTTAGCCATGCGATCGGAACGGCTTAACGAACCGGTCTTGATCTGCCCGCTGTTGGTTGCTACGGCGATGTCGGCAATAGTGGCGTCTTCCGTTTCACCGGAGCGGTGGGAAGTAACCGTGGTATAGCCGTGGCGGTGAGCCATTTCGATAGCATCCAGCGTTTCGCTGAGCGAGCCGATCTGGTTGACTTTAATGAGGATAGAATTGGCACAGCCCATAGCAATGCCTTTGGCAAGGAACTCTACGTTTGTTACAAACAAGTCGTCTCCTACCAGCTGGCAACGATCGCCGATACGTTCGGTCAGCTTCTTCCAGCCGTCCCAGTCGTTTTCGCTCATTCCGTCCTCAATAGAGTCAATCGGGTATTTATTAATCAAATATTCCATGTAATCAATTTGCTCATCTGCAGTACGCTTCTTACCTTTCTCACCTTCGAAGATAGTGTAGTCGTACACTCCATTCTTATAGAATTCAGAGGATGCACAGTCCATACCGATTTTTACATCTTTACCCGGTTCGTAGCCTGCTGCTTTGATAGCTGCCATGATGGAATCCAGTGCATCTTCAGTACCGTCCAATGCAGGGGCAAAACCTCCTTCATCTCCTACGGCAGTGCTCAGACCGCGGTCGTGCAATACTTTCTTCAAGGCGTGGAATACTTCAGTACCCATGCGCAGGCCTTCACGGAAAGAAGGTGCACCTACAGGGCGGATCATGAATTCCTGGAAAGCAATGGGAGCGTCGCTATGTGAACCTCCATTGATGATATTCATCATGGGGACAGGCATAACGTAAGTATTTACTCCGCCGATATATCTGTATAAAGGTATGTCGAGGTAATTCGCAGCAGCCTTGGCTACAGCCAGAGAAACACCCAGAATGGCATTGGCACCCAATTTTGATTTGGTAGGAGTACCGTCCAGTTCCAGCATCTTCTTGTCAATGGCACGTTGTTCCAATGCCGACCAGCCGATGAGGGCCGGAGCAATAATGGTATTTACGTTTTCTACGGCTTTCAGAGTTCCTTTACCACCATAGCGTTTCGGATCTTTATCGCGTAATTCCAGTGCTTCGTGTTCACCGGTTGAGGCGCCTGATGGTACGGCCGCACGTCCCATAACACCACATTCCAAAACTACGTCCACTTCTACCGTGGGGTTACCGCGTGAATCGAGTATCTCGCGGGCTACAATCTTTTCAATTTTCATAATTATCTTCTTAATTTTTGTTGCAAAGGTCGCACAAATGAGGAGATGGAGCAATACCTACAAATAGTGAATATCCTTTTCGTGAATACTTATATATTGTTATTTGTGAATTATATCATATTGTAATCTATAACCTCGTATTCTCCCTCCTGCAATCTTTATTGCTTTCCTTTTGTAATCTCAAGTCTTTTTGTATCTTTGTTCCCGACCCCAAATCTATTACAAAATGAAAGTACTAACTATCCATGATCTGAGAATTATCAAGAAAAGGGCAGAAGGCACGCTCTTGCTACGCGAAGAAAGCAATGAGACGGTTGCGGCGCAATGCTGTGGGTTGGCATTGGGAACCGAGCATCTGCAAATTCTGATCTGTGGCGGTACAGGTTGCAAGGCATCCGACAGCCACATTATTGCTGAACGTCTTCAGCAAGCACTCGAGAGAAATAATATTGCCGACAAGGTGGACATTATCACTACCGGTTGTTTCGGCTTTTGTGAAAAGGGACCTATCGTAAAGATTATCCCTGATAACACTTTCTATACCCAGGTGGTTCCTGATGATGCCGACGAGATAGTCAGAGAGCATATTATCGGGGGGCGGAAGATAGAACGGCTGCTCTACATCGATCCGAAGACGGAGAAAACCGTCAGTGACTCCAAGCACATGGATTTCTATCGGAAGCAGATGCGCATCGCTTTGCGTAACTGTGGTTTCATCGATCCCGAAAACATTGAGGAATATATTGCACTGGATGGCTATATGGCATTGGCAGATAGCCTGCTCCATAAGAAGCCGGAAGAAGTGATTGACGTGATAAAACGTTCCGGACTTCGCGGACGCGGTGGTGGTGGTTTCCCTACCGGACTGAAGTGGGAGTTTGCCAATAAGCAGAAAGCCGACATGAAATATGTGGTGTGTAATGCCGATGAAGGGGACCCCGGTGCTTTTATGGACCGCTCCATCATGGAAGGTGATCCGCACTCTATTGTTGAGGCTATGGCAGTTTGCGGTTATTCCATTGGTTCTCCGAAAGGATTGGTTTATATCCGGGCTGAATATCCGCTGGCCATACAAAGATTGAAAATAGCTATAGCCCAGGCACGTGAATACGGGTTGCTGGGAAAAAATATATTCGGTACGGATTTCAGTTTTGATATTGAAATACGTTACGGTGCGGGAGCATTCGTATGCGGTGAGGAAACTGCGCTGATTCACTCTATGGAAGGAAAGCGCGGCGAACCTACCTTGAAACCTCCTTTCCCTGCCGAAGCCGGTTATCTGGGCAAGCCGACCAATGTGAATAATGTGGAGACACTTGCCAATATTCCTATTATCCTGACAAAGGGAGCGGAGTGGTTCTCTTCTATCGGTACGGAACGTTCGAAAGGGACAAAAGTATTTGCCTTGGCCGGTAAGATTAATAATGTCGGTTTGATAGAAGTGCCAATGGGTACGACACTGCGTGAGGTGATTTATGAAATTGGCGGTGGCATTAAGGGCGGAAAGAAATTCAAGGCAGTGCAGACGGGTGGACCTTCGGGGGGATGCCTGACAGAAAAGCATCTGGATACACCGATTGACTTTGACAACTTGCTGGCGGAAGGCTCGATGATGGGTTCCGGTGGTATGATTGTGATGGATGAGGATGATTGCATGGTTTCTGTGTCACGCTTCTATCTTGATTTTACGGTGGAAGAATCATGCGGAAAATGTACGCCTTGCCGTATTGGTAACAAGCGCTTGCTGGAACTGCTGAACAAGATAACCGAAGGACGAGGTACGATGAAAGATCTGGATGCACTCTCTACCTTGGGAAAGGTGATAAAAGATACTGCCTTGTGCGGGTTGGGACAGACTTCACCCAATCCGGTACTGTCTACGCTCAATAACTTCTATGATGAATATGTGGAGCATGTAAGGGATAAAACCTGTCGGGCGAAGCAGTGCAAATCATTGCTGACTTATACCATTAATCCGGAACTATGTATCGGTTGCCATCTTTGCTTTAAACATTGTCCGGCGGATGCCATTCTGGGTGATGTGCGCAAACCGCATGTCATCAATCCGGACAAGTGCATCAAGTGCGGCATGTGCATGGCACGCTGTAAATTCAAAGCAATCAATGTCTGCTAAAAACTACTGCTATGGAAGAAAAACAAATAACCCTGCAAATAGACCGCCATTATATTACCGTGCCCGAAGGCTCGACTATCCTGGAAGCTGCACGGAAAATAGGTATAGATATACCTACCCTTTGCCATATTGATTTGAAGGGTACTTGCGTTAAGAATAATCCGGCTTCGTGCCGTATTTGTGTCGTGGAGGTGGAAGGACGCCGTAATCTGGCTCCTGCTTGTGCTACCCGTTGTACAGAAGGAATGGTGGTGCGTACCAGTACCTTGCGTGTGATGAATGCCCGCAAGGTGGTGGCTGAACTGATACTTTCGGATCATCCGAATGATTGCCTTACCTGTCCGAAGTGCGGTGACTGTGAGTTGCAGACTTTGGCATTACGTTTCAATATCCGGCGGATGCCTTATAATGGTGGGGAGCTTTCGCCTCGTAAGCGTGAAGTCACTTCGTCCATTGTGCGGAATATGGATAAGTGTATATTCTGCAGACGTTGCGAGAGTGTATGCAATGAAGTGCAGACGGTAGGCGCCTTGGGAGCCATTCGCCGTGGTTTCAATACTACGATTGCTCCGGCTTTCGATAAGATGATGAGCGATAGTGAATGTACTTATTGTGGACAATGTGTAGCTGTTTGTCCGGTAGGGGCATTGACGGAACGCGATCATACTAACCGCTTGTTGCTGGATCTGGAAAATCCGGATAAGGTAGTTATTGTACAGACAGCTCCGGCTGTTCGTGCGGCTTTGGGAGAAGAATTTGGATTGCCTGCCGGGACATTGGTAACGGGAAAGATGGTATACGCTCTTCGTGAATTGGGTTTTGATTATGTATTTGATACAGACTTTGCCGCCGATCTTACCATCATGGAAGAAGGTGCCGAGATATTGAATCGCCTGACACGTTATATGAATGGGGATAAATCTGTTCGCCTGCCTATCCTGACTTCCTGTTGTCCGGCATGGGTAAATTTCTTTGAACATCATTTCCCCGATATGCTTGATATTCCTTCTACGGCACGTTCGCCGCAGCAGATGTTCGGTAGCATTGCCAAGACATTCTGGGCGGAGAAGATGGGTATTCCGCGTGAAAAGCTGGTAGTGGTATCTATTATGCCTTGTCTGGCGAAGAAGTATGAGTGCGACCGCAATGAGTTTAAGACAGATGGCAGTCCGGACGTGGATTATTCTATTTCCACCCGTGAACTGGCACGACTTATCAGACGGGCTAACATAGGTTTTACGCTACTGACGGATAAGGAATTCGATCAGCCGATGGGAGCTTCGACAGGTGCTGGTGTCATCTTCGGAACGACCGGTGGTGTGATGGAAGCGGCGTTACGCTCGGTTTATGAGATTTATACCGGACGGATATTGGAGAATGTGAACTTTGAACAAGTACGTGGCTTGGCCGGTGTGCGCCGTGCAACGATTGATCTGGATGGTTTTGAATTGAAGGTGGGTATTGCTCATGGTCTGGGTAATGCGCGTCATTTGCTGGAAGATATTCGCCATGGACGGAATGAGTATCATGTGATTGAGATTATGGCATGTCCGGGAGGCTGTATCGGTGGTGGCGGGCAACCGTTGCATCATGGCAACTCGGAAGTGTTGTATGCGCGTGCCAATGCATTGTACCGGGAAGATGCACAGAAGCCTTTGCGTAAGTCGCACGAGAATCCGTACATCAAGACTCTGTATGAGGAATATCTGGGTAAGCCGCTGAGTGAGACTGCGGAACGGTTGCTACATACGCATTATTTCAATAAGGCGATTGATTAACTTATTAAAACGGAGAAACTATGTCAGATATCAAATTAGCCTGTGACGTTGCCGAACAAGTGCGTGCTATTTGTGACAAGCATGGCAACCAGCCGGGCGAACTTATCAATATACTTCATGAAGCGCAGCATCTGCACGGCTATCTGCCGGAAGAGATGCAGCGCCTGATTGCTGCGAAGTTGAATGTTCCGGTGTCGCGTGTGTATGGTGTGGTAACATTTTATACTTTCTTTACGATGACTCCTAAAGGTAAACATCCTATTTCGGTGTGTATGGGAACGGCGTGCTACGTACGTGGTTCGGAGAAATTGCTTGAAGAATTCAAGCGCGTATTGGGCATCGAAGTCGGAGAGACGACACCGGACGGGAAGTTTTCACTTGATTGCCTGCGTTGCGTAGGAGCATGCGGACTGGCACCCGTAGTGATGATTGGAGAGAAGGTGTATGGGAGGCTTCAGGCGGTGGATGTGAAGAAGGTGCTGGAGGAACTGGAGTAGAGTGGTTCATTATTTTTCTATTTTGTCTAGTATTCCACTGATGTAGGCAATTGCTACCCCATAATTTGTCATGGGTACTTGTTGTGCACGTGCCTGTTCAATGCGATTCAGTACATACTTTCTATTGAACATACAGGCGCCACAGTGGATAATCAAATTGTATGGGGATAAATCTTCAGGAAAATCATTTCCGGAGACAATATCTATCTGTAATCCTTCACCTGCTCGTTTACGCAACAGGTGGGGGATTTTTACTCTGCCGATATCTTCTGCCAGTGGAGCATGGGTACAGGCCTCGGCTATCAATATGCGGGATTGTTCCGTTAGTCGGTCGATGGCGGATGCACTTTCTACATAATAGTGTATATCTCCCTTGTAGCCGGCAAAGAGTACGGAGAAGGAAGTGAGTCGGCTTTCAGCCGGTTTCTGTTCGTATACGGTGTGGAATACTTGCGAATCTGTGATAATTAATTTGGGGGGATTAGCAAGTGCGCATAGTGTATCTTTCAGCTTATCTGTGGTACAACTCATAATCAGGCATTTCTTGTCCAGAAGTTCGCGGATTGTCTGTACTTGGGGAAGGATAAGTCGTCCTTTAGGTGCCTGAATGTCCTGGGGCATGACTAACACTACTACATCACCTTCTGCTACGAGGCTTCCGGTGATGGTTTGTTCTCCGAAATCGGCAGGTAACTTTTCCAGAATGGCGCGGTGGATGGCTTCGATACCTGTGCCGTCTTTGGCACTGACGATGATGGGAAGTTGCCTGCAACTGACTTTTATCTGTTCTGCCAACTCTGTAGTATTGGGGCGTACATCAGCTTTGTTCAGAATCAATATGACAGGGATGCCTTGTTCCTTCAATCGTTGAAGCCATTCCTGTTCCTGTGCGTCTCCGGTTTCACAAAGCAATAGGGCTATGTCTGTTTTTCCAATAACTTTCAATGTGCGTTCTACGCGCATTTCTCCCAGCTCGCCTTCGTCATCGAATCCCGGAGTGTCAATAAGAAGGCATGGACCGAGTGGATGAATTTCCATTGCTTTTGTCACAGGATCAGTAGTAGTGCCGGGAGTGGGGGAGACAATAACGGTATCTTGCCCCGTCAAGGCATTGACAAGACTGGATTTTCCACTGTTTCGCCGTCCGAAGAGGGCGATGTGCAGGCGGTTGGCATTAGGAGTCTGATTCATTAGTCTCAATATTAAGGGGGGTAATAAATTAAAATCTGAAATCTCTTTTCCCTTCCTCTATCTCATGCAGGTTTTGCAAAGCTATTTCCCGGATTTTCGGATTCGGGATGCGCTCCATCTCTTCATGAATGAGGCGGATACCTTTCTCCCGGGTTTCGGGTGAAGCATAATCTTCCAGATATTCTTTCAGAGTCATCAAAGCATTGGGCTGACAGCAATTTGCTATCTGTCCCCGCTTGACAAGAGACATGAAACGGTCACCCGTCCGCCCTTCACGATAACAAGCCGTACAGAAACTGGGGATATGTCCCAGATCGAGCAACCAGTTTACAACTTCATCCAGTGTGCGGCGGTCGCTGATATCGAATTGGGCCGAGTTCTCTTCTTTCGTCTCCGGTACGGCATATCCGCCTACGCTGGTACGTGAGCCGCCACTGATTTGTGAAATACCTAATTCCAATACCTTGCGTCGTACAGCTTCCGATTCACGGGTGGAAATGATCATTCCGGTGTAAGGCACTGCAATGCGGATTACCGCAACGAGGCGGCAGAACATTTCATCAGAAATGGCATTGGGGAAATCTTTTGTTTCAATATCATCCGCCGGACAGATACGGGGTACACTGATTGTATGCGGTCCGACACCGAATGCCGCTTCCAGATGTTCGGCATGCATCAATAATCCTACGAAATCGTATCGATAGGTATTCAGTCCGAACAATACACCTATACCTACATCGTCGATACCACCTTCCATGGCGCGGTCCATAGCTTCGGTATGATAGGAATATTTGCTTTTAGGACCTGTGGGATGCAAGGTCTCATAATTCTCCTTGTGATAGGTTTCCTGAAAAAGAATGTAAGTACCGATACCTGCATCTCTCAGCCGGCGATAATTCTCTACCGTTGTAGCGGCAATATTCACGTTTACCCGCCGGATAGCACCATTCTTATGATGAATACCATAGATGGTCTGAATAGATTCCAGAATATAATCGATGGGATTACGTAGCGGGTCTTCGCCGGCTTCCAGTGCCAGACGTTTGTGTCCCATATCCTGCAAGGCTATCACTTCCCGGCGTATTTCTTCCTGTGATAATTTCTTGCGGGCGATAGTGCGGTTCTTTGCATGATAGGGGCAGTAAACGCATCCGTTCACACAATAATTGGAAAGGTATAACGGGGCGAACATTACGATGCGGTTGCCATATAGTTTTTGCTTAATTTCTCGTGCCAGATGGAAGATACGTTCCGTCAGGTCGGGCTGGTCGCATTCTAACAGTAGAGCGGCTTCACGATGGGACAAACCTTTGCATGAGGCTGCCTTTTCGAGCAGACTCTCAATGAGGGCACGGTTGTCTTTATTGGTGCGGGCATAGTCCAGCGTGTCCAGTATCTCCTGGTGATCGATGAACTCTTCTGCCTGCTTTGAACTTACATTATACACGTTTTTAGTGATTAGGGGTGAGTGATTAGTGATTAGTAGTCTCCTCTTTCTTTCGATATCCGGTATCCGATAACCGTCAGTTTTTCTTCTAATTGTTGTAAGCCTTCTGCAGCTTCGGCTCCCAAAGAGGCTTTGTTATCATAAAGTGAGTATTTGTTCCGTTGTTCCGGGGGAGAAAGGTTTGGCATTACTACGTTGGCTCCTGCCAGTATTCCGCGTTCTCGTCCATCCGGTGCGAGCGTTGCTAATGCTGTGGTAGAGGGTAATAACACCTTCGGATGCATTAACCGGAAGATGGAAAGAAGTTTCAGAGTCATCTCCATGCTTCCCGGCAGGCATGCTGCAAACGGGGTATCGTGGTGCGGAATAAAAGGACCGATTCCTATCATTTCAGGATGAAATTGCTCTATAAAAAGGAGGTCTTCCACCAGATGATCGGTGTTTTGTCCCGGACTGCCTACCATAATACCTGTTCCTGTCTGATATCCTATTTCTTTCAGCCATGCCAAACATTGCAGGCGTTGTCTGATAGACATCTTGTCGGGGTGCAGATGATGGTAATGCTCCTCATTATGCGTTTCGTGGCGGAGCAAATATCGATTGGCACCTGCCCGGAAAAAATGCTCGTAAGTCTCACGGGACTTTTCGCCTAATGATAGTGTGATGGCGCAATCCGGAAACTCACGACGTATAGCCGTAACAGTTTCAAGGATAAAACCATCTTTTACGGAGGATGTTTCACCACCTTGCAAGACGAAAGTCCGGAAACCGAGGGTATATCCTTCACGACAACATTCCAGAATATCCTCCCGTGTCAACTCATAACGGAGAACAGATTGATTTCCTTTCCGTATACCGCAATAATAGCAATTGTTACGGCAGTGGTTGGTAATCTCAATCAGCCCACGAATAAATACCCGATTGCCAAACTGTTCAAGTGACACCTCCCGTGCCTGCTCCTGCAGATACTTTAAAGTATCAGCGTCTTGGCAAAGGAGTAGTGCTTTATATTCTTCAGCACTTAGGCTTCGTTCACTATGCAATCGGTCAATCAGATTCTTCATGTTATTTTATTAATGGATACGCGGACGACACGAACTAAACGGACGAGCGCGGATTTTTATTTTTCGTCCGCAGATGACGCACGATAACGAGGATTTAGTTATCAATAAGCGTAGCCTTTTAAATCCGTGTTCGTCCGTTTAGTCCGCGTTGTCCGCGTACCTATTCATCAATTTCAATACGTCTTTTCCTGTTTAGCTAATTCTTGTACAAATTGACGTTTACCTGCGGCAATCTCATTGTGCGTACAAGGTCCGGTGATACAGCCACCTTCACATGCCATCACTTCTATAAATTGCCCCGGTGCTTTGCCCGATTTGGCATACGCCCGCAATGAACCGATGGTTTTCTTATCCAGATTAGCTACTTGGATGGCATTGATTTTGTCAGCTTCTTCTTTCAGATAGGCTTTTACTGCTCCCATTACGCCACCAGCCTGGGCAAATCCATGTGCCTCGCGCACGGATGCAAACGACATGGTATAAGGTTGCGATTGTTCCAACTGAATATCCAGTCCGTCCAATACTGATGCCACTTCTTCGAAAGTCATAACAAAATCCACAGCTTCATCACGCTGGGCCTCTTTACGTTTGGCTACACACGGACCGATGAAAACTACTTTAGCATCCGGATGTTTCTCCTTGGCGATGCGTGCTGCGTAATACATCGGTGAACCTGTGCCTGAAACATAAGGTTTCATGCCCGGAATATGTTTGTTTACGAGTTCGATGTAGGAAGGGCAACAGGAAGTGGTCATAAACTTCTGTCCTTCTTCCAACTTCTCTATCAATTCATGTGCTTCGTTGCTGACCGTATCCATAGCTCCCTGAGCCACTTCGATGACATCAGTGAATCCCACAGCTTTGAGGGCGCCGTATACCTGCTCAATGGTAGTCTTGAATTGTCCCAAAATAGACGGTGCTACAATGGCCACTATTTTTTCTCCTTTGCGTATCTTGTGCAGGATATCGAATACCTGTGACACTTCGAAAATTGCTCCGAACGGACAAGCGTTGAGACACTTGCCGCAATAGATACATTTGCTTTCGTCGATGTGTTCGATACCTTTCTTATCCTTGCTGATAGCTTTCACCGGACAAGCCTCTTCGCAAGGTACGGGGATATAAACAATAGCATGATAAGGGCAGCTTTTGTGGCAAATTCCACAACTGATACATTCATCATGATCTATCCATGCCTGTCCGCTTTCTTTTACATGGACAGCTTTTTTCGGACAGTTGGTCTGGCAGCTACGGGCAGTACATCCGCGGCAAAGGTTGGTGATTTCGTAATTGATTTGTACACAGGCGGAACATGCTTCATCAATCACACACATGATGTTATCTTTCGGCGTTCCGTTTTCTGCACGGTCCAGTGCATGTGCTGCATACTCTGATAATGGGGTTAATTCATCTTTTTCATCTTCCATATCCAGTCCCAGTAACGGCAGTGATTTGTATTTCCATACGGCGCGTTCTTTATGTACGCAACAGCGTCCTGCATGCTTTGACCTTCTTGGACTCAATTCAATGGGAAGACGGTCTATTTTCTCTACAAGTTCGTTATCCCTCCACAGTTTTACCAGCTCTGTCAGCAATCTGTGACGGACGATCATAATATTGTTGGTAAATGCCATAATATTTATTATCGGATTAGTTAGTCGGTGATTACGGTGCAAAGATAATGAAAAGTTATAGTTTCTATGAACCTTTCTACCCTCAATATGCTTATCTTTGTATCAGAATAAAAAACGAAATTGATGATGAAAGACTTTATTTACTATGCACCCACACAGGTTGTGTTTGGAGCATTATCGGAAGAAAAAACAGGGAAATTGGTGAATCAATATGGCGGCACTAAAGTTCTGGTACATTATGGCGGACAGAGTGCAGAGCGTTCCGGTTTGCTGGATAAAATATGCCGGGCATTGGAGGCAGAAGGCATTGCTTACGTAAAACTGGGCGGGGTGGTTCCTAATCCACGTTTGTCGAAAGTGCACGAGGGTATTGAACTGTGCCGGAAAGAAAAGGTTGATTTCATTCTTGCTGTAGGTGGCGGTAGTGTGATCGACTCTGCGAAGGCGATTGCTTTCGGTGTACCTTATGAGGGTGAAGTATGGGACTTTTATATGGGACGAGTCCATGCGAAAGCTTGTCTGCCGGTTGCTACCGTGCTGACAATTCCTGCTGCGGGGAGTGAAATGAGTAACAGCACCGTGATAACTAATGAGGACGGTGATTTGAAAAAAGGTTATTCCAATAACCTGTGCCGTTGCAAGTTTGCTGTGATGAATCCGGAACGGACTTATACATTGCCCAGCTATCAGACAGCTTGTGGTGTAACGGATATTATGATGCATACTATGGAACGCTATTTCTCTCATGATGACGATATGACGGTGACTGATGCCATTGCTGAAAGTATTCTCCGTACGGTAAAAGATAGCGTTTTTGAAGTACTGAAGGAACCGGAGAATTATGTACATCGTGCCCAAATTATGTGGGCAGGTAGCTTGGCACACAATGACTTGACGGGATGCGGAACAACCGGTGACTGGGCAACGCACCAGCTTGAACATGAACTGAGTGCACTATTCGATGTAGCACATGGTGCAGGTCTGGCAGCTCTTTGGGGAAGCTGGGCACGCTATGTCTACAAGGAGAATGTAACCCGTTTCGCTCAGTTTGCCGTGAATGTGATGGGTGTAACGAATGATTTCAAATCACCCGAACATACCGCTTTGGCAGGTATTGAAGCCATGGAAGATTTCTATCGCGCAATTGGAATGCCGGTTAGTATTTGCGAGCTGATAGGGCGACAGGCCACTGACGAAGAAATCAAACTTATGGCTGATAAATGCAGTTCCGGTGGTAGTGCAACAACCGGAAATTTGAAGGTTTTACATCGCGATGATATGGAAAATATCTATCGGATGGCAAATAGATAACGGATTTTTTATTGTTTTTCTGACAAATTCTTGTTATCTTAGGAGCATATATCAAATTGGGGGGTAGTAAAGAAAGTCCTGACCCACAGGCAAAGAATATGAGAATACATTTTGAGATTAGAGAAAAACTACCTGAAATTATCGAAGAGATCCTGAATTGTGAGAGATGGACAACTTTAGTAAAAGAGGATATTTCAGGCAGAAAGTTGGTTGTCATCCGTGATCCGAATTACAATTCGGAGGCGACAGTAGAAATCTATGCCCGCGAGATTATCATCAAGACGGCATGGTCAAACTACACGTATCGCTTGTTTGTTTTGGGCGATAATGTTTGGTGTGAGTACAATGGTGCTTATCGTGGACTGCTGGAACAAAATCTATTGCCTACCATTACTCCCAGGGAAGGTTTGTTGGAGTCCGAGGTATTGGATAGTTCTTTGTACGGGAGTGAAAAGAGGAAACTTAGAGAGTATGCTGAAGACAATTTGAAACTGAAAAAATTCCGACGCGAGAACTTTAATGAAGATCGTACAGGTGTGGCTCATTTCGACCATCCCAAGAGGGTATATGACGAATTTATTAAAGAAGATTACGTAGTCCCATCTTCCGACAAATAACGAGGTAGGAAGATGATCATCAGTGCCAGTCGCAGGACGGATATACCTGCTTTTTATTCGGAGTGGTTTCTCAACCGGATAAAAGAAAGGTATGTTCTGGTGCCTAATCCGTATAATCCTAATATGATCAGCAGGGTCAGCCTGGACCCTGCTGTTATTGATTGTGTTGTCTTTTGGACGAAGAATCCTGCACCGATGATTGATAAACTGGACAGATTGCAGAACTATAAATACTATTTCCAGTTTACACTGAATCCGTACGGAACGGAACTTGAAAGTAAACTGCCGCCACTTCAAAAGCGTATAGATACATTCAAACGCCTTTCTGATAAAATAGGAAGGGAGAAAGTGCTGTGGCGATATGATCCTATTCTTACGAACGAACAATACACAGTTACTTTTCATCAGGACAAATTTGCTGAAATGGCATTTGCTTTGCATGATTATACTGAAAAGTGCATGTTGGGTTTTATTGATCATTATCCACATGTGCGTGCCTCTCTCCGTGAATTTCATATCGAGCCGTTGATAAAGGAAGATATTGATTCAATGGCCATTTCATTTAAGAAGACTGCGGATGAATGTTCGATGGAGTTAGATACTTGTACAACGAAGGTCGACTTATCTCATTGGGGTATTTCGAGTGGAGTATGTGTTGACAATAGGTTGATTGAACGAATTATCGGATATCCTATTGCTGCCCGTAAAGATAAGAATCAGCGGGAAATTTGCCGTTGTGTGGAAAGTATTGACATCGGCACTTATGAAAGCTGCCTCAATGGCTGTATTTATTGTTATGCCATTAAAGGTAATTATAATACGGCGAAATTTAACCGGAGTAAACACGATAAGGATTCTCCGATGCTAATCGGGGAAGTGGATAAGGATGCAGTTATTAAAGAACGGGAAATGAAGAGTCTGCGTACCGATCAGCTTTCTATGTTTTATTAAAAAATCATTCTGACCGGAAACAATTACTGCTTGGATTGTTGTACCTGATAATTAACTTATAATTTAGTATATCCTTAAAATAAAAGGTATGGAGAAAGAGACTGAACAAGAATTAATAAAAAGAATGATTGGTTTTCAGAAGGAGGAAATAACATCGAGTATTATATACCAGAAGTTAGCGACAAAGGAAAAGGATCCTCATAACCGGGAGATATTGCAACGTATTGCGGAGGATGAAAGTAGGCACTATGCCACATTGCGAGGCTATACTCATCAAGATGTCAGTCCTAATCGTTTTGAAATTTTCTTTTATGTATGGTTAGTGCGTCTGCTGGGTGTCACGTTTGCCGTTCGTCGTCTGGAACTGGGAGAGAAAGAAACGAGTGGGGTGTATTCCCAATACCCGAGTATGGAACACTTTGCCGAGATGGCGCGGGATGAGCAGCACCATGAAGAAAAGCTTATTGAAATGATAGATGAGGAGCGCTTGCAATATATGGGTTCGGTAGTCTTAGGACTGAATGATGCCTTGGTGGAGTTTACCGGAGCATTGGCAGGTTTCACACTGGCACTGAATGATACGAAACTGATTGCGCTGACCGGCAGCATTACAGGGATTGCAGCGGCACTTTCTATGGCTTCTTCCGAATACCTTTCCACTAAATCAGAAAAGACTCATAATAAGCGTCCGGTTAAGGCGGCTATTTATACGGGGATAGCTTATATCATAACCGTAGTGGCTTTGGTAGGTCCGTTTATCTTATTGTCAAGTCCTGTTCTGGCTTTATGCATCATGCTGGTGATGGCGTTGCTGATTATAGCCTTTTTCAACTATTATTATGCCATTGCCCGTAATGAAAGCTTTAAACGCCGTTTCACGGAGATGGCGGTGTTGAGCTTCTCCGTGGCCGGAATCAGTTTTCTGATAGGTTATTTGCTGAAGACAGTGACAGGAGTAGGGGGATAGGGATATCCGAATACCAGACTCCCCTTAGATATCCTCAGTGTACAACTGACTGCCCGAACGAAATTTACTTTTCATGAAACGTACCAGTGATGCCGGATGACGGATACTCCTGAAGCCGATGAGGTCTACACCTATGAATGGGCTATGAATAGTGTTGCGGTAAGCAGACTATTGATAGGAGAATGATCTGAAAAAGCCCTGAAGTGCGAAACTTCAGGGCTTTTGTATTATTGTCAATCGATGAAAAATCAACTGAATTATATCTTGGAACTGTGCAGTTTTTTATAAAGTTCTACACGTTCGGCTATTTCAGCTTGAGATAGATTGGCCGGAAGCTCAATTGTTGTTCGTGGAGTAATTGCTACAAGAATAACTTCTCCAACTTTTTTCTTATGCTCTTTAAGAGCGTTTTCTGCTAACTGATTGGTCTCTGGTCGGACAATACTCTTTTTCATCATATCGAATTGTTTTTAAGTTTTCATTTTCGCTGGGGCTAATTGGCAGGTTGCTAAAAGGAACTCATTGTTCAATGTGGTTATCACTTCTTTTACGCTGCGTATTTTTTCAGAGAGAAAAGCATTGCTGCCTGCAAATGCGTATCCTCTTTTCATATTTCCTTTGGCCGCATTATACAGTGCTTTGATGATGCAGTAGGGACTTTTCTGATAGTCACACGTCTTGATGCAATGGAACGAGCAACATTTGGGCTTTTCCTGTCCTTTCTCTACATTGCGGATAAATTCTCCGTCAATGGCTCGTCCGGGCATTCCTACGGGACTTTCAATAATGAGAACGTCTTCGGGTTTAGAGTGGATATAAACCTCTTTGAAGGTTTGTGAAGCATCGCACTCTTGGGTTGTTACAAAAATGCTTCCCATTTGTACGGCTGAAGCTCCCAATTGCATAAACCGTGCAATATCTTCGCCTGTAGAGATTCCGCCTGCGGCAATTACAGGAATATCTTTTCTTTCCTTATAGCTCATTGCAATTGCTACAACCTCCGGTATCAAAGATTCCAAAGCGTATTTCTCATCTTGTATCTGCTCTTTCTTAAAGCCCAGATGTCCTCCGGCTTTAGGACCTTCTACTACTATGGCATCGGGCAAATAATCAAAGTTTTTCTGCCATTTGTCACATATAATCTTGGCTGCTCTTGAAGAAGATACGATGGGTACCAGCTTTGTTCTACTTTCCGGTGTCAGGTATAGGGGTAGATCGAGGGGAAGTCCTGCACCGGCAAAGACTACATCGATTTTTTCGTTTATGGCAGTGCGTACCATCTCTGCATAATTAGAAAGGGCCACCATGATATTTACTCCGATGATTCCTTTTGTTTTTTGGCGGGCTTTTCTGATTTCTTCTTTGAGTCCGCAAATGCACTTTTCGGTATAGTTGCCTTTGCCTTTAGGGTACAGCAGACCTAAACCTGCACATGAAATAACACCAATGCCGCCTTCGTTGGCTACGGCTGATGCCAAGCCGGACAATGAGATTCCGACTCCCATTCCACCTTGTATGATAGGTGTTTTTATTTCTATATTTCCAATAAAAAATGGCTTCATAAAACTGATATTGTAACAAGACTGTAAGCGGATAAATATACTTCCGGGTATTCTATTCGTTTAGCGATGTTCTTTTTTTTGTATTGCTGTTTTAGTTGAAAAAAGACAAGAACAGAAGTTTGATCTTCTGCTCTTGCTTGTGGGGTAGACATTAATAACGTCTGGAATTATAGCCGTTGTTACGGGGTCTTTCTTCACGAGGACGGGCGATGCTTACTGAAATAGTCTTCTGATCGTATTCAGCTCCGTTAAGTTCGTCAATTGCTTTTTGTCCATCTGTGTCGCTTGTCATTTCGACAAAACCAAATCCTCTGGATCTTCCTGATTCTCTGTCCATGATAACTTTAGCTGAAGAGGTTTCTCCATACGCTGAGAATAATTCGTTCAAGTCAGCATCATTTGTGCCAAAGCTTAAACCTGAAATGTAAATGTTCATTAGAAATTTTAATTAAATAAATATTAGTGTAAGAGTGAGGGGATAATTAAAGGAGAGGTCTGCTTAATAAGGATAAAAAGAAGAACTATACGATAACGATTCGTAACTCAAACTGCGACAAAGGTAATACAATAGTTGGGAATGGCAACTTTTAATTCGTGATTTATTAATAAAAAAGCGATAATTGTTGTTTATTAGCATTAGAGGGCTTAAAACTCTATCTTATATAGGACGTGGCGGAGCAGAGGGTGGCCGGATTCCACGAGCGGGTGATCGAATTCTTTAGTTTTTACCATACCTATCTTTTGCATCACACGTTCCGAACGCTTGTTGGGGAGTGAGGTAAAGGAGTATAATTCTTTGAGTTTCAATACAGTCTTAGCATACTCCAGGCAGGCTAAAGCTGCTTCTGTGGCGTATCCCTTGTTCCAGACTTCGGGAATCAGTCGCCAGCCTATTTCTATGGCGGGAGCAAAATCTACATCGAATGTAACTCCATGCAATCCTACATAGCCGATAAACGAGTGATCTTCTTTCTTTTCTACTGCATACAGCCCGTATCCTTTGGCGGTAAATTCTTGTTGGATACGGTGGTAGAAATCAAGAGTCTCCTGATAAGATAGCTTTTTGAGAAAGAATTCCATTACCTGGTCGTTGCTGTTTATTCCGGCAAAGACAGGAATATCTTCTTCTTTCCAATCGCGTAGAATCAGACGCGGAGTTTCCATGTATGTATTCATCTTGTTGATGCTTTATTCGTTATTATATTGAAAATTACATAGGTTTTGAATTTGGGGCACAAATTTAGGTAAAACTGTCGTATTATGAAACTTCTTGGCTATCTTTGCGCGCTGAAAACCTTGAGTGGTTTTCTTTATAAAAGAGTTCTGTATGCAAAATTTGGTAAAGAAGGAGTATAAGATTCCTTTTATTCTGGTAACTTCCCTATTCTTCTTATGGGGATTTGCACATGCGATATTAGATGTGCTGAACAAACACTTTCAAGATGTGCTGGTTATTACGCGTGCCCATTCGGCATGGGTACAGGTCATGTTCTACCTTGGTTATTTCGTGATGGCTATTCCTGCCGGACTGTTTATCAATAAGTACGGTTACCGGAAAGGAGTGGTTTTCGGTCTGTTGCTTTATGGCATAGGTTCCCTGCTTTTCATTCCCGGAGAATATTGGATGTCTTTCAACTTTTTTCTGTTCTCCCTGTTTGTCATAGCCTGTGGCTTGGTTTTTCTGGAAACAGCGGCTAATCCTTACATGACGGAATTAGGCGACCGGGAAACGGCTGCCAGTCGCCTGAATCTGGCGCAGTCATTCAATGGATTGGGTTGTATTTGCGGTCCGCTTATCGGGGGATTGCTATTGTTCTCGGAAGGGGGCGAAAGCAATATATCATTGCCTTACACACTGATGGGGATCGTTGTATTGGGAGTTGCTCTGGTATTCTATAAGATACGCCTGCCGGAGATTGTTCATGAAGCTGATGAAGAAGAAGTCGGAGAAAACGGTGCACGCGGGCTTTGGTCGCACAAGCTGTTTATCTTCGGTATTATCAGCCTGTTTTGCTATGAGATTGCAGAAATATCAATCAACAGCTTCTTTATCAATTATGTGGTGGATGACGGCTGGATGAATGCCCGCGATGCATCTGTAGTACTTTCGTTCGGTGGTCTGGGACTGTTTATGTGCGGACGTTTTGCCGGTAGCTGGATTATGCGGTATATCCGGGCAGAAAAAGTGCTGTTCGTTTGTGCAATAGGAACGGTGGTCAGTACGTCTTTGGTAGTTCTTGATCTGGGCATTTTGTCATTAATAGCTCTTTTTCTGGGATATGTGTTCGAAGCTATTATGTTCCCCACGATTTTCGCTCTCTCATTGAGGGGATTGGGTAACTATACGAAGCGTGCGTCTTCTTATCTGATGATGTCCCCCATCGGAGGAGCGGTAGGACCGCTCATGATGGGGTATGTGGCTGATCAGACCAATATGTCTTTCTCTTTTATCGTTCCGTTGCTTTCGTTTATCGTGGTGTTGCTTTATGCCTGGAAAGTAAAGCAACGTTCGTTTTGTTAATATCCGAACTTTTCCGTAGCCTTTTCCATCTGTTCGATGATGGCTACTCCAAAGGGACAGTTCGTTTCACATTGTCCGCACTGAATGCATTCCGAGGCATGATGCGAGAGCGTCTTGTAGTGTTCGCGTACTGTTTCGGGTATTTCATTCTGGGCAATGGTTAGGTTATAGTACTTGTTTACACTCGCTATATCAATTCCTACCGAGCAAGGGGCGCAATGTCCGCAATACATACAATGTCCCTGCCAGCTAAACTTTTCCAGACCTGCCATAATTGGGGTGTAATCTTTTTCTTCTTTAGTAGCATTACACCAGTTGATTGCAGCTTGCATCTCATCGCAACTTTTGCAACCGACCATTACGGAAGCAACAGCCGGACGGGTTAGCGCATACTCAATGCACTGCACTGGTGTCATAGCTTTGCCAAAGGGAGAGTTCGTTTCACTCAGTAAGTCTCCGCCGCCATAGGCTTTCATTACATCCAGACCTACACCTTTCTGCTCACAAAGTTCATAAAGTTTTTCACGTTCCGGATCTATATTTTCAAGGGAATGGGCATAACTTTCATCAGCCCATAAATCATCTACATTTTCGCTGGGTGGTTGCAAATCGTAACAGGGATTGATGGAGAACATCAGTACTTCAATCAATCCACTTTCTACAGCCAACTTTGCCACAGTAGGGTTGTGACTGCTTAGTCCGATATGGCGAATTTTACCTTCTTCTTTCAGACGCAGGGCCAGTTGGATGACAGGACCATTGAATACTTCATGGAAATCTTCTTCACTATCTACGTAGTGAATCATACCAATATCAAGGTAATCCGTATGAAGACGTGTCAACTGGTCTTCAAAGGAGGCAATTGTTTTTTCTACATCACGGGTGCGCAGATACTGATCGTTTTCCCAAGTAGTACATAGATGTCCCTGAATGATAAACTGTTGCCGGCGTCCGGTCAATGCCTTGCCGATATTACTGCGCAGATCGGGATTTGAGGTATACATATCGATAAAGTTAATTCCTTCACTGATGGCGAAGTTCATTTCCGAATGTACCTGTTCTTCCGTCTTTCCCATAAAACCTTCACAGCCCAGCGCGATGACACTAACTGATAGTCCTGTATTTCCTAATATTCTGTATTCCATGATATTTTAAATTTTTAGTATGTTTTTGCGAAGTTACTAATATTAAAGAAAACGTTCCCGTTTTAATCCGAATAAATTTGCACTGATAAATAGTCGGAATGGATATATGAAAGCTTGGGACGATTGAGATGAAGACTATTTATTTTATAATTATCCGGAAAAACGGAAACACTTATTGATGATATGGTTTTATGAAGGTCCATTTTTATATAGTTATAGGAGATTTTAAGAAAGTTATCCGAAGGCATGTTTCAGTCTTTCCAAACCTTTAGCCAACTGTTGACGTGGACAGGCAATATTGATACGGATAAAATTGTCTCCGTCTTCCCCGTACATACTGCCTTCATTGACCCAGACCTTTTCTTTTTTCAGTAGAGCCGTCACGATTTCTTCTGATGACTTCTTCAACACCGAACAATCTACCCATACCAGATAAGTACCTTCTAATTTAAGTACGGGGAAATCCGGTAGATGTTCATTGAAATAGTTTTTCAGATACTGATAATTGGTAAATAGATAACTTTTTAGTTCTTCCAGCCATTCTTCCCCTTCATTGTAGGCGGCTATCAATGCTTCCACACCGAATGGGTTCACATCACAAACCTCATTGATATTGGTGGCTTTATCTATTTTCCTGCGTATATTGGCATCAGCGGAAATGATGTTTGCAATCTGAAGTCCGGCCAGGTTAAAAGCTTTGCTGGGTGATGTGCAAGTGACGGAGTGCATCAGGAACTCTTCAGAAAGGGATGCAAAAGGTGTATAAGTATATCCCGGAAAGACCAGTTCACAATGTATTTCATCTGACACTACCTGTACATCATTCCGGAGGCAAATCTCACCGATACGTATTAATTCCTGTTTGCTCCAGACTCTTCCGGCCGGATTGTGCGGATTACACAACAACAGTAATTTTACTTTCGGGTCTGCCGCTTTCTTCTCCAGATCGTTAAAATCAATCCGATAGGTGTTATCCTCATAGATCAATGGATTGGAAATCATCTCGCAACCATTATTACGGATGGAAGAAAAGAAACAATTATACACCGGAGTCTGCACCAGGACTCTATCACCGGGATCCGTCAGGGCTTTTATGACTGCTGACAAAGCCGGTACTACTCCAGTTGTATAGATCATCCATTCTCTCTCTATTTTCCAATTGTGACGTCTGTCGAACCAGTGGATTACCGCATGATAATAGCTGTCAGGTACGCGGACATAACCGAAGATACCATGTTCTACTCGCTTTTTCAGTGCTTCTGTTACGGCTGGGGCTGTACGGAAATCCATATCGGCTACCCACATTGGCAATATGTCGGCATCATTGGCAGAATCCCATTTGTAGGAGTTCATACCCCGGCGTGGAATGATTTCATCAAAATTGTATTTCATATCTAATCAGTCAAAACAGGTTTGGTCGTCCCATAATTTCAATTCACAGTTGCCCGGTGCTTTTATATTCTCATCCAGGATTATAGCTCCGAAACTTTCGGCAGTGATACTTCCTGTACGTGGATTTTTTACACTGTGAACCGGACTATGGATAGTGGCCTGCACACTACTATATTCAAAAGCGAGGTCTGCATCTTCTGTCATCGTGCAGTTTTCCATAATCAGATCGTGAGCATAGCAAAGCGGCTGTGTACCTGAAATCTTGCAGTTCACCAGACGCAGATTTCTGGAATGCCAGCCTAAATATTCCCCATTCAATACAGAGTCGTAAACCGTCACGTTTTCCGTATTCCAGAAAGCATCCTTTGAATTGATTACCGCATTACGGATTTCTACGTTTTTGCAGTATTGGAAAGAGTAGTTACCATTCATCTCAAAGTCATTAATCCTGATATTTTCACCGTGTACAAACAGGTAATCACCTCTGTCTACTTTTACATTCTTCAACTCTGCATTCCGGCAAAACCAGAGGGTTTCCAGTGCATAGGGCAGTTGTACGTTTTCCAGCCGGATACCATCCATTTCACGGAACATCTTCGGCGCTTCTACCAAAGTGTCTGTCATTTGCAGATTATTGGAATACCAGAGGGCAGCACGTGCTCCTTCCGTAAACAGGCAGTTTTTCACAACGAAACCATCGTTATGCCAGAAAGGATATTTTCCTTCGAAACGGCAATTTACAGCTTCGATATTACTACATTCTTTCAGGGCAGATTCACCGGTATGGATTGTTACGTTTTCCAGATGAAGATTGTGAGTGGCGAACAAAGGGCGTTCACCTTCGTAATGAGTGTCTTTAATTAGTTCCATTATTCAAGTTTTTTTGCTTGTTGTTTATTAAATGATTGATTGTCTTTTTCTATATTGCAAAAATACGGCGGAAATGGGTTACTCCTTGTAGACGGATTACGGACATAATAACCCGGATTACAGATTCTGTTTGTCGGGTACAAAAGGGGCTGCATCGGAAGATAAATTCATGTTTCTCATTATCGTTTAGAACATGAATTTGACTCGGATGCAGCCTCTTATAATAACTGGTTTTATGAATTAACGAAACGATTTGCGGTAAATCTCCACGCAGTCTTCGTGTTTCAATTCGTAAGGGTTGGCAAGGAATAATCCGCCCATTGTTTCCTTGGCATTGGTGGCAAGGGTATCAAATTCATCGGGCGTAAATCCATAATCACTCATTTTCAGGTTTGCCACTCCACAAGCTTCCTGAAGTTTTACCAGCATGGTGATAAAGTCTTCCGGTTTATCAGCATTCGGCATACCCATTGCTTGTGCCATTTTGATGAATCGTTCATCACAGGCATGCTTCTCTATAAAGAATTCATAGAATGCTTTGGAGATCATAATCAATCCGGCACCATGTGGCAGCTCCTGATGATAAGCGCTCATTGCGTGTTCTAAAGAGTGTTCGGCAGTAGTGCTACAAAAGGTCATTACCGCACCGGACAGATTATTGGCGAATGCGACTCTTTCACGAGCCTCCATATCAGCTCCGTTGGCAACTGCACGCGGTAGATATTTAGCTACATTTTCAATAGCGGTCAATGCATACATATCGCTCATCAGACTGGCAGTTTTAGAGATATAACATTCTGTAGAGTGGAACAGCGCATCAAATCCCTGATAGGCCGTGAACTTAGGCGGAACAGATTTCGTCAACTCCGGATCGACAATAGACAGAACCGGGAAAAGTTCATCATAACCGCCGAAGCCTATTTTCTCATTGGTCTCATCATTGGTGATAACGCCCCATTGATCTGCTTCGGAACCTGTTCCGGCAGTGGTGGTAATGCAAACCAGGGGTAGGGGCTTGTTTACCATCGTTTGTCCTTTTCCGGTTCCACCACTGATGTAATCCCATACATCGCCGGGATTCGTAGTCATGAATGCCATCGCTTTGGAGGCGTCCATTACGCTTCCACCACCCAGGGCAACTAAAAAGTCGCAATTGTTTTCCTTGGCAAAAGCGGCTCCCGCCATTACGGTCGATTTTAACGGATTGGCTTCTACCTGGTCAAATACGGCAGTTTCAACACCTGCTTGCTGGAGTTCGGCTTCTACTGTATTCAGATATCCGTTATCCTTGGTAGAGCGACCGTTTGAAATAACAATCATTGCTTTCTTTCCGGGCAATTGCTGATTGTGAAGTTCCTTCACCATACCGGTACCAAACAAGGTGCGGGTAGGAATGTAAATTCTAAAATGACTCATTCTTCTTCTTTTTTTAAATCCTATAAATTATTCTATTTCTTTTCCCATTTCATAAGCTTCCCGTAGGGCTGGTTTATCTTTTATTTCACCTACATGCCAAACTCCGGTTCCATACACAACTCCTTTGATGGTTGGACTTTCCAGGCAATCCAGAAATCCCTGGAAAGTGTCCACGGTACGTTCCATTAGTTTCCGATCATCTTCGGCAGCGGTTACTATGAAATAAAATTCCTTATTCTTCATTTCCGTATAGAGGCCACAGCAACGGTCTATCAACGTTTTCATCTGTGCACTCATCGTGTAGAAATAAACGGGTGTAGCCATAACTATTACATCGGCTGCCACCATCTTCTCTATAATCTCTGCCGCATCATCTTTCTGCGGGCAAGGTTTTCCGTGCAGGCTACATGTGCTGCATCCTGTGCAATAATGGATTGTCTTGTCACGCAGGAAAAACTTTTCTGCTTCGTTACCACTTTCAATTGCTCCTCGCATAAATTCGTCGCAAAGGGTATCAGAGTTTCCGCCACGACGAGGGCTGGATGATAAAATCAATACTTTCTTAGTCATAATCATTTTATATTATAAAGTTAAAACCACTTCTTATTTCTTATGCAGCCATTTCCATTCTGATTTGCCTTGCGGATTGTGTGGCACGTATTCTTAATACGACGAATACAATGCTTAAAACAAGGAATATCAAAGAGCCGATGACGGAATAACGCGTATTGAAGAAGGTGATAAACAATCCGCAGACGGCTGCACCTACTGTAGTACCGAGATTGGCAGACAACAAATACAGTCCGTTGGCAAAATCCGGTGCTTCGGGAGCTGCATGCGTTATCATGTATTGCATGGTGTTCTGTCCGTATCCCGCCAGAATCCCCAGGATCAGAATGATAATTGCCATTGCCATAAGCCATTCCCCAAAAGCGAATACTCCTATATAAAAGGCCAGTAGTGCCAAAGGAATCATTATCATACTACGTACCGGATTGACCGCCAGTTGCTTTCCGCCTATTACATTTCCTATTATATTGGCCAGTCCATAAATCAGTAGCATTGTACTGATTACGGTGTACGAAACCCCGGTGATTGTCTTCAAGTAATCAGACATATAGCTGAAGAATCCGAATAAGGCTCCGTTAATCAGCGTGATAGCGAGAATGGAGTACCAGACTACTTTCTTTTTTAATATACTGAGTTGTGTACCGTAGGACAGTTTCTCTTTGACCGGCATGGAAGGTACAAACAGGATGGTTGCAACCAGTACCAATGCATTTACAACGGTGAAGAATAACATGCCCATTGAATACGAAACTTCGCTTGCAATGTAGCTCGTCACCGGCACCCCCAGCACCATACCTGCTGATACGCCGATGAATACTTTTGCTACTGCTTTTGGTGCCTTCTCCTTACTGACAGATGCTGCCGCTACCGTGAAAGCCATAGATACATATACCGGATGAAGGAATGCCGGAAGTGCACGGGATATCAGCAATGCCGTAAAATTAGTGGTCATCATGGAGATGATATTACTTAATGTAAATAATCCCAGTGCCAGTACCATCACTTTTTTCCGGTTGATACCCGAAAACAGTAAAGGAGTGATGGGAGCGGATATTGCTACTACCAGTGCAAATATGCTGACCGTCCAACCTGCTTCCGGAACAGTTACTTGAAAGTTCTCGGCTATCAGGGGCAAAATTCCAATCACACCCATTTCGGTATTGATTATTCCGAATACACCGGTTGTGAGGATGAATACAAGTAGGGTGCTTGAATTGAGTTTGAATTTATTCTTCATATATTTCTTTTTTGTACTGCAAAGGTCGGGGAAATGCAGTGATTCCTTTGTAGATAAATTACGGATATGATAACCCCAAATACAGTTTCTTCAGATTGATATAGTGAATTTACAAAATATACTCCTTTCTATATGGTTATGAACTAAATTGATACGCGGACAAGGCGGACGAACGCGGATTTTATAAGGCTGAAAGCCTGAGATTACATAGCGTAGGGCAACGCCCTACGTGATTATGTATATCTCTATTTAAGCCCTGAAAGGGCGCAATTAAGCATCAACCTTTATATCGCCCTTTCAGGGCTTAGAAATGGGGATGCACATTACGTAGGGCGATGCCCTACGCTATATAATGCAAGCCTTTCAGGCTTAAAATTCAGCCCGATAAATTATCATTTAGCTCATTATTTTCCTGTTTTGAATTAATTCCGCCAACAGATAAAGAAGCCTCTTTCCTGAAACTTGTACCCTTATTACGGATATGACAACCCCAATTACAGATACCTGATTTCTCAATCGAAATAATTTCTATCTTTGTTGCAGTTCAAATACTTATGAATATGGATAGAGTTATAAAATTAGATAATGTAGATCACTATAACAGTCTCTACGGATTGGAAACCCTGCATCCTCTGGTGAGTGTGGTGGATCTTACCAAAGCAACCAAATCGGTTAATCATATCCAAATGACTTATGGCCTTTATGCACTCTTTCTGAAAGGAGCTAAGAACTGTGATATCAAGTATGGTCGCCAGCATTATGACTATCAGGAAGGAACTATCGTTTGCTTTGCTCCCGGTCAGACTGCCGGAGTAGAGATGCTGAATGATGTAGTGCAGCAAGAAGTGTACGGCATCCTCTTTCATCCCGACCTGATTCGCGGAACCTCCCTCGGAAAGACAATAAAGGATTATACTTTCTTCTCTTATTCAGTAAGCGAGGCTTTGCACCTGTCCGATCAGGAAAAAGAGACCGTGATGGATTGTCTGAAAAAGATCAGCATCGAGCTGGAGCATCCTATCGATAAGCATAGTAAAGCATTGATTGCCATGAATATCGAGCTTTTACTTAATTACTGTATGCGGTTCTATGAACGCCAGTTCATCACCCGGAGCGGCATCAATAAAGACTCTCTTACCAAGTTTGAGCAACTTCTGGATGAATATTTCAGAAGCAATCTTCCTGTGCAGGATGGTTTGCCGTCCGTGAAATACTTTGCGGATAAAATCTATCTCTCGCCCAATTATTTTGGTGACATGATTAAGAAAGAAACAGGTATGACACCTCAGGAACATATTCAGATGAAAGTGATCGAACTGGCTAAAGAACATATCGTTGAAACGGACGAGACAATCAGCGAGATTGCTTACACCTTGGGATTTCAATATCCGCAACACCTCAGCCGCCTGTTCAAAAAACGTGTCGGCTGTACGCCCAATGAATATAGACTGCAAAATGTACAGTTTTGAAAAAGGATATATTGAACATAGAGACCGTACACCAGTGCAATTGCTGTTTGGGAAATAAGACCTTACATCCGTTGGTGAGCGCCATTGATTTATCTAAAGCCAATGTGATGCAGCGTACTATCAAGTTCGATTTCTACACCATCTTACTGTTGGAATGCGAATGTGAGGATTTCATCTACGGGCGTAAGTATTACGACTATTCCAATGCAACAATGATTTTCCTGACTCCGGGACAATTCATCAATATCAACGAAGGAAAGGCATTTCCCCCAAAGGGCTGGTTGTTGGCTTTTCATCCCGACTTGCTTTGCGGCACTTCATTGGGGCGGAACATTAAGAATTACTCTTTCTTTTCTTATCACCTGAATGAAGCGTTGCACCTTTCCTTGCGCGAAAAGGATAAAGCAATTGAATGTATGTACAATATTGATAAGGAACTGCAACATGCAATAGACTGTCATAGCAAGACCTTGATTGCAAGATATATAGAACTTCTGTTGGATTATTGTTCCCGTTTCTATGACCGTCAGTTTATCACTCGGAATGAAGTCAATAAGGCAATATTGAATAAGATGGATATTGCATTGGATGACTATATCCAGTCCGGACAATTGAAAAACGGTGTATTACCCTCTACAAAATACTGCGCAGATATACTTCATTTATCTCCCCGTTATTTCAGTGATTTGTTGAAGTTTGAAACGGGGAAGAATCTGGATGAATACTTCCAGTTGAAAAGGCTGGAAGTCGCTAAGGAGATGCTATTAGGCAAAGGTTATACGGTAAGTTCGGTTGCTGAAAAATTGGGCTATCCAAGCGTACAATATTTCAGCAACCTGTTTAGAAAACTGGTAGGGGTATCTCCCTGCGAATATAGATTGTCACAAAACTAAGTGCTCTTGACATTCTGCGATACCCACATTCCTATATCCTGCTTACTGAGTGCCGCCGCCATCAGGTCGGGGAACTTATCGGGCGTACAAGCAAAGGTAGGTACACCGATATTTGCCAGAAATTCTGCATGGTCCCTGTCATAAGAAGGTGCTCCGTCATCATTCAGGGCGGGCAGTACGATAAGTTGCACGCCACTATTCACCAGTGATACGAACTTCTTTCGCATTTCTCTCGGATCGCCCCCTTCATACAAGTCGGTCACCAGTACCAGCACCGTATCTTGCGGACGGGTGATTACTCCTTGGCAATAGGTCAGGGCGCGGGCGATATCCGTACCGCCACCCAACTGTACACCGAAGAGTAAGTCTACCGGATCTTGCAAGTCATCGGTAAGGTCTACCACAGCCGTATCAAATACCACCATCCGCGTGTTCACTGCCGGAATGGAAGCCAGTACAGACCCGAAGATTCCGGAGTAAATGACGGATGTCCCCATTGAACCGCTCTGGTCCAGACAGAGGATGATGTCTTTCATTGCTTTTCGTTTTCTGCCGTAACCGATACGGACTTCCGGGATGATAGTCTTGTATTCCGGTTGGTAGTTTTTCAAATTCTTGGTGATGGTGGTCTTCCAGTCTATCTCGTTATAACGTGGATTTCTCCGCCGTGCAGAACGGTTGAGCGCTCCCGTCACAGCCTGTTGGGTAGGGGCGGAGAGCTTGCGTAGCAGTTCGTCCACCACTTTGCGGACTACCTGCCGTGCCATTTCCTTATTCTTTTCAGGAATAACCCGACTGAGTGACATCAGTGTAGCTACAAGATGCACATCCGGCACTACCGTTTCAAGCATTTCCTTTTCCGTCAACAGTGAGGTGATATTCAGTCGTTTGATGGCATCGCGCTGAATGACCTGTACCACAGTCTGCGGAAAGAACTCACGGATATCTCCCAACCAGCGGCTTACCTTTGGGGCGGATGATCCGAGTCCTCCGCGGCGGTCGCTGTCATATACGGCTTCTAATGACTGGTCGATGCGTTGCTCTTCCGGTGTCAGTGTGATACCCGTTCCGTCGGCTTCGTTTCCGCCCAGTATCAGGCGCCACCTTTTCAGATATTCTTCTTCCATTGTTTTCTCTTTACTTCGTTTCAATTCCTAATAACCGGTGAATCAAGGGAATCACCTTCACAGCTTCCTCTTCATTGTGTGAAGTTGCTGAGGCTGTTGCAGTCTGTATGCCGCCTGCGCCGCCCGCCTTGGCTTTCTCACCCAACTTCCGGCGTTCTGCGGGACTGAACTCGCTGAACGTGCGTTTCAGTATGGGAAGCAGTTCCATGAAGGTTTCTTTTTCCTGCGAACATACCCAGTTATTTACCAGGTTCCACAAATTATCATCCAGCAGCAGAATGGAACCGGAAGAACGGAGGAAACCCTCGAACCAGTAGGCCATATCCGCCGGAGCATTACCTATGGAAGAATAATAACTAAGGGTATTCTGCGCTTCTTCGGCTGAAATGTCTCCTTTGTCGTTCAGCAGCCGTGTGGCATAGCCGGACAACAGCGGATGTACATTAACGGATGTACGCACCTGGCGGATAAACTCCAGCCACATCCTGTTCAGTTCCGGATCATTGAGAGTGGAAACTGCGTAATCCGTAGACACCAGTTTGTTGAGTATGTCCGTAGCGGCCTCCTCGTCTATATTGATACAAACAAGTACTCCACCTGCAAGGATACGGGCAATCATAGCTTGGAGCATATCGCCTACCTTTGAGAAATCCAGATTACGGACATTGCCGTAGCGGACGATATTTACCAGATCGGGTACTGCCTCCATCATCTCGATGATATCAGTGGAGGCAGCCGAGAGGCGGTCGAGTTGCACCGTCATGGCCTCCACTAAGTCCGGTAGATTGGCAGGAATTACCCGGTCGAGCAGCCGGGTGAGTTCCGGAATATGCCGTATCTCTTTCGTCTGTTTGAGCAGAAACTTCTGCGTTGCTTCTTCCAGTGTATTTCCCCAGATAGCCTTTTCGATGATGTTTATAATCTGTTCCGGCTTGTGGTAGAGTGTCCATTTTTCTTTGAAAGTACCTTTACCGTCAGTACCGCCCGCAATTGCCCAATCTATGTCGAGCAGGTGCAGGCGATGGAAGAAGATACTTCTATCCAGATCATTCGGTTTACGAAGGTCGAGAGTCAGCTCTTTGATTTCGGCTGTAAATGGAACACGCAGCCGTTTTTGAGCCTTTTCCACATCTACCAGCAAGGGAACTTTGGGTACATCATCGGGAACACGTCCCAGACGGTTACTGATGATAAGTTCTTCCTTGATGATCTGTAAAAGGATATCGTCGCCAAAGCCCATGACGGTGGTGATGGCTTCATTAAACTCAGCCAGTGAAGGGGCGGGGAGATTGCGTAAAGCAGCCGTAACCTGTGCCAGACGCACAGTTTCGATGACATGGGCTACGGAGATATCCATATTCTTCTTACGGAAAAGGGAAGCAGCCTGACTGATCCAGAGTGTACCGTCGTCCTGCGGATGATGCCAAAGATAGTGATACCAGCCCGGAGATTCTATACCGGCTCCATATCCGCTGCGGAAAGCAAGCCGGTCGTATGTCCAGGGAATCCAGGTACATTCTATTTTTATTTTGGGCAGTCCTTTCAGCAGTTCGTTATCCTCTTTTACTTTAGGCATATTTTCGAGGGCGGGCACATGCCAGGCACCACAGACCACGGCGATGCGTTCGAAGTTTTCTTTCTGTGCCGTGCGGATCATCTTACGCATCCAGGCTTCGCGGAGCTGATCACGGGGAGAGGTATGTTCGGGAAGTTCCTCCCGCAATGCGGTTACGGCTTCTTTCACAGCCTGAAATACATCGGCACTGTCTTTGCGGTGCTCAATGGTAGTTTCCCACCATGACTCCCCATCTGTATATCCGGCCGCTTCTGCCAGATAGTCAAAAGGATCTCTGTATACGGTGGGGATAATCTCCTCCTGTTGCTCTTCGGTTGTATTATGGGGCTCCTGATTTTGCGCCATCGAATGTACCAGTGGTAAATCGAAGAAGCGTAACGGTACTTCGTTCCGCAGGGCGTAAACTATCGTCTGCCATTCCGGAGAGAATTCGGCAAATGGATAGAACACCGCATTCTGTGGCTGGTCGGGTTGATAGGCGAGTAAGGCGATGGGTGGTTCCATCTGCTCATTCAGCACGCATGGAAGCAGAGTCTCGGCTTCTGCCGGACCTTCCAGCAAGATGAGATCGGGCTGAAGCTCTTGCAGGTATTCCAGTACGTTCCGGCATGAACCGGGACCGTGATGCCTTATTCCTAATAAGTGAATTGCCATTCTTTTAATCTTTTAGTTCGTATGATGGAGTGGGAGGTATCAGATCATATCCCTTGATGCACGGTAGATATCTTTCCATCCGTCGCGGTTCTTCACTACTGTTTCCATATATTCCTGCCATACCACTTTATCCTGTACCGGGTCTTTCACCACTGCTCCGAGAATGCCCGAAACAAGGTCTTCGGCATGTATCTGTCCGTCTCCGAAATAACCTGCCATGGCCAGACCGTTATTTACCACCGAGATAGCCTCGGCCGTACTTAATGTACCACTGGGTGCTTTCAACTTCGTCTTTCCATCATTGGTAGCTCCCTGCCGCAATTCACGGAAAATGGTTACTACACGACGGATTTCTTCAAGTGCCGGTTTCTCTGCCGGAAGTTGCATCACCTTTTCAAAGCTTTCCACGCGGCGGCGTACAATGTCTATCTCTTCGTCAATCGTATCCGGCAAAGGGAGAATAACGGTATTGAAACGCCGTTTCAAGGCGCTCGACAGATCATTGACTCCTTTGTCGCGGTTGTTTGCTGTTGCAATGATATTGAAACCGCGTATCGCTTGTACTTCTTTATTCAACTCCGGAACCGGAAGTGTTTTCTCCGAAAGAATCGTGATCAGAGTATCCTGCACGTCAGAGCCGATACGTGTCAACTCTTCGATACGTCCTATCTTGCCTTCCTGCATAGCCTTCATAATTGGGGTTTGCACCAGTGCACCTTCACTGGGTCCTTCTGCCAGCAGTCGGGCATAGTTCCAACCGTAGCGGATGGCTTCTTCTCCTGTTCCGGCAGTACCTTGCACTATCAGTGTGGAGTTACCGGAAATGGCAGCAGCAATATGCTCGCTCACCCAGCTTTTCGCCGTACCGGGAAGTCCGTATAGCAGCAATGCGCGGTCTGTTACCAGGGTAGCTACTGCTATCTCCATCAGGCGGCGGTTACCTATATATTTAGGTGAAACTTCAAATCCGTTCTTCAGTTTGCCACCCATCAGGTAGGTGACTACCGATTGCGGAGACATTTCCCAATTTTCGGGAACAGAGTTTGTTTCATTCTTTTTCAGTTCGTGCAGCTCTTCTGCGAATTGCTGTTCGGCATGTTGTCTAAGTAAGGTACTCATATTGTTTTGTATTATTTATTGTCATTAAACAAGCTGTTTATTTTTTCTTTCATTCTCATATACTCCGCTGTCAGTCGGCAGAATTTGGCAATGGCGTGGTCGGCATCGTATGCCACTGCCTGTTGTTCCACTTTGGGTAACATCTCCGGAGGAAAGTATAGCGACAGGCGTTCTGCCATCTCTTTCGGATAATAGTAATAATTGCTATGGAACAATCTTTGTAAAGCCCGTGTGGAGAATTTTATTCCCCATTGCGTTCCGTCCGCATTATACCAGGATTCGGGAATATAATTGCTCTTGCTGTCTGTCTGGAAGTTGATTTCCTCCCGTTGCTCCGGCGTCAGTAATCCCATCAGCGAAGAGGCGTAGGCTTCATTTGAATCTTCTTTCAGGGTTTGATACGCCCACAGATTGTCACCGAAGTTTTCTATCGGCTGGCATAAGTTGAAGTAGGAACCGAATGGTGGTTTTTTTGCCAGTTTTGCGGCGGCTTTCTCCGGTGAACAGTCGTAGAACTCTGCCCAGAAACTGAGCGGTACACGTTCGGCGAGCTGGCGGAGCAGAAACTCTTCATCTTTTTCTTTCTTGTTGGAACTGACCTCTTCCAAGCCCAATTTCTTCATTTCAGGTGTAAAGGTGATTTTATCGTACGACCAGCCCAGCAACATCTTATAATGAAGTTTTCCACGCAGCAGGTCACAGTATGTTTTTACCAGTTCCGAGTCGGGCAGACTGCATAACAGGCGACGGGCGGTTTCTTTTACATTACTGCTTCGGTCGGTAGTGGCAATCTCTTGCAGGAAGTTTTCATCCGCTTTACTCAGATTGGTGCGCAGGTATTGTATCAGTTCGTCGCGGTGGGCGGCAGATTCATTTTTCAGTTCGGTTTGCAGTAAGGCAAGCCCTTGTCCGGGGTTCTCTTTTCTCAGGCGTTGCAGCATCCGCTTCCGTTCTTCATGCGAGGCTGTTTCCCAAGTTTCGTTTCCGGTATCTCCCCAGTCCGGTAATCCCATATGGGTAAGCAGCCAGCGTCCACGGTTACCTGTTAAGGAAGAAAGCAGTGCTTGCTCTTCGTGCTTATCGGGATTATTGCGGTCGTAGGCATGTGCGATTAGTGTCCGCAGATAGAATGGCGGAATAAGCTTGTTGCACCGGACAGCTTTCCGGTAAGCATATAATAAAAGATGCCGGTTCTGTTCATTGACCATCTGAATCAGCAGGTCGCCGATATTCCGGTCGAAATAAGGTAGACTGTCATCCGGAGCTTCATTCATGGCGATAGCTTCTCCGGCAGGTAACGGTTCCATTCCGGCACGGCTGTAGGCGAAAGTCAGGGCTGAAAACTGATAGAAAGCATCTTCCGCATCTTCGCTCTTTTCTTGCAGCAACCGGAAGTTTTCTTCCAGAGTTTCCGGTAAACCGTTTGGAATGAATTCTTTGGCAGCGGTTCCCAATAAGGCTGCATTAATGATTGGTTCAGTTACGTTCATCTCTCCAAATATAATAGTCAGATTGATACCACATTGAATTTAGCTCCCAGCAATTGGCGTCTGCCAGAAAGAAGGCGGCAAACGGCTTTCCACCCGTGACGGATAAAATGTCTGTTCGGGTGATGTCTTGCATCTGCACAGGCATCAGTTCGTTGTTTGCATCCTGAACACAGAGTTGTTTCCCTTGAACAGCCAGTCGTAGATTTTCTACTAATACGGGTACATTTTCGGCAAATGGGTTCTGTTGCAGGGCTTCCCTGTATCGGGCGGTCGCTTCTTGCAGATTCGCACAGAAATGCGGGGTAACCGCTTCTTCGGATAATTCACATTCTTTGAACAAGGCGCGAAGACTGCCTACTCCTTTATAATAACAGAGTTTTCCGTCGTAGGTACTGCCGGGAACAAGATTGAACTCCGCCAAGGTTCCGGGAGCTGTGAAACTGAGATAGATGGCGAAGCGATTGCTCCGGCATCCGTATAGCCAGTAAATATCATTATTCAGCTCGTTTAGTTTCTGACTTCTTTTATGGAGTACCAGCCACTGGTCGGTAATTGTTTCACCCGCCAGCACATCTTCTTTTGCTTGCGGATAACCTATCTGTGTGCGGATTTCCTGTTGCCACTCTTCCGGTTGCAGGTCCAGGTTCCGGTAACTCTTCATCAGGAGATAGAGTTTTCCGAGTTGGTCGGTTAACTTGTATTTCCAGCTTTCCTCGTAGAAGTTTATTTCCTGAATGGCTTTCAACCGATTGGCAAGTCCGGGAGCCTGGGCGTCGACCATACGGCGGGCAATACCGTCGAAAAGAGTATAAGCCCGTTCCGGTATATTGATTAACCCGTTGCGTAGCAGGTCTTTCAGCCAAATCTCCAGTTCATCAATACCGTTCAGCACCTTTTGGTGGCGCATAGCCTGACGTTTGGCTTGTGCAGCTTCATCTACAGGCGTGTCGCTTTTGGCTTTCTGTTCCTTCTTTTCGGCTTTTTCTTCCCGCTTGGAAAGCCAGGAAGTCACCCATGCCGGTTCGTCCGCTTCTTTGAACTGCTCAGCCTGTGCGGCATATAGAAATAAGAGTCCCAATCCATGCTTGCATGGAAACTTCCGGCTGGGACAGGAACATTTGAATGCTACGTTTTTTGTATCGATTACGGTCTGGTATGGAGTTTTCCCGCTTCCCTGGCAATGTCCCCATATAGCACGGTCACTGTGTTCCAGCAACACCCACTTGGCTCTTGTCGCGAGCCCTTTTCCGGCTTTTACGGAGGCTGCATCCGGGGCTAATTGTATGATTTGTTCTTCTGTTAGATTTAATAACATGATAATCTTAGTCAGCTATTAGTGTGTTTTTAGATTGCAAGTATAATGCTTTTTTTCTGTTTTTTTGTATATTTGCCTCTCAACTTTTAAAATACCACAGTTATGAGAAAAGTACAACTATTGTTAGTTTGTTTAGCGCTTTCAGTGGCAGCTTCCGCTGCTGATAAGGTAGTTAAGTTACCAAAGCCCAATATGAATCGTACCGGTACGGTAATGAAAGCATTGTCTGAACGCCAGTCTACACGCGAATATGCTTCGAAAGCATTGAGTCTTGCTGACTTGTCGGATTTGTTGTGGGCTGCTAACGGAATCAATCGTCCGGAGTCTGGAAAGCGGACAGCTCCATCAGCTTTGAATAAGCAGGATGTAGATGTATACGTGATATTACCCGAAGGGAGCTATGTGTACGATGCGAAAAATCATCAGTTAAATCTGGTTTCCGAAGGAGATCATCGCGATGCTGTTGCCGGTGGTCAGACTTTTGCAAAAATGGCTCCGGTATCTTTGGTGCTGGTTAGTGATGTTTCCCTCTTTGGCGATGCTCAGAAACCACAAAATCAGGTGGTTGGAGCTATGGACGTTGGTATCGTTTCGCAGAATATCTCTTTATTCTGTGCTAATGCCAAATTGGCTACAGTGCCGCGAGGTTCGATGGATGCCACTCAGTTGAAGAAAGTATTAAGACTGAAAGATAGTCAGATTCCTATGTTGAATCATCCTGTAGGATACTTTAAATAATGGAATAAGAAATGAGGGTGTGTCGAAACTCTCATAAACTAAAAATCCCCCTCGCTACAACTATCTGTGGCGAGGGGGATTTTAATTTTGTTTATTTGGCATCTTCAATAATAGAACAGATACTAACCCGGTTCCAGTCTGGTTCTGTGAACATGTCACCCACTCCCTGACCTTCGGCGGTAATACGTGACGGGCTGATTTTATACTTATTGACCAGGATTGTCTTTACGGCTTCGGCACGCGCTTTAGCTATTCTTGCATTGACTTCGGCACTACCTTCCGGTGAAGCGTATCCCTTAATCACCACTGTTGTATTTGCGTGTTTCTTCATGTAAGAAGCGACACGTTCCACATTTGGCAACTGAGAGGCATCGACTGTAGATTTACCTTGTCTGAAAGTAACGATGGATTCCGGAATACGGCTGGTTTCCACTATCGTCTCAACAGGAATTACCCGGTTCTGTAAATTGTTTACTTCTTGTTGCAGTGCACTGATCTTCTGTGCGTCGACATTGATCTGACCGTTTTTCTCGTTCACTTGTGAGCGAAGATTATTGATAGAATTGTTCAGGTCGCTTATCTCGGCCGGATCATAGAGTTTAGCCAAGGTAAAGTGATGGCTTCCGTTGCTGCCGCCAAAGTGATAAGCTACACCCGCTGTTAGTTCAAAGGCGGCATTGTTCACATTGAATCGGCTACGGTTGTAGTCGCCTTGCATATCATATACCAATGCCGGTTTGACACCTATCGTCCAAGCTTTAGCTTCTCCGAGATTGAAGTTGAAATTCATGCCGAAACGACTGGACCAGGAGTTCATATCTCCGGAACCATTCATATAGTAGTGCAGCCATCCCGCACCGGCTACGGCCTCTACTTCAAATACCCGGGGAACACCTGTATAGCCTGCGAACAGGTTCATCAGGTTGACTTTACCCAATAAGCTAAGGTCTGAAGCATCAAAAGCTGTCTTACTGTTCGAGGTGTTTATATATCCCATGCCTTGAACTCCCAGTCCGAAAACGGGGGTAAGTTGCTTGGTAAACTCAATTCCCAAAGCCGGGCGGGCATTCTTGAAGAAGGCGCTGTGGCTTACAGGAGTTATAATACCGGTTTTTAGTTCTATAGACCAATTGTCTGTGAATTTGCTGCCTTGTACGGTAGTCTGGGCATTTGCAGTCAATGCTGCTAAAACAAATGCTGATAAAATAATTGATTTTTTCATAATTGAAATGCATTAATAGTTGATACAATAAAATATAACATGCCCTGAAGTAGTTTATTTGTTTGCTCTTTTCAGGAATAAAGCGGGAGGGTTAGGTTGCAGATTTCTTGTTTGCTTTGATTATTGTTAAGTTTAAAGTTAGTTTAATCATATAATCTACTCTTTCTCGAATCCCGTTCATTAACGTAACAGCGATTCTTTCTTTAAAAATTTAATTTTCTTCTTCATAATTCATTATTTTAAATTCATAATTAAGGTTGCTGTTCATTTGTAACAACATAATCTTTGAAACATGGTTCGATGTATGAAAGGGTAATTAACAATAATTTAATGTTGCTCAAGATTCAATAAAAAGTTGGCTCGGTTTACTCTCACTACCCTCACTTTTAAAATAGCTTATTGATAATTAGAATATTAAGTGTGGGTGAGGGTAAAAATCCGGCGTGAGAGTAAGCCGCTTACTCTCACGCCGGATTTTTACATTTCTACATCATAACTTCTTCTGTTATACCGTAATACCCCACGTTTGGCGCATATATCGGTTGGTTCTGCAATCCGATGTTTTTTAGCTTTCCTTCCCCGCGTAAACGGCGGATATGCCCCATTGCAGTCGATTTCATCATGCCGCATACCCTTTGGAAGTCACTTCTTGTCATCATGTGGTGCTGGCTGAAGTAGATGGTCAGTCGGCGGTCTATTTCTTCATCCGATAATTTGTTGGAGTGTCCGTTGTGTTTTATATTCTTCAGTTTCACATTTCCGATTTCACTTCTCAGTTCCTGGTCCGCCCGGAATTTGATGCCTTTCAGCCTTACTTTCGTATTCTTCCGTTTGGTATCTTCTTTTATTTCTTCCGTGCAGACCAGGGTAGGGTGGAAGTAACCGATACCATCCAGATGTACCTGCCTGCCTTCCGCCAGTTCTTCACCCATTGCATGAGACAGGGCGTCGAGCACGGCCGACACATCCGTTTCCGTCAGTGAACAACGTTCCTGGATTTTGCGTCGCAATCGGTCGGTTCCTGTTTTTCCGTTCAGTGTGATGCGTGCATGAAGTTTCGTTTCTTCTTGTGGCTGGTTGGGAGCCACCGGGTTTTCGTACCATTCAAATAAGATTGCCATAGTTGCTTGTTTTAATTATAAGGTATTAATTTGTTTTACATTAGGGACTATTCTGTTTCCTCCTAAGGAACATCCCGTTTACCCTTAGGAATGATTGGGTGTCAACCTTGGTCAACAGGCCTGTTAACGTTGGTTGCTCGGCCTGTTGACCTGCGTTAATCGCCCTGTCAACCAAGGTTAACACTCAATCGGACTTACCACAAAGATACAAAATAACTAGGGCAAAGTCAAGTGATTCCCTGTGTATTTATCAATTATTATTGAAGCTTTTACTGCAAAATGTGTAGGCTGAACTTTTTTGAAATAAATGCAGAATAATATGCTTAAATACTTGACTTTCGCTTTCTGGAGCAGTATCTTTGTAGTTCTTTAATGGTATTATACTATATAAATAAAATTCAAAACAGATAATGACATGAAAATCACTTCAATAAGACATGACAAAGATGCAGGCAGAGAGATGATGACTGTTTATGATGCCAACGTGCTGATGGAGAAGATGAAAACGGAAACCAGAGACGGGTATGTAACGGGATTACGAACCGCCATCCCTCAGTTGGAAAGTAGCGGTTCTATATTCGTTCATATTGATAAACTTCCACGTATTTATCCTGCCGTGGAGTATGCCCGTACTAAAGACGGGGGACGAAGAATGAAACAATACAATGGTCTGGTTCAGCTTGAAGTGAAGAAGCTGGCCGGACTGGCGGAAGCCGAACTGGTGAAACGTCAGGCGATGCTGCTTCCCCAGACGTTTGCCGCTTTTTGCGGTTCCAGCGGAAGGAGTGTGAAAATATGGGTGTGTTTCGCCTTACCGGATGGAAACTTGCCGAAGCGTGAACAGGAAGCTACGCTGTTTCATGCCCATGCCTATCGCTTGGCGGTGAGTTGCTATCAGCCGTTGTTCCCGTTTCCTATTGCCTTGAAAGAGCCTTCACTGATGCAAAGCTGCCGGATGACGCTCGATGAACATCCCGGATACAATCCTCATGCGGTACCTTTCTGTCTGGAGCAGCCATTCTCCATGCCCGGCGAACAGACCTTCCGGCAACGGCAGTTGGCTGAGAAAAATCCGTTGCTGAGGCTGGAACCGGGTTTTGAAACATCGCAGACCTTCACCATGCTTTTTGAAACCGCCCTCGATAAGGCGCTCCGGGATATGGAGAACTGGCGACGGGGAGACGACCTCCAACCGTTGCTTGTCCGCCTTGCGGAGTATTGCTACAAGGCGGGCATACCGGAAGAGGAAGTTGTGAGGCAGACGATTATTCATTATTATGCACAGGCGGAGCAGCAAACGGTACGTGCTATGGTTCATAATATTTACCAAGAGTCTAAGGGCTTTGGCTCTAAAACTATTTTGACTCCGGAGCAGGATACCGCTTTGCGTCTGGAAGAGTTTATGGAACGGCGCTATGAGTTTCGTTATAACACGGTGTTGAACGATCTGGAATATCGTCAGCGGGATTCCATTCATTTCTATTTCAGACCGGTGGATCGGAGGGTACGCAATACCGTGGCGATTAATGCCCTGAAAGAGGGAATTCGTGCCTGGGACCGTGACGTGGAGCGTTATCTGACATCAGAGTATGTGTCTTTGTACAATCCTGTTGAAGAATACCTTTGCAGCGTGGGGCGCTGGGACGGAAAAGACCGCATCCGGGCACTTGCCAATCTTGTGCCATGCAATAATCCGCATTGGCGGGAGTTGTTTTATCGCTGGTTTCTCAGTATGGTGGCTCACTGGCGTGGGCTCGACCGCCAACATGGAAACAGTACATCGCCATTACTGGTTGGGGCACAGGGGTATCGTAAATCTACCTATTGTCGCATTATTTTGCCGCCTGAACTGCGTTTCGGATATACGGATAGTCTTGATTTTAAAAGCAAACAGGATGCGGAGCGTTATCTGGGGCGTTTTCTGCTGGTGAACCTGGATGAGTTTGATCAGATTAGCTCCAACCAGCAGGGTTTTCTGAAACATCTTTTGCAGAAACCTGTGGCAAATTTGCGGAAACCTTACGGTGCTACCATCCAGGAAGTGCGCCGTTATGCCTCGTTTATCGGTACCAGTAATCAGATGGACCTGCTTACCGATCCCAGCGGCAGCCGCCGTTTTATCTGTATCGAAGTGACTGCGCCTATTGATACGAATGTCACCATTAATTACAAACAATTGTATGCTCAGGCCATGGATGCCATTTATAAAGGTGAGCGCTACTGGCTGAATGATGAGGACGAAGCTATACTGAAAGAGACCAACCGGGATTTTGAACAGATCAGTCCGCTCGAACAGCTTTTCCACTGCTATTTCCGGGTGACGGAAGAAGAACGGGAAGGGGAATGGCTGACCGCAATGGAGATATTCAATTATCTACAGCAGAAAACCCGTGATAAACTGTCGGTCAGCAAAATAGGGCACTTCGGTCGTTCGCTGAAGAAATTGGATATTCCTTGTAAGAAGTCGAATAGGGGGACGGTGTATTATTTGGTGAGATTGTGATAAGTATTTAGAACCGTTATATTGCATTTTTTCTTATTTTTGAGGTAATGTTCCTTATTATGTAATTTATGAAAAATATATTATATGTTTTATTGCTTATGGGGGTTGGATTCATTTCTTGTACCCCACGTCCGACAAATAGTCAGGATAAAATTTTGGCTTATGCAGACACATTGATTAGAAAGTTATATTATGATAGTGCCTTGCAAATTCTTGGTTCTGTTTCACCGGAATCTTTATATACACCGGCTTCACAAGCCAGATATGCTTTGTTATTAACTCAGGCCTACGATAAAAATTATATTCGTCATACTGATGATTCATTGATACGTATAGCTGTGAAATATTACGATAATTCAAAGAATGAATCGATGTGTGCAAAAGCACATTATTACTGGGGGCGTGTGTGCCAGGATAATAAAGATGTAATTGGAACTGTGCGCGAATTTATGAAAGCATTGCCCATGGCAAACAAAACGCAAGATTATGATCTATTATGCTTATTACAATCTAATTTGGGACACTTATTTTATACACATGGATTGCTTGAAGAAGCCGATTCTGTATATCAACAAGCAGAACGAATGGCGAGTGAACATAAAGATTCGTTGAGATGGGTAGTAAGCCTCATCAAAAGAGCAGATATTTGTATGGAAAGAGGAGAAGGTTTCTATTTGGAGGCAGAGCGGAAACTGTTGAAAGCTCAAACAATATTGTCTTCTGGCGGTAACACTCCTTTGGTAAAGAAAATGCTATATTCTCTTGCGTCATTATATCAATATATGGGAAGGACGGAAGAAGCGATAGAAACTGTACACAATTTTTTCATCATAGAATCCGATACAGCGAAGTACTATGCTTCTTTTTTGATAGCTGGAAGTAGTTTTTATAAAGAAGGACAATATGATTCTGCTACCTATTATTTAAAAAAGGCAGTGCAATCCAAATCTTATTATACAAAATATGGAGCTTATATGAGATTGGCTGATGTGGCTAGAATACAAGGGAGATATTCAGAGGCATTGCAATATGAAGATGCATACATAGTTTATAAAGATTCTGCAATAAAGGAAGAATATCCTGCTAAGGTTATTGCAACATTAAAAGATATGTTCTATCATCAGTCTGTATATCAATATGAGACTTTCATGTCTCGCTATAGATTGTATATACTATTATTATCCATAGTTTTATTGATTGCAATCAGCAGCATTGTTTGGCGGCACTTTACAGAACAACATAAAGTTAAATTATCATTACTAAATCAGCAAGATATCCAGATAAAAGAAAGTGCACTTGAACAACTTTTACAGGAAAAACGTGATGAAATTAATCTTTTGGAACAATCATGCGCAGAAAGTGAAGGTGATAGAATTAAACAACTACAAATAAATAGTTGCTTAAATGGACTTTTGGAAGAGGAAAGGCATATTGTTAGTGACTTGAAAGAGCTATTAGAGCAAAAGGAAGAAGAAATAAAACAGCTGAAAGGTATTAAGTTTAAGAGACTAATAGAAGACACTCCTATTTATCAACGATTACTGTATATAAAAGATGAAAATGCTAAAAACTCTACTGGTAAAATGAATTTGGAAGAAAAAGATTGGGAGGAGTTATTATTAGAAATAGATTTGGTATCTTTTAATTTCACCACACGTTTAGTAGATCGATATGATTCTTTAGTAGATAATGATATCAGATTTTGCTGTCTCATAAAACTTGGATTCAAATTCTCTGAAATAGCACTAATCCTTGGTTGCAGTGTAGATGCTGTATATAAAAAAGAGAAGTCTATATTACGCAGAATGGATATGGAACATACAATAAAGCTCAAAGAAATATTGAGAAATATTTGACGGAAAAAGTGGAATAATCATCAGGAGTAATTTAGCAGTTTGTTGATTATTAAATAGTTATATTCTGTGTTCTTATGCATTAACATATCACTCTAATATTTTTATAATGAATTTTGCTTGAACTTTGCGGCAAATTAAAAAAATAAGATATGAAAAATGCAATTCTATTTTTTATCATTCTTGCAACTTTATGTTGTAATACAGAGATCTATTCTCAAACTTCTCCCGTCGATGACTTTTCTAAGTTTTCTAAACAAGATATACCATTGAAAGGAGATGATACTGATTTTGATGAGGGCATTGCGCGTACTCCTGTACGACAATCTGCTGCTACTGCTTTTCTTTATGGAAATTGTGTGTATGTTAATTTTGCATGTCCTGTCAATGATGTTAAAATTGCTATCATTGATAAAAGTACTGGCAAATACATATATTTTGGGAATCATAATCAACCTGATATAATAATTGATATAAACACGAAAAATAAAGGGGAATATCAGATTATGATAAATTCTATATATTTCTTTTTATGGGGAGAATTTAGTATAGACCAATAATATTCTGAAATAAATTTCCATATCATGAAATTAATACGTTTATGGGGCATATTGTTATTTGTCCTAACATCTTGTAATTTCCGTTCGTCAGATTTGGAAGAAGCACTGGTATTAGCAGGTAATAATCGGCCTGAACTTGAAGCTGTTCTTAATCATTTTAGAGACCGAGGTAAAGTGGCTTATGAATCAGCATGTTTTCTAATAACCAATATGCAATACCACGAAAGTAAAGATGAAATTGTATTAGACAGTTTGTATAATAGCTATTTCATACATACAGATTCTCTTTATAGAGGTATTTTTAGCAAAATACCTCTAAACGAACAGAAAGAATATAAGGGACGAGAATATGATTCTTTGCGTTTGACTTTAGGTGAAATTTTTAATACATTGCCAGCTCCACAAATTAAGTCAGGTGTTCACCTTTCTGATTTGCAAACTGTTAAGTCGAACTTTTTAATAGATAATATTGAGGAGGCGATTAAAATTTGGGAGGCAAATGAATATGACTATCGAAAAGATTTTGATTTTTTTAAAGAGTTCATTCTTCCGTATCGAACAACGAATGAGTATCTAGCGCATAAACGTAGTGAAATACGTAAAATGTACGAGAGTTTATTAGTGGACACTGCTTCTATCCGTACACAAATTGAACACTATAAAATTTATGTAGATAAATGTAGATGGATAAATCATCATACAAAACCTAAAGGACATTTAGGTATCTATGATCTGTTTGTGCCAAAATTTAAAATGGATTGTCATAATATGACAAATTGGAGTTGTAATGTTCTTCGTGCTTGCGGCATTCCAACGATATACGAATTTACCCCTAAATGGACCGATCGGGATAATCGACATTTTTGGTGTGTTTCTCCTGACTCCATTGGCATATTACAACCTTATACCGCACCAGATAATAATATCAGAGAAGATTGGGAAAGTGATATTAAATATGCAGGAAAGGTATACCGTAAGACCTATGGAGCACAAAAAAACACTCCTTACTTTTGGGCTGATGAAGATGAATTTATTCCAGAAAGTTTTAAGACTCCACTACTTAGTGATCAAACATTCAGATATCATCAGACAATAACTTTACGATTACCCTTTAAGGTAGATAGCCATAATAACATAGCTTATTTAGCGATGTTTACTGTCGATAATAAATTAGTTCCGGTAGGTTGGGGGAAAATAGATCATTCAAAACATGAGATTATCTTCGAACAAGTTCCTTTAAATACTTTATTTTTTCCGGTTTGTTATGATGCAGACAATATGCTACCTATAGCTGAACCATTTATCATTTATTCATCCTCAATATCAAAAGATATACCTGAACCTTTAACAACGAATGAATTACCTCGGAATGTAGTAGATGTGTCTGTAATTGATGGAAAACTATCATTTAACAAACAGAGAAGATGGTCTGATTTAAAGTATTTGACATTGAATTGTGATACTTCTCAAAAAATCAGGATGCATTTGCTACGCAAGTATCCACAAAAAAGAAGAATGAAAACTTTTTATGAAAAATTGAATGGCGCTTGCCTACTGGGAGGTAATCAAGAGCGAGGGGAATATGATACACTTTGCACCATAAAGGAGATGCCTGTACCTTATTTACAAGAAATTGCTTTTGAGAATTGTAAGCAATATCGCTATTATCGCTTTTGCACTTCCAATAGTGAACCTGTAAATATTGCACATATGGAGTTTCTTGGAAATTATTCTCCAAATCATAATTGTACAATTCCTACGGCTTTGCCTGTTTTCTCAGAAGAAGAATTGGTACGGCAAAAATCATGTCAACTCTATCGTATAAATGGAGTTCCGATACGGACAGGCAGTAAACCCGAATATGCTTTTGATAATAATTATAATACGTATGTCGGCGCAGCAAGTATTGGCATGGATTTTAAAACGCCTGTACAAATAACAAGTATTCGTTTTGTGCCTCGCAATGCCAATAACATGATTGTTCCCGGTAATAGTTATATGCTTCTTTATTACGATGGTGAATGGAAAGAACATAAAGTATTACGGGCAGAACATCAATATTTGGATTTTGAAAATGTTCCTGTAGCTACCTTGTATTGGCTGCGGAATTTAACAGAAGGCAAAGAGGAACTTCCTTTCTTCTATATTAATGAAAAACAATATTTTTTGCATATCGATACTGTATTATTGTAGTTAATATAAAATGAAAAGCAAAATAAATTACTTAATTTCATTGTTATTAGGTTTACTAATAATTATGTCTGTAGCTGGTATACCAGTCGAGGTATTCAACCATCCTAAAACATTTGCAGTTTTTGGAATGGCTGGAATATCTCTTATAATAAGCTTTTTATGTTTTATTGCACCTCAAAAAGATATCAAATTTTCTAGATTGAATATATTTTGCTTCTTATTCTTGTTACTTTATGTAATAGACTTTTCACATCTGAATACTATATGGAACATAGGATATTTATGCTTATTGTCTTTATTTATTGCTAGTCATTTGCTGCAGCAAATACATTATATTATTATCTTTAAAAGTTTGCTGGGTACTGCTGTTTTACTTACGATATGGGGATATTTGCAATATTTTGAATATATCCCTTCTAATAGTGAATATTTTCGCATAACAGGTCCATTTCATAATCCGGCAGTTTTTGCTATTATACTAAGCCTGTTGTTGAGTATAGCTCTAAACAGTATTATACTGTTTTATAGATCACTGATAAATCATAAATTCTTTCTGGTATTCATAATTACAGTTGTTCTATTTTGTATCCCTCTTTTAATATTAACCTATGCTCGTGCTGCCTATTTAGCACTGTTTGTATCTGTCTTATATTGTTTTTATCTAAAATTGAGGAATAATGGGAAGGGAAGAAAGATAAAGCTATACTATTCAGCAGGGGTATTATTTGTAATTTTGATTTCTATCGGAATGCTATACAAACTAAAGCCACAGTCGGCTAATGGACGCTTTCTGGTATGGAAGATAAGTTGTAGAATGATACAGGATAAACCCTTAACAGGATTTGGAAAAGGTGGTTTTGCTGCAAACTATCTATATTATCAAGCGGACTACATGAAATCATTTGCGTCTCCTGAAGAACGAAGATTGGCAGGAAGTACTCATCTTGCTTTTAATGAGCCATTGCGTATAACTGTGGAATATGGGCTTATTGGATTAATTATCTATTCCTCTTTTATTATTTGGATACTTTTTTTATCTACCAACCGGACTACTGTTTGTGTTTTGTTCAAAGCTTTTCTTGCAGGAATAGTAATCTGGGGTATGTTTGGATATCCAGATCAAGTATTTTCTATACAAGCTTTATGGATTATTGCTATAGCTTGCTATTTAAATAAAAACTTTAGAACTACATATGAGTTCTCGGGTACAAATAGGCTACTTTCTAAAATTGTAATAATAGTAATATGTGGTACAAGTAGTTTTTTAGGTATGAAACTTTGGAATAAATGGACTTCCTATCATGAATTATACACTTGCTTAGACTCTCAAAGTTTTCAATCTATTTCTCAAGATTCTAACATTTTTGTTCGGTTACAAGAAGAAATGATTGACGATATTAATTTCGCTTACCTCTATTGTCAATTAACAAAAATGAGACATCAAGAGATTGAATTTTTGCGCATATCAGATTATTTGGAAAGGAGCTTTCCTACACCGGGATTATTACTTATGAAAGGAGATTATTTTAAAAAAAAGAGCCGCTGGAAAGAAGCTGAAGAAGCTTATAAATTAGCATCGGATATGATGCCTTCCCTACAACTGCCTCGTGGGAAATTGGCTTTTTTATACAATGAAACTGGTAGAAAAGAAGAAGCAGTAGCAATAGCCCACGACATACTTACTGAAGATGTAAAAGTTTACAGCTTTAGTACCTTCGATTTGCATCGTGATTTAAGAAGAATCTTCGAAGATGAACTAAAATAATTGTTTAATGAAAAAAGAAAAAGCATGAAAAACATTGGAAAATGTAAAAAATGGCGTATTTTAGCATGTATAGGAATACTTTGCATGCTATTTGCCTGCGCTGATCACATGTTGCAGGATGATGAAAGGTCCACAACAAGACGTTCGAAAAATAAAAATAGAGAACTCACATCAGTAGCAGCTAAAGAGTGGTTTGAAAGTAATTATGCTCCAGTTGTAACGACACGTACTTCAGGTGGAGAAGGAAAAGAACTGGCTATAAAACCATATTGGGATAAAGCCAAAGAAAGTAATAGGGGACGTTTTGAAATTGTTGAAACTCCTACTTTAAGTAAAGGAATGCATATAATCCTTGATGAGGAAACTGCAAAGCATTGGTAACCAGGTATGAAAGCTGATTATATCCGTAATACAACAAAAATGGTTGTATTGAAAGATTTGGTAACTAATAAAACTCGAAGTTTCATTATGGTATTTGTAGGATCGTATGATTATTTGACGCGTAGTCGGAATATGGGAAGAAACAGCTATCTCTATAGAGAACCCGATTATGATGGAATGGTACTGTATTACGCGATAAATGGTACCTTTATCAATGGTTGGAGATACTCTAATGGAAAACTTGTGGGCTATATTTCACCTTCATATAATGAACAAGGTGAATCTTCAGTCCAGACTCGTGGTTATCAAGATTGTCATGATGTATATACAACAGAATATAGGCAGGATTGCCACGATGAATATGAGCTTGTTGGAGGTGATATGGAAACTGGCTTAATATATGATATTGTAAAATATTGTGATTATATACCTTATACAACATCTTATCAAGATTGTCATTATGTTGAAGATAGTACAAGTGATAATGATGATGATGACAACTGGTGGAATAATCCTTATCCTCCGGGAGGAGCAGGTAATGAAACTTATCCGGTTAAACCTGGGAGCAATAATACTCCAAAAGCTAAAAAGATTTTTCGCAATTCGAATATGACTGAGGCTAACTGGAAAGTTTTGGAGAAAATGCTTGATAAGATTTTAGCTGACTGCATGGGGGAAGCATTGTATAATGGCTTGGCAAGTTTTCTTAATGGTCAGACTTTAACTATTCAGTTTAGTAATGGGTCAGACGGCTTATTTAGTGGGAATGGGTCAACGGCGGGTATTACCCTTGGTAGCCAAATGGAAAGTAACCAGCTATTCCATGAAATGATGCATGCTTACAGGGCTTATCAGGAGACACTTTCTTCTTATAAAGGTTCTAATATGAACGGAGAAATAGAAGCATGGTATGCACAGTATCTTTATACAAGCAGATTACCGGAATATCCAGGAAGCAAATGGGAAAAAAGAGATAATACTGATCCACGGCGAATTGCAATTAAAAATTTGACGAATATAGTTGATCATAAAGGAAATATACGGTCCGGAAAGAGTGTTGGAGAATTGGAACTTGAAATTGCAAATAGGGTGGTACCTACTTTTCATGAGAACTATTATCCAGCGGATAAATATCCCTTTGATTATGATAGACCAGGATTGGAAAATTTTACGAATTTAAAGAAACTAACAATAAATTGCTAATGAAAACTTTAATTATTTTTATCAGTATACTGTTCAGTGCTACATATATGTATGCACAGACGAATTATTATACCACTACTAAAACTTTCAATCAAGATGGCTATATTTATCAGTGTGATGTACGAGCCTCTGGGTTTGTTACACTTTATAATAAAAGCAATAAATGGATTAAAGTTTATCCTGTTTATAAAAGTACAGGTGAATCTTTTGCACAAACAGATGCAGGCATTGAACTATTTGAAGATGATAATTGGACACGCTCAAAACGTTTTTCTATTGTTAATGCTGCATTCTCTGATAGTGAAAAACAGAAGGTAAAAGGACATGATTTTAATATAATTATGTATATAAATTCGAGTACAGGTAGGGTTGATGAAGTGAGTTTCGAGTTTCATAAGTCTGATCCTTTTGCAGCAATTCCTATTTCTGTTTATCGTAAGATTGAAATAGAACTTAAGAAAGACATATGGTTCACTCTTACTGCCGAGGGGAAAATGCTGAGTTATATTTTTTATTGGTGGGCACAAGAGCCTAAATAAGTAAATCGCTTAAATAATAATGTCTGTGCGTGTAAAAATGAGAACTTTAATTCTTGCTATTAGTACATTGTTTTGTGTTGCATATTTGCATGCACAGACAAATTATTATGCCACAACTAAAACTTTCAATCAAGATGGCTATATTTATCAGTGTGATGTACGAGCCTCTGGTTTTGTTACACTTTATAACAAAAGTAATAAATTAATTAATGTTTATCCTGTTTATAAGAATACTGGTGAATCTTTTGTGCAAACAGAAGCGGGCATTAAATTGCTTGAGAGTGACACTTGGACACGTTCAAAACGTTTTTCTATTGTAAATGCCGCATTCTCTGATAGTGAAAAACAAATGCTAAAAGGACATGATTTTTATATAATTATGTATATAAATTCAAGTACAGGTAGGGTTGATGAAGTAAGTTTTGAGTTTCATAAGTCCGATCCTTTTGCAACAATTCCTGTTTCCGTTTATCGTAAAATAGAAACAGAAATAAAGAAAGACCTTTGGTTTACTCTTACTACCGAGGGAAAAATGCTGAGTTATATTTTTTATTGTTGGGCACAAGAGCCTAAATAAGTAAATCGCTTAAATAATAATGTCTGTGCGTGTAAAAATGAGAACTTTAATTCTTGCTATTAGTACATTGTTTTGTGTTGCATATTTGCATGCACAGACAAATTATTATGCCACAACTAAAACTTTCAATCAAGATGGCTATATTTATCAGTGTGATGTACGAGCCTCTGGGTTTGTTACACTTTATAATAAAAGCAATAAATGGATTAAAGTTTATCCTGTTTATAAAAGTACAGGTGAATCTTTTGCACAAACAGATGCAGGCATTGAACTGTTTGAAGATGACAATTGGACCAGTTCTAAATGTAAATCTATTGTAAATGCTGCATTCTCTGATAGTGAAAAACAGAAGGTAAAAGGGCATGATTTTTATATAATTATGTATATAAATTCAAGTACAGGTAGAGTTGATGAAGTAAGTTTTGAGTTTCATAAGTCCGATCCTTTTGCGGAAATTCCTATTTCTGTTTATCGTAAGATTGAAATAGAGCTTAAGAAAGATATATGGTTCACTCTTACTACAGAGGGAAAAATGCTGAGTTATATATTTTATTGGTGGGCACAAGAGCCGAAATAAGATTTTGTTCTATATGGCTTTTAGTAATGATAAGTAGCAAATAATCACAAATGAGAACATGACTTCATTGTAACTATTATGAATCGATACTTTCTCTTTTTAATTTTTACTTTATTGCCTTTATTATCTTATGCTCAGCATACTATAGATGGCAAACTTACAGACGAAAAACATTTGCCTCTGCCCGATATTCATATACTACTTTATCATTCGACGGATACTATTAATTCTTTAGCAATTACTGTTAGTGATTCATTGGGATGTTTCTTATATGAAGCAATCTCTAATGGGGAATATATATTAAAGTTTAGGGCTATCGGAATGATAACCAAAATAATTCCCTTGCCTATAAATAATACTGATGTTCATTTAGGCGAAATACAACTACAAACGAATAACTATGTATTGAATGAGGTGAACGTGGAAGCTAAGATTCCGGAATGGACTATTATATATAAACCAACAATAATATATGGAGCTGAAATAAGTTGGGTAGGTGATGACAAGCTTATTCCTGCCTATATAACAGATGAGACAAATTATAAAATGGGTAGTTTTGAAGGATGTTGGCAATGGAAATCAGTAGATTGTGACACCATTTTTACAGTAGAATTAGTTGAAGTAGAAAGAGTTAATTCGGATATGAGGTCACATCCTGTAGAGAGTGAAAAACGAAAGTATTCCAAGAAAATTACAAAAATGATATTTAATCAATTAGTTGGTCGTTATGAATATCAAGTCGGTGATTCAATTCTTTTTTCCAGTATGCATATTCCTATAAAGATGAGAGAAGCTTTCTCTCATAGCATCAATTACAAACAAAGAGGATTTTTATTTAGCGATCGTGGCGACTTGATGAAGTCTGATAAATATGTTTATCTCCGGCAAGCGCATAATCCGTTTGGTAAACATCGTGCTTTTATCACATTTACTTTTCTAAATGCAGAGCAAAATATGGCATTATGGGAGATGGATGTTTTGAAATCCAGTAAAGAGCACAATCGTCTGGTAATCCGAAAAGCTGTAAAAGGCGATTTCGTCTTACCCAATAATGTCGTCATGCATCGAATAGAGAAAGTAACTTTGCCGGATGAACGCACTACTGCACGCATTGTCACGGCTTTGGCTGAGAAGTTTGAACTTCATTATTTGATTAAGAATAAATTTACTTCAAATAATGACTATTCTATTTTTAAGGCTGTAACCAGGGAGGAAGCAGATAAGTTATCATCCACCCAGGTTTTAGAAATAGTCCGAATAGAATTGAAAGAATCAGGAGCATATGTATATGCCAAAAACTATGCAGATAAGCAGACTAAAGTATTCATAAAAATCAAATTCCAAAGGAAGCACAAAAAATGGGTCTTCAAGGAAGTTACAACAGATTATCTAAAGTAAAAAAATCCTTTCGATTGATTTTGTAATTTTACGGAAATTCTTTCAAAAGGAGTATAATGTAAATAAACTATATATATGATGAAATATACTATTTATACAATAATGTTGTGTGTCGTTCCTGTTTTGTGTTTTTCTCAAAATGAATTAAAGGTAGATGTCTCTTTTTAAAATGAAACACAAATTTTACTCATAACAGTAAAAAATGAGAGTAGTAAATCATTTGGAATATTCAATGGTCGCATTGGTACAAATGAGTTTGATGGAAGTGTTGTTTACCTTAGGAAGAGTCCACAAAGTCCTGTTTCTGGTGAAGGGATGTTTCTATTGATAGAGTATGATAAAAAGGCTGATATTTTGAAAGAATTTCGTCCTATGAGTTGGATAAACCCATATGAAGAAAAATATTTTGGTATTAATCTAAAGAATAAAAGAAACTGGTTGAGTATGAAAGATATATTTGTAACAATAGATTTTTCTGTTAGATTAATAAAAGAGGAAAATATTGTCGTAGTAGGTAAAAGCAAACGCTTTGAAACATTTATAAGCATCCTTTAATCGGGCTTTATATTTTTATTGGTAGGCGTAAGAGCCTCAGTAAATCACTTAATTTGAATCATGAAAATCGTTTCACGTAAAAGACTGTAAAATATGAGAACATTACTAATTGCATTGTCGCTGTTTTTTTCATTAGTTAGCCAAGCTCAAATAGCTTATAAATTATCTTATGATAAGCAAACTAAAATTGTAAATTTGAATTTAACCAATCAATTTGATGAATTGGCTATCATTGAACCTCGTATGGATGATGCTCCTGGATCGGGAACATACTATAAGATAAACTATAAAGATATAGAAGGAAAGATATTAAGCTCATCCACTAACTATGTTTTTAAAATGCGTAGTAATGAAATCTTTATAGAATCTAAAAAGAATAAGGATTATAAAATCAATTTATGTGAACAGTTTAAGGGAAATACCGTAAATGATATTTATACTGTGGAAATAGAAATACATATTCAAGCTCGATTTAAAGGATTTACTGAATTTAAACATACTGTGAATGAAGAGTATCGATGGGAATAAATAAGTAGTTTTTCCGTAAGATTCAATATATTTGCATGCAGTAATGTGATCCTTAGAGTAAGAACCTTTTCAATGAAAAATTCAATTCCCCGGTATACTTTCTATAAGACTAAGTACGGAAGCGAACTTTTAGTGGATGTCGTAGAACTGAAGTACGTAAAAAGGTTCTTGACCAAGGGCACTGTGCACACATTGACTTACTATGATATTACTTTCATTACAGAGGGAGAAGGTAATTTTTCTATCGATAATCAAACGCATAAGGCAGTTCCCTGTGATGTACTGTTTTCCAAACCCGGAGAGATACGGAATTGGGATACCGGCCACATTGTAAATGGCTATGCTTTGATCTTCGAGGATGAGTTTCTGTCTTCCTTCTTTAAAGATCCGTTGTTTGTGCAGCATCTTTCTTTCTTCAATGTGGGGAGGAAATCTGCCGGACTGCACTTGTCGAATGAGCTTTATGTACGTATGCTTCAATTGTTGAGTGATATTAAGACAGAGATCGATTCGTATAAACAAAACGATGTACATGTATTGAGAGCATTGCTTTATGAGGCTCTCATGCTTTTGGACCGGGCATATCAAAAGATGTTGTCTGACGGCAGTACTCATAAAGAGGTAAGCAATACCCGCATAAGCAAGTTCATGGAGTGGGTAGGGGCTGACTTGAGAGAACATCACTCTGTTCAATATTATGCCGATAAGCTATGCATCACACCAAACTATCTGAATGAAATTGTCAGTTCAGCTATGGGAATCAGTGCAAAGCAATACATTCAGAATAAAGTTGTGGAGGAAGCCAAACGACTGCTTGTCTATACGGAACTGCCTATTTCAGAAATTGCTTTCGAACTGCATTTTTCAACCGTTTCCTACTTTGTCCGTTGCTTTCGTCAGTGTACGGGAGAAACACCTTTGTCTTACCGGAAAGAGCATAAACCGTAAAAAGTGTCATTTCTCCCTTAGTTCTTATTGCGTTGTATTTTCCTTGAGGGCCTATCTTTGCGGAATAATAACCCATAAAATAATAAGATTATGAGAGATGCGGAAAAGACAGTCGGAGGTATGATGGATAAGCTGAAAACAGCTTTTATCGGTTCGGTGGATGCAGAGGGCTTTCCTAATATCAAGGCTATGCTGCAACCCAGGAAGAGGGAAGGGATAAAGACTATTTATCTGACAACGAACACTTCGTCAATGCGTGTTGCGCAATACAGGGAAAATAATCATGCCTGTATCTACTTCTGTGATGCAAGGTTTTTCAGAGGTGTCATGTTGCGCGGCACAATGGAAGTGCTGACAGATAGTGTCAGTAAGGAGATGATATGGCGGGAAGGGGACACGATGTATTATCCGGAAGGCGTGACCGATCCCGACTATTGCGTCCTGAAATTCACGGCAATTTCCGGAAGATATTACAGTGGCTTCAAATCGGAAAGCTTTGTGATAGACTGATTCCTCAGTCCAGAAAAGGAATTCGGACTGCAAATTCCTTTTCGTTTTGAAATATATCAATTTGCCGGTTGTATAGGGCATATTGGCGTTGCAGATTCTTGAGCCCTGTTCCACTTTTAGCTACGTAGTTGCGCAACTGGAGGTTGTTGGAAACAATAATCATTTCATCATCAATGGTGATGTGGATTATTAAGGGGGAGTTGGTGGTGCTGATATTGTGTTTTATGGCATTTTCCACAAGCATTTGTATGCTTGCAGGGATGACAAAGCGGTTATGATTCTTTCCGTTGTCTTCTATGTCGATGTGCAAGGTATCTCCAAAACGTATATGTTCCAGATACAGATATGAGTCGACAAATGACAGTTCTTCTTTCAGCGTGACTTTTAATTGCCCGTGAGTTGTGAGCAGATAGCGATAGACAGTGGATAATTTCTTGGTGAACAGGTTCGCTTTCTCTGCATCCTGATAGGTCAAGGAAGCAAGCACGTTGAGACTGTTGAACAGGAAATGCGGATTAATCTGGTTCTTTAGTACTTCGAATTGATACAAAGCTCTTTCTTTTTCAATAACAGCCAGCCGCTTTTCCATTTCCGTCTGCTGCAGGTTATAGAAAAAGATTTCAATCTGGAAGACGGCAATCCAGTTCCATGGGATTACAGGCAGGGAGCTTTTAAAGATATCCCAACCTGACATCTCCGGACTGGCTAACAGGCAGTTCAGGATTCCTGCCAATGAAACGCTGAGAAAGGTGGTCAATAACAAGTCGATAGAAATTCTGACTACATTACTTGTGGATTTTAATCTCTTGTATACCCAATTGATTACTCCGAAATCAATAAATCCGAGTGCTATACATAGCGGAAGGTTGATGATAAACTGATAAGCCAGATTTATCTTTAAAGGCTTTCCGCTGACTATGTTATAGATACAGCCGATAACAAATAGAGAGATTGATATCGTGAGGATAAAGAGGAATATGTATTTCTTATGTTTCATCAGCGTAGTTTATAAAGTACCGTCTATCCATTTCAGAAAATCGTTCGCACGGCTGCGGCTGACCAATACTTCATGCGGGCATTCCGGGCGGAAATATAACTTTAAACGGCTGCCGAAATACCTGGAACTCTTTTGAATGGCCTTTATATTGGAGATGCAATTTCTCGATACGCGGAAAAAGAGATCCCTGTCCAGCATTGGTTCCAGTTGATCCAATGAGTAATTGATAATGTACCTTTTATTGGTGAACAGATGCAGGTAGGTGTACTTTTCTTCACTGTAGAAGAAAGCGACTTCATGGGTTTCAGCATACTGGAAAGTATCTCCTATCTGGACTAAAAAACGGTTTTTCTTATTTCCTGCCAAGTAATCGGTCTCCAGTTTCTTGTATTGGGGAGTGGTGGAATGTAGCGAATGGTTTCGTTCGAACTTGTGCAATGCTGCGTCCAGTTCATTTTCTTCAATGGGCTTCAGCAGATAATCAATGCTGTTGACTTTGAATGCCTGCAGGGCGTATTCGTCGTAGGCCGTTGTGAAGAGGACAGGTATATCAATGGGGCATTGCTCAAAAATCTCGAAACTAAGTCCGTCGGATAAGCGTATATCGACAATCATCAGGTCTATCTTGTTCTGTCTGAGAAGTAAGACTGCCTGCTCAATGCTTTCTGCCCAGCCTACCAGTTGATAGTCCGGCCTTAACATTTGCATCATCCGTTTCATTTCTTCATAGGCGAACCGTTCATCTTCCACCAATACATATCTTGTCATACTGATTCTGTTCTTTAGGGTATTACTGTTTCTTTGTCAAAAATACAATATATTATTCTGCCATGTAAGTTTTTAGAGAATAAATGTCTGTTTTCGTCAGAAGCCGCACCGGAAACCTGCCGTAAAACGTAAGGAGGTGCCGAAATTACAGCTCCCATCGTCTTCTTTAAAGTTTTCGATAAAGCCTTTGAAACTACGGTCTGAGATTTTTGCGCTACGTATCCAGTTGCCACCTATGCCCAGATAAATGCTCGTCTTCTTGCTTATGTAGAATGACGGACTTATATAAGATTTCATGCTTACCGTTGAATAGATTTTGGACTTTCCGTCTATGCTCATCACGGCCGACATGCCATCCATTTCGATAGCAGTGAGTTCTACCTTAAATTTCTTGTTCAGCCAGGTAGCGGCAGATATTTTTATACCGCTGGACATGTCTACTTTAAGCTCGTATTTGCCCGTGTTCCTCCAGCTGAAGTATATCATGGGTAATATCATCGGGATACCGTATGAATTGGTAAGCCCACCCCCGATTCCGAGGTCAAGATTGTTCCTTAGCTTATATACAAAGACAACGGCACCATTGGCTAATACGCTCTTTATCATTATTTCACTGGGTGAAGCATAGACTCCGGCACCTAAAGAAGCGATAATGCTCCATCTATCGGACAAGGGCCTGATGTGTGATATATTTAAACTGCTGTTCAGTATATTATCAGGGTTTAATTCTTTGGCCGGTCCTTTGTTGTTGAGAATGCCATAGGAACAATTGAGGGTTGCTGACCATGCCGTTACTTGTCCTTTTTCATTGTGTCTGACAGAGAACGGCAGAGTATACCTGCCGGATAGAATAAGTAAATCTCCCGACCCGTATTTATTGCCGGCATCATCTTTAAGGGTACTTGCCGGCATATAATCGCTGCTGATATAGCCCTGTCCGTAACTTAAGCCCGGAAGAATGACAAGCAATGGTGTCAATAGAATCTTAAAAGTAATTTTCATGTGGTTATTATAAATTGTTTCCGGCAAAGATATTACTCTGAAAGGGCAGTAGGCAAGTGCTTCCGGACAGGTTGCATAATCTGCTGGTTGAAATTCGGTATTCAGTGGACGGATTGAAAGTGGAGGATATGAAAGATACCTATTTTGGATAACTGTATTTTGGATCAGCTTCGTATCTTTGTAGCATGGAACAAATAGCAGATAAGCAATATTGCCAGAGTTGTGGGATGCCCCTCCGTTTCGATGTGGAAGAGTATTTAGGCACCAATGCCGATCACTCCTACAGTGACGAGTATTGCTACTATTGCCTGAAAGACGGGAGTTATACAGTGGATATCTCTATGAATGAGATGGTGGATATCTGGGTAAAATATACCGATAAATACAACTGGTATTCGGGAACCGACTATACTCCACAAGAATTAAGAACCTTATTGAACAAGCGTCTTCCCACCCTGAAACGCTGGCGACAGAAAGAGATGACGCAACATGTTCACTATGAAGCTATCAATTGGGTTCGGACTTATATTGACCAAAACCTCTTTCAGGAAATCGATCCAGAGCAGTTGGCTAAGATTGTCAATCTCTCATTTTTCCATTTCCGAAAGGTTTTCAGGAATGTTACCGGAGAGAATATTGGTACATATATCCAGCGTCTGCGTTTGGAATACATTGCCCATTTGCTTATAACTACCGGACAGAGCATTGAGGAAATTGGTATGCAGACCAATTATCAGACAAAGTTCAGTCTGGCAAAGGCTTTTAAAAAGCACTTTGGCATTTCCATGTCGGCTTATCGCGAAAAGTATGAGTCTGTCAATGCGAGCCAAGAACCGGATAGCATGCCCGAGGCTAAGATTATGCGTATCAATACCCTGAAAGCTGTTTGCATAGAAGTGGGTGATACTTTTCGTGATAAATATGCTTACACCACGATCTGGAAGCAATTACTGCATTATAAAGCAGTTCATTTGCAGAATGCTCCCAGTAGTCTTTTTGTGAGTATAAGTCAGGATAATCCCTTGATTACACCGATGGAACAACGGCGGTTCTATATCGGGATTCTTGTTGAAGGGAGTGCCAAGTCCGAGGGGAAATTATCGCTTCGGGAAATACCCGGAGGAATGTACGCTGTTTTCAGGTATAAAGGCAGTTATTCTGATTTACCTGAATTTTATAAGACGATTTATAATCAATGGTTTCCTTACAGTATGTATCATCAGAAACGTCCGTTGACGTTTGAGGTGTATCTCAATTCACCGGATGAAACGCCGGTTGAGGGATTGCTGACGGAGATTTATATTCCTATTGATAAATAATTAAATGATATAAGTATGTTAGAATTGCCAGAAGTACTTACACTGAGTAAGCAAGCCAATGATGTTTTAAGTGGTAAAACGATTACGCAAGTGTTCAATGCTACCAAGCCTCATAAGTTCACGTTCTATAGTGGCGATCCACTGGAGTATGGAAAGTTGCTCGTCGGAAAGACGATTCTGTCGTCTAAAGGATATGGGATGTTTGTCGATTTTTACCTGTCGGACAATGTGATAATGAATATCGGTGACGGGGTGAGCGCACGTTACTATAATCCGGGTGATAAAGTTCCTGCCAATTACCAATTGCTGCTGACTTTTGAAGATGAATCGTTTCTTGTATTTACGGTTGCCATGTATGGCTTTATCAGTGCCTATCCCGATGGGGTTATCGACAATAAATATTATACGATAAGCCGTGAAAGTATTTCCCCGCTGAGTGATGCTTATACGGAAGCGGAATTTGAGAAATTATTTGCTTCAGCCAAAAAGACATTGACGGCTAAAGCTCTGTTGGCTACCGAACAACGTATTCCGGGTGTAGGCAATGGGGTAACGCAGGATATTCTGTTCAATGCCGGGATTCACCCGAAACAGAAAGTGCTTGACTTGTCGGATGGACAGAAAGGGGTACTTTTTAAATCTCTGAAGGATACTTTAATGGCTATGACTTCCGGAAGAGGTCGTGATACCCAGACGGATCTTTATGGAAATGAGGGAGGGTATAAAACGATTCTTTCTTCCAAAACATGGAAGAATCCCTGTCCGCGCTGTAGCAGTGTGATTGTGAAAGAAGCTTATCTTGGAGGATCGGTTTACTATTGTCCTGAGTGTCAGAAAATAAGGAAAATATAATAGCAACTTAAATTATAGTTATAGCGAAAGTAACAGATATTATGCTTCTGCAACAGCTGCTTTGAAAAAAGCGGCTTTCTTTTTTCTCTTCCGATAATTTGCAGGAATAAAAAGTCTGCCTATCTTTGTGGAGGTATAAAAAAATGTTGGATGTTTAAAGTTAAGAAGGATTCGGTAAGTAAATAACTGTGGGCATCATGAGTAACGAAAATAAATCTATTCACGAATTCGATTTTAGTTTAATCTGCGAATACTTTTCAAGTGTAGAACGTCAGGGACCGGGAAGTGCTGAAACAACAATCAAGGCTCTTAGCTTTGTTGAGGGGCTTACGGATAAATCTCTGATTGCTGATCTGGGTTGTGGCACAGGTGGCCAGACGATTACGCTGGCGCAACATGCCCCGGGACAAATTACAGGCATTGATTTGTTTCCTGATTTTATCAACCAATTCAATAGTAATGCCGAGCACTTTAACCTTCAGGACAGAGTGAAAGGTATTATTGGATCAATGGATGAACTCCCGTTCCGGAATGAAGAATTAGATCTTATCTGGTCGGAAGGAGCCATCTATAATATTGGTTTTGAATACGGGTTGAATCTATGGCGTCCGTTTTTGAAGAAAGGCGGTTATATTGCTGTATCAGAGGTGTCATGGTTTACTGACGAACGTCCGGCTGAGATCGATGATTTCTGGATGGATGCTTATCCTGAAATAAATACGATTCCCAATAAGCTGGCACAGATGCAGAAGGCCGGATATATCCCTGTAGCCTGTTTCTGTATACCGGAAAATTGCTGGATCGAACATTTCTATATGCCGCAGGTTGAAGCCCAAGAGGACTTCCTACGAAAATATAAAGGTAACCAAGCTGCTGAAGAACTGATTGCCAATCAGCGCCATGAACAACAATTATACTATAAGTATAAAGACTTTTATGGTTATGCATTCTACATCGGAAAGAAAATCTAAGTAAAGAAAAAAGCCGTATCAATAAAAGAATTTCATTTATTCTGATACGGCCTTTCTTATGCGTTGCAAAACTCTAATGTTTACAATTCAGCAGAATCCATTCTGTCATATCTTTCAGGACCTCAGGACTGATGGTTTCTTCTAATTGCCCGTATTCCATAATTGTACAAGTCTTACAGGATTGGAACAAATGGTTCAAACCGGGATATTTCTTGGTGGTAACTTTCTTGTTCCCGTTAGACTTGACCCAATCTTCCACAGCTTTGAGATTCATGTCTGCATCTACCTGTATGTCTTTATCTCCATTGACAGCCAGTACCGGACATTTTATCTTCTTTAAATCTTGGGTCGGATCGTATTTCATGAAATGAAGATACCACGGGGAGAGCATTCCGTTCATCTCAACTTCTATTTGTTTGGCGATGTTTGGGTCTTGCAGTTGTACGGGTGGCAGTGTTGCAATAATGTTGGCATATAGCTCTTTCCGAATTTCCTCAGTGCTTTTGTCCTGTGCCAATATAGCATAACGGGCGCGTAATGTGGGTTTGTATAATTCCCACATGGCATCGGAGGTGCCACCTGACTTGCTAACTGTTTCTGCTTGTTTCAACATCAGGCTGTCTCCTTTTATGGTAGCGCCGGCCATTGAAACGATGTAAGCAATATCTTTGTTACGGGCACCCAATATAAAAGCCACGGTTCCGCCACAGCTATGACCGATGATTCCTATCTGTTTGGGATTAATCTCTTTTCTACCTTTCAGGTAGTTGATTGCTGCTTCTGCATCGCTGGCATAATCTTCGTTGGTGGCTTCTGCAAAAACGCCTGTTGAGCCTCCTACGCCTCTGTCGTCGCAGCGAAGTACGGCTATACCGTTACGGGTCAGGTAGTCTGCTATTACCAGGAATGGCTTATGTCCCATTATTTCCTCATCCCTGTTCTGTGCGCCACTACCGGTAACCAATACTACTGCCGGGAATTTTTTTCCCTGTTCAGGAAGCGTCAGAGTGCCGGCAAGTGTGATTCCGGCTTCTTTATTTTCAAAAGTAATGTCTTCTGCTTTATAGAGGAAAGGCGGTTGTGGTTCTTGGGGGCGTTTAGGTTTGGCTACTTCTCCTTTTTCCAGATTTAGTTTGAATCTAAGTCCTTGTGTGAAGTCTCTGTATATTTTGCCGTCTTTCTCTAGCTTTCCTTTGTAAGAGGCACGGATCTCAGGAATCTGAATCGTCAAAATCGAATCCTGAAAGAGTGTGGAGCCTGTCGGAATGCCTTTTACATTCTGATCGGGACTGTCACAAGTAGAGGTATATCCCTGCTCGGTTTGTTGCAGGTTGAAGCAAATAGTCAAGGAAGCGTTGGGGAGCGACAACTTTCCATTCCATGTTCCGGATATGTCCTGAGCATGGGTGCAGATAGGAAAGATAAATCCTAAAAGGAATAGAATGGAGTGTTTTTTCATATCCGGTGATTTAAATGGTTTTCATATAATATTTTGAGTTTCTTATTTGACATACTCATGTAGTTCTTTACAATCTACCGCCAGTTCATCCACTGCTTTCCACCCAAAGATACCGTTTTTTATTGTAACATGCAATATACATCCCATGGCTACTTGTGCATCTATGGGGACATGGAAGTAAAGGCAGTCGTCAGGATTATCCTGGTCGACAGCTTTCAGAATTCTGCATTCAGGCAATATGGTCCGATAACGAGCCAATTTATTGGGCATTAGAAAACGGATTTCTGTTACTCTGTATTCTTTGCGTACGGGAGTCCTGCTTGCCAACCAACGATTCATATTCAGTAACAGATTGATACCCATGCTGTGAAAAAGCATTCCTATAACAATGCCACAGGCGATGGTCTTCAGGTAATATCCGACTTTTGTGTATTTATCTGCCAGTAGTACACCAATAACAATGATAAGAATGGCAGTGAAAAGCATCACGAGTGCCGTGAGTGGGCGATAGCTGATACCACGAAATGCTGTTTGCTGGAGCAATGAAGTACTGGGAGTGGCCAGATAACCCACTCCGGTAAGTATTGCCACGATCACAATTACTATCAGCCAGACATATATAGTTTGCCTACGATCTTTCTTTTTTTCCCGGATTTCTCCGGTGGTTGTTATTCTTCGATATCTCATTCTGTTGACGAAGGTACGCTTTTATATCTTCATATAGCCTATCTCCTTTAAAATTCTATTCAAGCTTCTTCTGAGAAGAGAAATAAAAGGCTTTGTTTATAATAAGCTTAAAGAGATTTTGTATATCTTTGCATAATTACAAAACTAGACTTAAAGAAAACATTATGAAGACAAAACGCTTATTAGGATTATTGCTATTAATCCTGCCAATCACTGGCTTTGTTGCTTGTAGTGATGATGAACCGCAAGACAAGGTAGAAACTGTAAAAATGCTTATTTCTGACAAAACAGGTACTTATCAGCCTTGGGGAAGTGATTCTCCCATCGATTGTATGCTGGTGAAAGAAGAAAGTGAAAGCGACTACAAAACGCTGGATTTTCAAGGAATTGCTGATTTCATTTACGAAAAAGGCTATGAGTATGCTTTATGGGTTGAGAAAAGAACCTTGGTTGATCCTCCTGCTGATGGAAGTAGCATTGTCTACAAATTGATAGATGTAATATCGAAGGCAAAAGTAGAGTATGAATACACTATAAAAGTAGATGGTCCTAATCCTTTTATCCTGTCTCCCGAAGGTGGTGAATATGAAATACCTTTTACCTGTAAAGCGAAGAAATTTGCAGAGGGTAACCTGGTTGAAGATGGATATATTCCTTTAAAAGGGTTGAGATATAATATGGGTACCAATTACGGAGGGCTGACAAGAGTCGTAAAAGATGGCGATAAGGTTGGGTTTTATAAATTTGTAATAGAAGGCATTCCGCGCTTTAATATGAAAGCGGCTCCTGTATGGTATTGTGGTATTTACACTCCGGATGCAGATTTGCTTTTCGGACCTGAGCCGGAGCCTATTTATAAACAACTGTTTGAACAACCGCAGACAGAGGGTGAGGATTATTTTATGTATTCGGTAGTCTTTATGTCTACAGGCACATTTGCTGAATAAACTCTGAAATAATATTTAAAACATACCTGAACCGTGTCTGCTCCGTACCAACTCCGTACCTGGTCCGTATAAAGGTACCTTTATTGGGAGTTGATACGGAGCAGGTACGGACTTGATACGGAGTTGGTACGGACTTGGTAAGGCAGCGAGCGTATATTAATGGATACATCAAGGGTTATGAGTGAATCTTATATTTAAGAATATTAAATGTTTTTCTTCTTTATAAACCAAATATGATTTTTTCGCTTCGTCTATAAACAGAGAAATCAAAACATGAAATTTCTGTAATCCGAACTAATGGTGACATTAGTATCTGTAAATGACATAGAATGATGCGATTGAATAAAGTAATCTTATCTGTAATCAGCTATATTGTAGTAGGCAGTTTTCAAACAGCCGTTTGGGGACAAACCATTAACGGCAAGATAATAGACAGCGAACAGCGCCCCATAGAGGGAGCAACCATTGTATTGCAAACGGTAGACTCTATTTATATAGATGCGTCTATATCAAACGCTGACGGTATATTCACTTTGAATGGTCAACAAGAAAAATACCGCTTGATTATCCAACATCTTTTATTTCATACGAAGCAAGTAACCGGCAATGGAAAAAATGCCGGGACTATTCAGTTACAGCCTCAGGATTATGCCTTGGATGAAGTGGTGGTAAAGGCGGAACGCCCATTTGTGAAAGTGGAGAATGGACGTTTAGGTTATAATCTCGCTGTTTTGTCTGAAAAGCAAGTAGTGAATAATGCCTATGAAGCATTGATGAGGCTACCGGGAGTGCAAGAAAGTAAGGGGGCAATGACTCTGGTCGGTGCAGGAAATCTGACTGTAATCCTGAATGGAAAACCTACCACAATGGATGTCGGGCAGCTTGAAACTCTTTTGCGTAATACGCCGGTAAGCAGGGTGGAGAAAGTGGAAGTAATGTATAGTGCACCCCCTGAATATCATGTACGGGGAGCGGTTATCAATGTTGTTTTAAAACGCTCGAATGACTATTCTTTTCAAGGAGAAGTAAGTGCTGATTATAAGAATCAATATTTTAATAGTGGTGGCATGAAGGGGAATTTCCGTATATCGACACCCAGGATGGCTTTTGATGTGATGTATGGAGCGAATGATGTGAAGAATATGGAATATATAGACCTCGATTCCAGGCATACACTGAAAAATGAACGGTACGATATCAGTCAGAATGAGCAATTACGCAGTAAGTATTGGAATCACAATTTCAGAACTGCATTTGAATATAATTTCAATGACAATCATACAATCAATGTGATATATACAGGCAGTTATAGCCCCGATCAGCATAATAGTAGCGAAACGACAGGAAATTATCAAACCAGTAATGTAGATAAATATCTTGATACGCAGATGAATAATGTCACATTGCAGTATCATTCAGGATTTGGGCTTGAAATAGGTGGTGATTATACGCATTATAAATCCGACAATCATCAAAGCCTCTATGCTGACTATCAGGATGGCAGGCAAAGCAGTTTTTCAATGGTTGGCGGACAAAGAATAGATCGCTATTCTATTTATGCAGATCAAAAGCATCCATTATCTAAAGGGTGGAGTTTAGGATATGGGGTATCCTATCGGTTTGCAAAAGATCGTGATTTTCAAACTTATGATAAGGTAGTGGGGGATATTCATACTCAGAATATGTATTCCGATCTGAAAGAGCAGACTACTAATTTTTATGTGTCACTCAGTAAAAACTACGAGACAGGAGTTTCGTTCTCAGTATCGGCTACGGGAGAATATTATACTATTGGCAATTATCATAAATGGGCGGTTTATCCACAGGCATCGCTGACTTACTTTAAAACGCCAAAGCATACATTCCAATTCTCCTTATCTACAGATAAGACGTATCCGAGCTATTGGGATATGCAATCGTCTGTTAGTTATCTCAACGGGTACACTGAACTGTGGGGAACGCCGGGATTGAAACCTATGACTAATTACAATCTGAACGGGAGTTATATCTTGAAGCAAAAATATATTTTTAACCTGTTCTTTATGCATACTCCAGATTACTTTATACAAACTCCTTATCAATCTACCGACAGACTGGTGCTAATTTATAAAAATACAAACTGGAACTATATGCAGTTGTGGGGAGCAAATATCATATTACCTTTCAAAACAGGAAATTGGTTGGATTCTCGATTGACTGTAGCCGGTATGCAGATGAGGCAACGTTGTGATGATTTCTTTGATATACCTTTCAATCGAAAAAAGTGGATGTTCAGTGCTATGCTGGATAATACTTTTAAAGTGAATAAAAATCTGGCTTTTGAATTGATGGGGAATGTGCAAACGCCGGTTATACAAGGAACATTCGATATTGAATCTATCTTTAATCTTACTGCCGGACTGAAATGGAGTTTTGCAAACGACAGGATGAGCCTTTCCACTCGTTGTAATGATATTCTTAATACAGGGATGCCTAAGACTAAAGTTCGTTTCAAGGGACAAGACTTAGATATGAACAGTGCTTTCTATTCGCGGGCTTTTACTCTGAATTTCATTTATCGCTTTGGAGGGTATAAGAAAAAGAATCTGAAAGAAGTGGATACATCGAGGTTTGGAATGTAATTGCTATTAGACGGAGTCATCCGGTATACTGAAAAAAAACTCTGAAATCATTCGATTTCAGAGTTTTAAGCGGTGCGTACGGGACTCGAACCCGTGACCCCATGCGTGACAGGCATGTATTCTAACCAACTGAACTAACGCACCATAATTTCATTTCTTTAATTGCTTTCTCTCTCGATTGCGGTTGCAAAGGTAGGCATTTCTTTGAAACCTGCAATAGCTATGATGAAATTTTTTTGCTTGATTTTATCACTTTTCCTTTTATATCCTCATTTTGAGAACATTGGAATATGAAAAAAAATAAGTTCTTGCAGAGCTTTTTGTGAAAGGGGATTGGGATGGTTTTGTAATGAAAACGAAGCTTTCTGTTGCTTGATTTAAACTTCTTGCTCGAAAACTTCGTTATTTTACAATAAATCGTTATTTTTGCAAACTCAAATCGAGAAAATTGTAATTTGAAAACGATAAAAACGATAATTTAGGATGATGAAAACGGCCAAACTGTTACTTCACTGTCCCGACAAACCGGGAATTCTGGCAGAAGTGACAGACTTTATAACGGTAAACAAGGGAAATATTATCTATCTGGACCAATATGTCGATCATGTGGAGAATATCTTTTTCATGCGTATCGAGTGGGAATTGAAGAACTTCCTGATACCGCAAGAGAAAATTGAAGATTATTTTGCTACGCTGTACGCACAGAAATATGAAATGTTTTTCCGTCTCTATTTCTCGGATACGAAACCACGCATGGCAATATTTGTGTCTAAGATGTCACATTGCCTGTTCGATTTACTGGCACGCTATACGGCAGGAGAGTGGAACGTCGAGATTCCTCTTATTATAAGCAACCATCCCGACTTGCAACATGTAGCCGAACGTTTCGGAATACCTTTCTATTTGTTCCCTATTACAAAGGAGACTAAAGAAGAACAGGAGAAAAAAGAAATGGAATTGCTGGCAAAGCATAAGGTGAACTTTATTGTACTGGCGCGTTATATGCAGGTGATTTCAGAACGGATGATTGATGCCTATCCTAATAGGATTATCAATATTCATCATTCTTTCCTTCCTGCATTTGTGGGAGCAAAACCTTATCATGCAGCATTTGAGCGTGGTGTGAAGATCATTGGTGCTACCAGTCATTATGTAACAACGGAACTGGATGCAGGGCCGATCATTGAACAAGATGTGGTTCGTATCACTCATAAGGATGCTGTAGAGGATCTTGTAAATAAGGGGAAAGACCTGGAAAAGATTGTTCTCTCGCGTGCCGTGCAGAAGCATATTGAGCGCAAGGTACTGGCATATAAGAATAAAACAGTGATATTTAGTTAAGGTATATTCATGAAAGTAGCGATTATCAAATATAATGCAGGCAATATCTATTCGGTGGATTATGCGCTGAAGCGTTTGGGCGTGGAAGCTGTGGTAACGGCGGATAAAGATGAATTGCGTGCGGCGGACAAAGTGATCTTTCCAGGTGTGGGCGAGGCGGAAACAACCATGAAGTTTCTGCGTGCCAGTGGTATGGATGCATTGATAAAGGAGCTTAGACAGCCTCTTCTAGGGATATGTCTGGGTATGCAAGTGATGTGCCGCCATTCTGAAGAAGGAGGAGATGTGGACTGTCTGGGTATTTTTGATACGGAAGTGAAGCGTTTCGTTCCACAGAAGCATGAGGATAAAGTGCCTCACATGGGTTGGAATACGCTCACAGAGACGAACAGTGGCTTATTCAAAGGCTTTACAAAAGAAGAGTTTGTCTATTTTGTGCATAGCTTCTATGTTCCCGTCAATGAATATACGGCTGCTGTGACGGACTATATACAACCGTTTAGCGCTGCCTTGCATAAGGATAATTATTACGCTACCCAATTCCATCCGGAGAAAAGTGGAGGTGTGGGAGAGCGTATCTTGCGCAATTTTTTAGAATTATAATTAAGTAGATGAATATATGATAGAGCTTATTCCTGCAATAGATATTATCGACGGAAAGTGTGTACGCCTTTCGCAAGGTGACTATGACAGTAAGAAGGTATATAACGAAAATCCGGTAGAAGTGGCCAAAGAAATGGAGGCACACGGTATTCGCCGGCTTCATGTGGTAGACCTGGACGGAGCGGCTTCTCATCATGTAGTCAATTATAATGTTTTGAATAGAATCACCTCACAGACTTCCCTGATCGTTGATTTCGGTGGTGGTGTGAAAAGTGATGAAGACTTGAAGATAGCTTTTGAGAATGGGGCGCAGATGGTTACAGGCGGCAGTATTGCGGTGAAAAATCCTGAGTTGTTCTGCCATTGGCTGGAAGTTTACGGCAGTGAGAAGATAATTCTTGGTGCGGATGTGAAAGACCGGAAGATAGCTGTGAATGGCTGGAAGGACGAAAGTGCTTGTAAATTGTTCCCTTTTCTGAAAGAATATGTAGAGAAAGGTATTCAGAAAGTAATTTGCACGGATATTAGTTGTGACGGTATGTTGCAAGGGCCTTCTATTGAACTGTACAAGGAAATGCTGGAACAACATCCTGACCTTTACCTGATAGCAAGTGGGGGGGTCAGCAGTATGGAAGATATACGTGCATTGGAAGCGGCTGGAGTACCGGCTGTAATTTTTGGTAAGGCTCTGTATGAAGGGCATATTACTCTGAAGGAAATTGAAAGAATGATGTAGGATTATTGACAAATCATTCTCAATTGAGTTAGATTTAGATTATATATATCCTCATGAATATAAATCGTTAAAACAAAACAGAGGTGTTAGCGAAAAGAATTATTCCCTGTCTCGATATCAAAGACGGACAAACAGTGAAAGGAACCAATTTCGTCAATTTGCGTCAAGCGGGCGATCCGGTGGAACTGGCACGCGCGTATAGTGAGCAAGGTGCTGATGAGTTGGTTTTTCTGGATATAACAGCCAGTTTTGAAGGTCGCAAGACATTTGCAGAGTTGGTAAAGCGCATTGCTGCCAATATCAGTATTCCGTTTACGGTAGGTGGCGGTATCAACGAATTGAGTGATGTAGACCGTCTGCTGAATGCTGGTGCAGATAAGATTTCTATCAATTCTTCTGCAATTCGCTGTCCCGAACTGATTGATGAAATAGCTAAGAACTTCGGTTCACAGGTATGTGTGCTGGCGGTAGATGCCAAACAGACCGAAAAAGGCTGGTGGTGCTATCTGAATGGAGGCCGTGTAGAAACAGATAAGGAGCTGTTTACCTGGACCAAAGAAGCTCAGGAACGTGGTGCCGGAGAAATACTTTTCACCAGCATGAATCATGATGGCGTAAAGACCGGATATGCCAATGAAGCACTTGCTGAAATGTCTGATAACCTCTCTATTCCGGTGATTGCATCGGGCGGAGCAGGAACAAAAGAGCATTTTCGTGATGTGTTTTTGCAAGGAAAAGCAGATGCAGCGTTGGCAGCCAGTGTTTTTCATTTCGGAGAAATTAAAATTCCCGATTTAAAATCTTATCTTTGCGCCCAAGGAATCTCGATGCGAACGGTGTAAGGGATGATAAGATGCTTATACCGCATTGTAATTCGTAAATTGTAATTCGTAATTATATAAAAATGGATTTTGATAAGATGAACGGACTTGTTCCGGCAATCATACAAGACGCAGACACCGCTAAGGTGTTAATGTTGGGCTTCATGAATAAAGAAGCTTACGACAAAACGGTAGAAACCGGTAAAGTGACTTTCTTCAGCCGCACCAAGAACCGTCTTTGGACGAAAGGTGAGGAGAGTGGTAATTTCCTGAATGTCGTTTCTATCAAGGAAGACTGTGATCAGGATACATTGCTGATTCAGGTACACCCTGTGGGACCAGTTTGCCATACAGGTACGGATACATGTTGGGGCGAGAAAAATGAACAGCCTGTAATGTTCCTGAAGCATCTTCAGGATTTTATAACTAAGCGTCACGAGGAGATGCCGGAAGGTTCTTACACAACCAGTCTGTTTGAGTCAGGTGTGAATAAAATGGCACAGAAAGTGGGTGAAGAAGCTGTAGAAACAGTGATCGAAGCTTGCAACGGAACTGATGAACGGTTGATTTATGAAGGAGCCGATTTGATATACCACCTCATCGTGCTGCTGACATCCAAAGGATACAGTTTGGAAGATTTGGCACGCGAATTGCAGGAACGCCATAGCGCTTCGTGGAAGAAACACTAAATAATTAAAAATTAATAATTAAACGGGAATGGCTGAACCGCTGATACGATATAAAGATGTGGAAGTACACCAACAGGACTTGTGCGTGCTGAATGAGGTAAACCTCGAGCTGCAGAAGGGAGAGTTTGTGTATCTGATCGGTAAGGTCGGTTCGGGTAAGACCAGTTTGCTAAAGACTCTCTACGGAGAACTGGATATTACTGCCGGCGAAGCAATGGTGCTGGGTTATGATATGAGTCGTATTAAGCGCAAGCATATTCCACAGTTGCGTCGTAAGTTGGGCATCGTGTTTCAGGATTTCCAACTGTTGACGGACCGTACGGTGAACGATAATCTTGCTTTTGTATTGAAGGCTACGGGCTGGAAAAACAAATCGGAAATAAAAGATCGTATTGCTGAAGTGCTGATGCAGGTAGGAATGGGTAATAAAGGATATAAGTTCCCTAACGAACTTTCGGGAGGCGAACAGCAACGCATCGTTATTGCCCGTGCTATGCTCAACTCTCCGGAGATTATCTTGGCGGATGAACCGACCGGTAATCTGGATGCGGAAACAGGACGTGCCATTGTAGGACTATTACATAACATCAGCCGCACGGGTGGCTCACTGGTATTGATGACTACGCATAACCTTCATCTGCTTCACGAGTTTCCGGGACAGGTATATCGCTGTGCTGGTCATCAGATAACAGACGTAACGTCCGAGTATTCGGGTATGATGCCGACTGTAGAAGAAACAAATAATAATATATAATCATTTAATACAGGAACGAAAATGAAAGTTTTAAAGTTTGGAGGTACTTCCGTAGGTTCTGCACCGCGGATAAAGGAAGTAGCCAAATTGATCACTGATGGTGAACAGAAGATAGTTGTACTCTCGGCTATGTCGGGAACAACTAATACATTGGTGGAAATTTCGGACTATCTGTACAAGAAAAATCCGGAGGGTGCCAACGAAATCATTAACAAGCTGGAGGCTAAATATAAACAGCATGTGAATGAGTTGTATTCCACTCCCGAGTATAAACAGAAAGGTCAGGAACTGATTAAATCTCATTTTGACTACATCCGTTCTTATACCAAAGACCTTTTCACGCTGTTTGAGGAGAAAGTGGTTCTGGCACAGGGAGAACTGATCTCTACCGCCATGATGAACTATTACCTGCAAGAGTGTGGCGTGAAGTCTATTTTGCTTCCGGCTTTGGAATATATGCGTACCGATAAGAATGCGGAGCCCGATCCTGTATATATTAAGGAGAAACTTCAGATGCAGTTGGAATTGCATCCCGGTGCTGAGATTTACATCACACAAGGATATATTTGCCGCAACGCTTACGGAGAAATAGATAATCTGCAACGTGGAGGAAGCGATTATACTGCTTCTCTGATCGGTGCAGCTATCAATGCTTCCGAAATTCAGATATGGACCGATATTGATGGTATGCACAATAATGACCCGCGTATTGTTGACAAGACTGCTCCTGTGCGTCATCTTCATTTTGAAGAAGCTGCTGAGTTGGCTTATTTTGGTGCGAAGATTCTTCACCCCACTTGTATACAGCCCGCCAAGTATGCCAACATACCGGTGCGTCTGCTGAATACGATGGACCCGACTGCTCCCGGTACTATGATTTCCAATGATACCGAGAAGGGCAAAATCAAGGCAGTTGCAGCAAAAGATAACATTACGGCTATCAAGATTAAATCCAGCCGCATGTTGCTTGCTCACGGTTTCTTGCGCAAGGTCTTTGAAATTTTCGAAAGCTATCAGACTTCTATCGATATGATTTGTACTTCTGAGGTAGGAGTATCTGTATCTATAGATAATACGAAGCATCTCAACGAGATTCTGGATGACCTGAAAAAGTACGGAACTGTAACGGTGGATAAGGATATGTGTATCGTTTGCGTGGTAGGTGATTTGGAGTGGGAAAATGTAGGTTTTGAAGCGAAAGCATTGGATGCCATGCGCGACATACCGGTACGAATGATTTCATTTGGTGGCAGTAACTACAACATTTCTTTCCTTATCCGTGAGTGCGATAAGAATCAGGCATTACGATCGCTTAGTGATGCACTGTTCAACGAAGAATAAGAGAAATAAGAAAGTACAGATATAATATGATATGGAACGCAAATTACACAAATTGCACAATTCCCTGATAAAGGCTCTTGTGTGATTCGCGTAATTTGCGTTCCTTTCTTTATAAACAAAGTTTGAAGTATGAAAGGAACATTTCCTATTGATAAATTCCGTGAGTTGCGTACCCCCTTTTATTATTATGATACGAAGGTGTTGCGCGACACTCTTTCTTGTGTACGTGCAGAAGCCGCCAAGTATGGCAATTTTGAGGTACATTATGCTGTGAAAGCAAATGCTAATCCGAAGGTGCTTTCTATTATCCGTGAGAACGGACTGGGTGCCGATTGTGTGAGTGGAGGAGAAGTGCGTGCTGCTGTTAAGGCAGGTTTTCCTACAAATAAGATTGTTTTTGCCGGAGTGGGCAAGTCTGATTGGGAAATAAACCAAAGTCTGGACTATAATATTTTCTGTTTTAACGTAGAGTCCATTCCCGAACTGGAGATTATCAATGAACTGGCTGCGGCTAAAGGTAAAGTGGCTAATGTCGCTTTTCGCATCAATCCGAATGTGGGGGCTCATACTCATGCCAATATCACTACCGGACTGGCGGAAAACAAGTTTGGCATTAGCATGCAAGACATGGATCATGTGATAGAAGTGGCTTTGGAGATGAAGAATGTGAAGTTTATCGGACTGCATTTCCACATTGGTTCGCAGATATTGGATATGGGTGATTTCGTTGCCCTGTGCAATCGTGTGAATGAATTGCAGGACAAGCTGGAAGCTCGTCGCATCCGCATCGAGCATATCAATGTAGGCGGTGGACTGGGTATTGATTATAAGCATCCCAACCGTCAGGCAATACCTGATTTTAAGGATTACTTCTCTACTTATGCCGAGCATCTGAAACTTCGTTCTTATCAAACACTCCATTTTGAATTGGGGCGTGCCATAACGGGGCAGTGCGGTTCACTTATTTCACAGGTGCTTTATGTAAAGCAGGGAGCAAATAAGAAGTTTGCCATCCTTGATGCTGGTATGACGGATTTGATTCGTCCTGCATTGTACCAGGCTTATCATAAGATAGAGAATATTACTTCCGAGGATACAGTTGAGGCGTATGATGTGGTAGGGCCTATCTGTGAATCGTCGGATGTTTTCGGAAAAGCTGTTGATTTGAATAGAGTGAAGCGCGGAGATCTGATAGCGTTGCGTTCTGCCGGTGCTTATGGTGAGATAATGGCTTCGAGCTATAACTGTCGTGAGTTGCCACAGGGGTATACTTCGGACGAACTGGTGTAAAATTACCAATATATACACGAAGCGTACAAGCCTCCTAATAATAGGTTTGTGCGCTTTCTTTTTTGAATAATAGAGTTGAAGTGTGGATTAATGAGCGTTCATATATCGATGTTGTAGCAATTCTGCAGGGAGTAGCTCCTCGATCTGATATCTTTTATATAAAAAATGTTATCAAATGAACAATGTCTGTGTATCATTGTTACTTTTGTAATGATTTCAATTTAACTAAAAATACGATTATGATTACTGAAAAATTACAAAATGCAATTAACGAGCAGATTACAGCTGAAATGTGGTCGGCTAACATGTATTTAGCTATGTCTTTCTATATGGAGAAAGAAGGATATTGTGGTATGGCACATTGGTTGAAAAAACAGTGGGCAGAAGAGAACGAACATGCCTGTGCATTGGCCGATTACGTAATTAAACGTGGCGGTAAGGCCAAAGTTGATAAGCTGGATGTAGTTCCCAACGATTTCGGTACTCCGCTGGAAGTCTTTGAACAGGTGTACAAACACGAATGCCGTGTATCTGAAATGATTGACAAATTGGTGGATGTGGCTGCTGCCGAAAAAGATAAAGCAACGCAGGACTTCCTTTGGGGATTTGTACGCGAACAGGTAGAAGAAGAGGCTACTGCTTCAGGTATCGTTGATATGATTAAGAGAGCTGGTGCAACTGGTGTCTTCTTTGTAGATGTGAAATTGGGCGAACGTTAATAATCTTTTGATATAGAATTGCTAAGTAGGGAAGCTGTCTGATTTTTTTAGACAGCTTCTTTTTTGTTTTCTTGGGATTATTAATGATTTATCCTACCTTTGCTCCACCGTAAATTAGGGTATTGAATAATGAAAAACGCCCTCCTGTGTATATATGTATTAATTCTTCCGTTTTTTTTCGTTTTGAGTAGTTGCTCGGATTGGGAAGAAAGGCGGATTCTGATCGTACATTCCTATGAGGAAAGCTATATCGGCTATCCTGATTTTAATCGATTTATAGATAAAGAGTTCAGAAGAAATGGGGTGGATGCGGATATTCGCATTGTATATCTGGACTGTGAAGCCTATCAAGAAGAACCGGAACTGAAGCGTATGCATCAATTACTCGATTCGGTTTCTGAGGGGTGGAAGCCTGAAATTATTTTGGTGAATGATGATCAGGCTGCTTATTCACTATTTAAGTGCAGTCATCCTTTAGTGAAGGAGGTTCCTATTGTTTTTGGTGGAGTGAATTATCCGAACTGGGAATTACTAAAAGAGTATCCCAACGCAACGGGCTTTCATGACCGAATGGATATTATGAGAAATATACGTCTGGGAGCAAAACTGTTTGGTGAAGAAGTGGAACTGTTTACGGTGCTAGACTCTACGTATATTGACCGACAGATACGTGAAGAAATAAAGGAGCAGTTGAAAGATGAGAAGGTGACTTGCCTGGTGGGCTACACGGGATTGCCTCGTGAAAAACAATTACAGTATCCCAGAAAGCCTGGGTATGCACGTTTTTCCAGTTTGTCGGTACGGATTGGGAAAAGGCAGGAGACTGCCAATTTTATCTGGACATTGAGTAAATATTCTACAGGAATGTGTTACCTCCAGATGAAGCGTGACTATACGACTGTCAATATCGGGAATATTTGTGCGAGTCCCAGCCTGACAGCTATCAATGAGGCATTCGGATATAATGAAAAATTGCTTGGCGGATATATAACGACATTTCCGATTCTGGCGGAAGAGGAGGTGAGCGCAGCTGTACGTATTTTGCATGGCGAAAAGCCTTCGGATATACCTATTAGGGAGAGCCGAAAGAAATATGTGATAGATTGGAATGTGATGCAGCAGCGAGGTATTTCCAAAGAAAGGATTCCGGAGGAATGTACTATTATAAATATTCCTTTCCGTGAGAAATATCCGGTATTATGGGGAACAGGAGTTTTGGTGATTATTATTTCACTTTCCACACTGTTTGTTTGGCTTTTTTTCCTTTATCGTCGTGAACAAGGCAGAAAGAAGCGTGCCCTTTATGAATTGGAAAATGAGAAAGAAACATTAGCCTTAGCTATTGAGGGCAGTGATACATTTGCATGGAGGCTGGAAAATGATCACTTTATCTTTGAAAAAGATTTTTGGAAATCGCAGAATATGATATCCAAATCGTTTAGTTTTGAAGATTTGCTATCATGTATGCATCCGGACCATTGGGAGGAGGTAAAGAGGTATTGGAGGAATATTTCTAAGGCAGGTAAGGTCATCTCTCAGGTGCGTTGTGATTTCAATGGAAAAGGATATCAGTGGTGGGAATTTCGTTATAAGACCATTATATTGCCGGGAGGAGGATATAAAGCTGCCGGATTATTGTTGAATATACAAGCGATTAAAGATCGTGAACAAGAGTTGGAAGAAGCGCGACTACTGGCTGAAAAGGCTGAGCTGAAGCAATCTTTCTTGGCAAATATGAGTCACGAGATACGTACACCGTTGAATGCAATTGTGGGATTCTCTAATATATTGGCGCTTGATGATGAACTGAATCCGGAGGAACGACTGGAGTATATCGGTAGTATAAATAAGAATAGTGATTTATTGCTGAAGTTGATTAATGATATTCTGGAATTGTCACGTATTGAGTCCGGGTATATGTCGTTTGAATATGAGAAGTGTCTTGTTTCGGATTTGGTCGACAGTATTTATACTACTCATCAAATGCTAATCCCTGAACAACTGGAATTTATCAAAGAATTGAATGCTGTACAAGTGGAAGTAATGGTTGATAAGGGACGTTTGACACAGGTGCTAACTAATTTCCTGAATAATGCTTCCAAGTTTACTAAGGTAGGGTATATTAAGCTGGGATATTGTTATCTTTCTGATGAGGATAAGGTTGCCATTTATGTGGAAGATACCGGAAGGGGAATTGCACATTCGGAACAGAAGATGATCTTCAGTCGCTTCTATAAACAGGATGAATTTTCACAGGGAGCCGGCTTGGGGCTTTCCATTTGCCAGGTGATTGTAGAGAAATTGCAAGGAAGAATCGAACTGTGGTCGGAGTTGGGAAAGGGAAGCAGGTTTACGGTGGTATTGCCGGTGATAAAAGCTACAAGCTACAAGTGACGAGTTGCAAGGTCTTCCGGTATGGTAGTCTGGCAAATAATTATTCGCTCACGAATACAGCGCAGCAACTTGTAACTTGTCACTTGTAGCTCGTAGCTTATCGCGCTTTAGCGCGATAATACTCCAAGTTCTTTTCCTACCTTAATAAATGCTTCTATACATTTATCCAGATGTTCTTTTTCATGTCCGGCAGAAATTTGTACGCGGATACGTGCCTGGTCTTTCGGAACTACAGGGTAATAGAATCCGGTGACGTAAATACCTTCTTCCTGCATACGGGCAGCGTAAATCTGAGAAAGTTTGGCATCGTACAACATGACGGCACAGATAGCACTTTGGGTCGGTTTGATGTCGAACCCGGCAGCAGTCATCTTTTCACGGAAGTAATTTACATTTTCTACCAACTTATCATGCAGGGCATTGCTTTCTTTCAGCATCTTGAAGACTTCGATGCTTGCGCCGATTACGGCCGGAGCTACAGAGTTGGAGAACAGGTATGGGCGACTGCGTTGACGTAACAGGTCGATAATTTCTTTCGGTCCTGTGGTGAATCCGCCCATGGCACCGCCGAATGCCTTACCCAATGTGCCGGTATAAATATCTACACGACCGTAAGTCTTGTACAATTCACTTACGCCATGTCCTGTGGGTCCTACTACGCCTGCGGAATGGGATTCGTCTACCATGACCAGGGCATTATATTTTTCTGCCAGGTCACAGATCTTGTCCATCGGAGCTACATTGCCGTCCATGGAGAATACACCATCTGTTACAACAATGCGGAAACGTTGGGCCTGTGCTTCCTGCAAACATTTCTCCAGTTCGCTCATGTCAGCATTGGCATAGCGGTAGCGTTTGGCCTTGCACAAACGCACGCCGTCGATGATAGAGGCATGGTTCAGTGAATCGGAGATGATAGCATCTTCCTCAGTGAAAAGGGGTTCGAATACTCCGCCATTGGCATCGAAGCAGGCAGCATAGAGAATGGTATCTTCTGTCTTGAAATAGTCGGAGATAGCAGCTTCCAGTTCTTTGTGAATGTCTTGTGTTCCACAGATGAAGCGTACGGAAGACATGCCGTAGCCACGGTGATCCATCATCCTTTGGGCAGCGGCAATCAGTCGCGGATGGTTGGACAAACCCAGGTAATTGTTGGCGCAGAAATTCAGCACTTCCTTCCCTTTTACGGTGATGGCGGCTTGTTGCGCACTCTCGATCAGGCGTTCTTCTTTATAGAGTCCGGCCTCTTTAATTTCAGCAAGTGTGTTGCTGAGGTGTTCTTTCATTTTCCCGTACATAGCTTTATAAATTAAAAGTTTGTCATCTTAATACTAAACGATACAAAGGACACGATTTTTCTTCAAATAACAATAGCAAAATGATAGAATAATGAAAAAAAAGTATGTATATTTGCGCGTCTCTAAGTAAGGAGTACCTTATAAATAAGTCGTATGAAGAATATTTTGGTAATTGGAGCAACCGGACAGATAGGTTCGGAACTCACATTGGAGTTGCGTAAACGTTATGGGGATGACCACGTTATCGCTGGATACATTCCGAGTGCTATGCCTAAAGGGGAGTTAAAAGCGTCAGGGCCTTCAGCTATTGCTGACGTGACCGACCGTCAGTCTATTGAAGTGGTAGCACGCCAATTCAAGATTGATACGATTTATAATCTGGCTGCTTTGCTTTCGGTGGTTGCTGAAAGTCGTCCGGCCATGGCTTGGAAAATCGGTATCGACGGATTATGGAATGTACTGGAAGTAGCGCGCGAGTATGGTTGTGCAGTCTTTACCCCGAGTTCCATCGGTTCGTTCGGAGAAGCTACACCTCATGTGAAGACGCCGCAAGATACGATTCAGCGTCCCCGTACAATGTATGGTGTAACCAAAGTAACTACCGAATTATTGAGTGATTATTATTATACTAAATATGGTGTAGATACCCGTGCGGTTCGTTTTCCGGGTATTATCTCCAATGTGACCCCTCCGGGTGGAGGTACTACCGACTATGCAGTCGATATATTTTACTCCGCAGTGAAAGGTGAAAGGTTTGTATGTCCTTTGAAACCTGGTACTTATATGGATATGATGTATATGCCTGATGCGCTGAATGCAGCTATTTCATTGATGGAGGCTGCTCCGGCACGTCTGAAGCATCGGAATGCTTTCAATATCGCTGCTATGAGCTTTGATCCGGAAGAGATCTGTCAGGCTATCAAGAAGCATGTGCCCGACTTTGAAATGGTATATGAAATTGATCCATTGAAGCAATCTATTGCTGACAGTTGGCCTGATAGTCTGGATGATACCTGTGCTCGTGAAGAGTGGGATTGGAAACCGCAGTATGATTTAGAGTCCATGACGGTGGACATGCTTGAAAAGTTAAGAGCTAAATTAAATAAGTGACCTGATGAGGTCTCGGTAAAGAATGAGAAAAATAGGATTGGGGTTCTTTCTTCTCGTTTTCTTGATGTCATGCGGCAACAAGAAAACGAAGATGGACCCTTTTGCAACAATCACCAATTTGGTGGATTCTGCTTCACATAAGGTTGATACTGTGCCGGAGGTTGAAGAGGATAACGGCCCTAAGCCCATAGAAGCGGATGAATCATTTGATGATTTTATCTATAGTTATGCTTCGGATGATGCCCTGCAACGGCAGCGGACCAAATTTCCGTTGCCTTTTTACAACGTCGATACACCTTCGAAAATAGAGAAGGAGGATTGGGAACATGATTATTTGTTTACCCAGCAGAGTTATTATACATTGCTCTTTGATGATGAAGATGATCTGGAGTTGGTGGGAGATACTGCACTCACTTCTGTACAGGTGGAATGGATTTTTCTTGAAAACCGTATGGTGAAGAAATACTATTTTGAACGTACTAAGGGGGTATGGATGTTGGAAGCTATCAATCTTCGCCAGATAGAGCAGGGGGAAAATGAAGACTTCGTTGCGTTTTACTCTCGCTTTGTAACCGACAGCATTTATCAGAGTCGACATATCCGGGAACCTTTGGAGTATATCACAATAGATCCGGATGATGAGTTTTCTATTTTGGAGACTACGCTTGATTTGAACCAGTGGTATGCTTTCCGCCCTGTATTGCCTGTGGATAAACTATCCAATATCAATTATGGACAGAAGAATAGTGATAACTCAAATACGAAAATCCTGAAAGTGAACGGGATTGGAAATGGATATACCAATATCTTCTATTTCCGCAGACATCGCGGAGAGTGGGAATTACATAAATATGAGGATACGAGCATTTAATAATTAATAATTAAAAATTAAATGAAGATACCGAATACATTCGGACTTGATGTGGAAGCTGCCGTGTTTCTGGAATACAGTTCGGTAGAAGAATTGGAGAAGTTGATTGCCGACGGGTGTATCACTTCTCCTTATCTGCATATTGGCGGAGGGAGTAATCTGCTGTTTACTGGAAATTATGAAGGGGTGATATTGCATTCGCGCATTGGTGGCATTGAAGTAACGGCTGAAAATGAAGAAAAGGTTTTGGTGCGTATAGGTGCCGGTGTGGTATGGGATGATTTCGTGGACTATTGCACGGAACGTGGTTGGTACGGAACTGAGAACCTGTCTCTTATACCTGGTGAGGTAGGAGCGGCAGCTGTACAGAATATTGGTGCCTATGGTGTAGAGGTGAAAGACTTGATTTCTTCCGTGGAGACGGTGAACATACAAGGAACGAAATATGTTTACCAAGTGGATGAATGTAATTACTCATATCGGAACAGTATTTTTAAAAATCCGGAAATGAAGCAGGTATTTGTCACGTATGTTTGTTTCTCTTTGAGTAAGAAAGAACATTATACGCTGGATTACGGTACGATCCGCCAGGAGCTTGAAAAATATCCGAAAGTAGATTTGAAAACATTGCGCCGGGTGATCATTGATATTCGTGAAAGTAAATTGCCTGATCCGAAACTGCTGGGTAATGCCGGGAGTTTTTTTATGAATCCTGTCGTTTCGCGTGAAGTCTTTGAGGCTTTGAAGGAAGAGTATCCTCAAATGCCTTTTTATGAGATGGGGACTGACCGGATCAAAATTCCTGCAGGCTGGATGATAGACCAGTGCGGTTGGAAAGGTAAGGCGCTGGGACCTGCCGCTGTGCATGATAAGCAGGCGTTGGTATTAGTAAACCGGGGTGGGGCAACGGGAACTGACATTGTAGCACTTTCGGATGCTGTACGGGCATCAGTTCGTGAGAAGTTTGGTATTGACATTCATCCCGAAGTGAATTTTATTTGAAAGATTGATAATTAATAGGTAATAGACGTGAAACTAAGAATATTAGGGAGCGGAACATCGACAGGAGTGCCTGAAATAGGTTGTAAGTGTGAAGTTTGTACTTCTGCCGATCCGCGTGATAACCGTTTGCGTGCATCGTCTTTGTTGCATACGGATGATGCGGTGATATTGATTGATTGTGGACCGGATTTTCGGGAGCAGATGTTGCGTGCAGCTTCGTTTGAAAAAATAGATGGAGTGCTGATTACCCATGAACATTATGACCATGTAGGTGGGTTGGATGATCTCCGTCCTTTTTGTCGTTTCGGTGAAATACCTATATACTCCGATGAGTATACGGCAACTCACTTGCGAGCACGGATGCCCTATTGTTTTCTGGAGCATAAATACCCGGGTGTTCCTCAAATTTTTTTGCAGGAAGTGGAAGCCGGAAAAACGTTCTTCATCAATAATACGGAGATTATCCCTTTGCAGGTGATGCACGGACGTCTGCCTATTCTGGGATATCGTATCGGTAAATGTATGGCTTATATTACAGATATGCTGACTATGCCCGAAGAATCCTATGAACAATTACATGGCTTGGATGTTCTGGTTGTGAATGCCTTACGTGTAAAATCGCATCCTACGCATCAGAGTATTTCCGAAGCATTGGAAACGGCGAAGCGCATTGGCGCACGGGAAACTTATTTTATCCATATGAGTCATCATGCCGGATTGCATGCCGAGCTTGAAAAACAGCTTCCGCCCGATGTACATTTGACCTTTGACGGTATGGAAATTGAGTTTTAAGGTACAGGCATTCTAAAACTTTTTTATATCTACTAAAGTTTTTGAAACATTTGTTTTGTTTTATTAGTAGAAATAATTATTTTTGCCGAAACTTGATGCCTGAAAAACCATGAAGTTACGTCTTATCATAAGAATTGCCGTGATTGTGTCCATAGTATTGCTATGTACGGGGTTCGGGGTGTATTCATTCTTCAGGTTGAATGAGGTGGAGAGTCAGAAAGATTTTAATCTTTATACTTTAGTCCCTCAAAGTGCAATGGCTGTGTTGGAGACAGATCGTATGGCTGAGCTGGTTGATGGTATCAATCAACTGAGTTGCAGCAAAGATAATCACTTCCTTTATGCTTCCGAACTCTTTGTCTATCTGAAAAACTATCTGCATACCTTGCTCGATGATACTCCGCATGGTCTTAGTAAGCAGATGAATAAAATGCTTATCAGTTTCCATGAACCGGATAACCCATTGAATCAGGTGTTGTATTGCAGTCTGGGTTCGGGCGATTATGAGTTGGTGGAGTCGTTTATCAGGAAATATAGTTCCAGTGCATTTCCTTCTAAATTCTTTGATTACAGGGGTGAAGAGATTAGTATTTATCCTATGCCTGAGGGGCGCTTTTTGGCGGCGTATTTCACGCCGGACTTTCTGGCAATTAGTTTTCAGAAACGATTGGTAGAACAAGTGATTGATGCACGACTTTCTAAGAAATCGTTAATAGATATGCCCTCATTCAAGCTGATGCATGCAGGAAAGAATACGAATGTGGAAGCTACGGTGTATGTGCGCATCAAGTCGGTAGATATGGGGAAAAATACGGATGGCATTCGTTCGCAAACCTATTTGGGAAGTTGGGCGGAGTTTGATTTGAAGCTGAATGAAACTGCCATTTATTGTTCAGGTATCAGCCATGGCTCGGACACTACACGCACTTTTATTAATGCTTTACGCCATCAGCAGCCGGTGGAGGGGTTTCCGGGAGAACAACTTCCACTTTCTACTTTCTTTTATGACTGTTGGGCTATTTCAGATATGGATGCCATGTGCAGTTTTACGGCAGAGCAGGAATATGCCAAAGCTACTTATTCCGATTATATCAAAGAGAGGGATGAGGAGTGGATGGACTTTCTGAAGACTTATGCGGGAGATCAGGTGATTTCTTGCCTCTTCGAGCCGAAAGATACATTAAGTGAGTATCCATGTGCAGTGATGAGTGTTCCGGTGAAGAATATGTCGCAGGCTGAACGTCGTTTGCAATCATTGCTTTACACTTCTCCCAAGGAAGTGGATGCACCTCCTGTTCCGCAGGAACGTCCTGATTATCATCTTTATCCCAAAGCATGGGGACACCGTTATTATGTATTGCCTCGAAATACTTTACTGACTCAGTTAACAGGTATCACAGAATCGGCTCTTTATACGTATGTCTGTTTTTATCGTGGGCATTTGTTGATGGCACCGGATGTGGTTAGTCTTACTGCCTATATAGATGCTATGGAGAATGGAGAGGTGCTGGATGATACGGCACTTTACGAGGAAGGAATAGGAAGTCTTTCACCATCGTATAGCTTTGTGATGATGGTGGATATGGAAAGGATGGTAGAGCAACCGGAAACATATGTACGTCTGATACCTAACTTTTTCTTTCGTCAAGCGAAGTTTTTCCGCCATTTTATACTTTCCATACAGTTTACTTGTGTAGAAGAGGTGGTATATCCGAATTTGGTGCTTTTATACAAAGGGTAAATGTGAGGTTCAAAATACTTGTAATTATATAATAAAAAAGAGGAGAATTCTCCTCTTTTTTATTATACCTAAATTTTATATACTTTAGAACGGCAGATCATCTTTAGCATCACCTGCCAAGAATTCCGGTGCAGCAGTCGGTGCCGGTGGCGGAACAGGTGCACCCGGTACACCGGCAGGAGCTGCAGCGCTGACACGCTCTACTTTCCATGCGCGGATACTATTGAACCAACGGTCTTGCCATTGGCGTGCATCTACATCAAATGATACGGTCAGTTCTTCACCCATCTGGATGTTAAACTGTTCTATTTTGTCTGCTCCGAAAACATCGAAACACATTTTGCGGGGATATTGGCCGTGGTCTTCAATCACGTATTCTTGTGCTTTCCACTCATTGCCCGACTTTGCCACTCCGCCTCTTGGCTGGAGTATAGCGATAATTTTTCCAGTAAATTCCATTGCATTCTTTTTAAATGATGCGGCGAAGTTACAATTTTTTAGGGAAATCCGGAGAAGTTCCGGGCGTTTTTTCTTAATTTTCTTTGTTGTGGGAAGATCTTTTTTTGTAACTTTGTCCGATACTATGAAGATATAGTATGAATAGGGAATAATATAAAACTTAAATACACAGAACATATGAAATTTATCGTTTCGAGTACTGCGCTCTCCAGCCATTTACAGGCTATCAGCCGTGTGATTAATTCGAAGAATGCGTTGCCCATTTTGGATTGTTTCCTCTTTGAACTGAAAGATGGAACATTGTCGGTTACTGTTTCGGATAGTGAAACGACGATGGTAACATCAGTTGAAGTGAATGAAAGTGATGCTGACGGACGTTTTGCCGTGGCTGCTAAAACAATTCTGGATGCTTTGAAGGAAATTCCCGAGCAACCGCTGTCGTTTGAAGTGAATACTGATTCCTTGGAAATCACAGTACAGTATCAAAACGGTAAGTATAGTCTGATGGGGCAAAATGCCGATGAATTTCCTCAATCGGCTATGCTGGGCGATAATGCCGTACGTGTAGAGATGGAAGCATCCGTATTGTTGGGTGGCATTAATCGTGCCGTATTTGCTACGGCTGATGATGAACTTCGTCCGGTGATGAATGGTATCTATTTTGATATCACCACAGAAGATATTACAATGGTGGCATCTGATGGTCACAAACTGGTGCGTTGCAAAACATTAGCGGCCAAAGGTAATGAACGTGCAGCATTTATTCTGCCTAAAAAACCGGCTTCGTTGATTAAGAACCTGTTGCCTAAAGAACAAGGACAGGTTGTTATTGAGTTCGATGAGCGTAATGCTGTATTTACATTGGAGAAATACCGCATGGTATGTCGTCTGATTGAAGGACGTTATCCTAATTATAATTCAGTAATACCGCAGAATAATCCTTATAAAGTGACTGTGGACCGTATGCAGCTGGTAGGTGCACTGCGTCGTGTATCTATTTTCTCGTCACAGGCAAGTAGTCTTATCAAGTTGCGTATGCAGCCCAATCAGATTGTGATTTCAGCCCAGGACATCGATTTCTCTACTTCTGCTGAAGAGACATTGGCTTGCCAGTATGATGGTAATCCGATGAGTATTGGTTTTAAATCAACTTTCTTGATTGATATTTTGAATAATATTGCTGCTGATGAAGTGATAATTGAACTGGCAGACCCGTCACGTGCAGGTGTCATCATCCCCGTTGAACAAGAAGAAAATGAGGATTTGTTGATGCTGCTGATGCCGATGATGCTGAATGATTAATAATTGCTATAGCTACGAGCTACAAGCTACAGACTACGAGTGTCTTTCGGGACATAGTGTAGTCACTTATAGCTTGTAGCTCGTAGCTTGTAGCTTATACTTATAATAATAATGAAATTAAACCTCAAAAACCCGATTGTTTTTTTTGATTTAGAGACGACCGGAACGAGTATCAATGTAGACCGTATCGTTGAAATCTGTTATCTCAAAGTACACCCCAACGGTAATGAGGAAGCAAAAACACTTCGTATTAATCCGGAAATGCATATTCCCGAAGGCGCTTCTGCCGTTCATGGTATCTATGATGCGGATGTGGCAGATTGCCCTACCTTCAAAGAAGTGGCCCGTACCATTGCCAATGATATAGAAGGATGTGATTTGGCAGGATTTAATTCCAACCGTTTTGATATTCCCGTGCTGGCGGAAGAATTTCTTCGTGCCGGTGTAGATATTGACCTGAGCCGCCGTAAGTTTGTGGATGTACAGGTCATTTTCCATAAATTGGAGCAACGTACACTTTCTGCTGCTTATAAATTCTATTGTGGAAAGAATCTGGAGGATGCACATACGGCGGCAGCTGATACACAAGCCACTTATGAGGTGCTGATGGCACAGCTGGACCGTTATCCGGAATTGCAGAATGACATCGCTTTCCTGGCTGAATATTCCAGCTTTAACAAGAATGTGGATTTCGCAGGACGTATGGTTTATGATGATAATGGTGTGGAAGTATTCAATTTTGGAAAATACAAAGGGATGTCGGTGACAGATGTATTGAAGCGTGATCCGGGCTATTATAGTTGGATACTGAACAGCGACTTTACACTGAATACCAAGGCAATGTTGACTAAGATTCGTCTACGTGAATTAACCAATAAGTAGAGTATCATGGCGAATACACTGAAAGGTAAGAAAATTGTATTAGGTATAACCGGAAGTATTGCTGCCTATAAAGCTTGTTATATAATCCGGGGATTGATAAAACAAGGTGCTGAGGTACAGGTTGTCATTACTCCTGCGGGGAAAGAATTTATAACTCCAATTACGCTTTCGGCACTGACGAGTAAACCGGTTATCAGTGAGTTTTTTACCCAGCGTGACGGTACATGGAATAGCCATGTGGATCTGGGCTTATGGGCGGATGCTATGCTTGTAGCTCCGGCTACTGCTTCAACGATTGGCAAGATGGCCAACGGTGTGGCTGACAATATGCTGATAACGACTTATTTGTCGGCTAAAGCTCCGGTATTTGTGGCACCTGCCATGGATCTCGATATGTATGCCCACCCTTCTACACAAAAGAATCTGGATACGCTTCGTTCTTACGGAAATCATATTATAGAACCGGGTACGGGAGAACTTGCCAGCCATCTGGTAGGTAAGGGACGCATGGAAGAACCGGAAGTCATTATTCAGTATTTGGCGAATTATTTTGCCGGAAAAGAAGGTGATTTGCGTGGTAAGACCATTATGATTACTGCCGGACCTACTTATGAGAAGATTGATCCGGTGCGTTTTATCGGAAATTATTCTTCCGGTAAAATGGGTTTTGCTATTGCTGATGAATGTGCTGCCCGTGGAGCTAAGGTTATTATGATATCAGGTCCGGTGCAACAGCAATTGAAATATCCGGCAAATTGGTTTGTTGTGGAATCAGCAGATCAGATGTATAATGCAGCGTGTAACTTTTTTATGGAGGCTGATGCTGCTATTCTTTCGGCTGCTGTTGCCGATTTTACACCGGAACAGGTTGCTGATGCTAAGATAAAGCGGGAAAAGGAAGAGGAAATGACGTTGCGTTTGAAACCTACGAAAGACATAGCCGCTTGTCTGGGACAGATGAAGAAAGATCGCCAGGTGCTGGTAGGTTTTGCTTTGGAAACGAATGACGAGCTGCATAATGCTGAAGATAAATTGCAACGGAAGAATCTGGATTTTATCGTATTGAATTCCCTGAATGATAAGGGAGCCGGTTTTCAGTACGATACGAATAAAATCAGTATCATCGACCCTGAAAGTAAGACGGACTTTCCGTTGAAATCAAAAGCGGAAGTAGCTGCGGATATTGTAGATCGTCTGGTGGAAGTATTGAAGAATAAGTAAATATAGCTAGTGAGGAATAAGACACTTTATATGATTCTGCTTCTGGTTGTGGTGGTGTTAAAGTCTGCTGCCCAGGAATTGAATTGTAAATTTACGGTGAATTATTCTCAGATACAAGGTACGAGTACACAGGTTTTCACTACGCTTGAAAATGCTTTGATGGAGTTTATCAATACCCGTCGGTGGACGCAGGCACAGTATGAAATGAATGAACGGATTCGTTGCTCTATGAACTTGACTGTGAAAGAGTATAATGAGGCGGACGGGCGTTGGAAATGTGAGTTGATTATACAGTCTACACGTCCTGTCTGGCAATCCGGTTACCAGACGGTAGTTTTTAGCTTTAAAGATACGGATGTTGCTTTCAACTATCGTGAGTTTGATCCGCTGGAACTGCGGGATAATGTTATTGACAGTAATCTGACGGCAGTAATTGCTTACTATGCTTATATGATTATCGGACTGGACATGGATACAATGGCTCCACAAGGTGGTACGGAGGTTTTTCGGGCGGCTGAAGATATTGTAACAGCTGCACAGAATCTTGGTGAAACCGGTTGGAAAGCGTTCGATAGCAGTCGGAATCGTTATGCGTTGGTTTCCGATTATCTGGAAGATGGTATGACGCCTTTGCGCAAATTGATGTATGGGTATCATCGTACAGGTATGGATGAACTTTCAGTGAATGCTACCCGTGCCCGTGCTACAATAACATCTATGCTTAGCGGTCTGAAAGAGGCGCAGCAGAATAAACCTATGTCGGCATTGCCCGGTTTGTTTACTGAAATAAAGAAAGATGAATTGATTAATCTTTATTCTCGTGCTGCAATGAAGGAAAAAGAAGAGGTTTGTGAACTGCTTTCTTCTATCAATCCTTCGCTGGCTACCGAGTGGGAAAAGATAAAACAATAATAGGAAGTGAGTAAGATTTAAAATTGTAAATAAATCATGTTACGTTCGCTTTACATACAAAATTACGCGCTTATAGAAAAGCTTGATATTAGCTTTGGTGCAGGTTTCTCTGTTATTACGGGTGAGACGGGTGCTGGTAAGTCTATTATACTAGGTGCTATCGGCTTGTTGCTGGGGCAGCGTGCCGAAGTAAAGGCCATTCGCCAGGGTGTATCGAAGTGTGTGATTGAGGCTCGTTTTGATATTTCAACTTATGGTATGGAGCCTTTTTTTGAAGAGAATGAACTGGAATATGAAGAAGAGTGTATCTTGCGTCGTGAGGTTTATGCATCCGGCAAGAGTCGTGCCTTTATCAATGATACTCCGGCTTCGCTTGTACAAATGAAAGAGCTTGGGGAACAGTTAATTGACGTGCACTCTCAGCACCAGAATCTTTTGTTGAATAAAGAAGGATTCCAGTTGAATGTACTCGATATATTGTCTCATAATGATGAACAACTTTCCGCTTATCAATCTTTGTACAGAGAATGGAAGCAGGCACAACAGGACTTGACTGATCTTATAGCTCGTGCTGAGCAGAATAAAGCAGATGAAGACTATATCCGTTTCCAGTTGGAACAGTTAGAAGAAGCGAATTTATCTGTAGGTGAACAGGAAGAACTGGAGCAAGAGACGGATACATTGAGTCATGCTGAAGAAATAAAGGCCGGTTTGTTCCGTGTCGGGCAGTTGCTGATTTCTGATGAAGGTAGTTTGTTGGCTGGGTTGAAGGAAAGTCTGAATACAATGCTTAGTCTGCAAAAAGTTTATTCTCCGGCTACTGAACTTGCTGAACGTCTGGAAAGTACATATATTGAATTGAAAGATGTTTCTCAGGAGGTTTCTTCTCAGGAAGAGGATGTCGAGTTTAACCCTGAGCGTCTGGAAGAGGTGAACGATCGGTTGAATCTGATTTATACCTTACAGCAAAAGCATAGAGTAACTACCGTAGAAGAGTTGCTGGCACTTACTGAGGAATATGCAGCAAAGTTGGCAGCCATTACTTCTTATGATGAACGTATCGGTGAGTTGACAACTCTTTGTGATACCTTATATAATAAGGTGAAAAAGCAGGCTTCTGTACTTACCAAAGCCCGTACTGGTGCTGCCCGTGAAGTTGAGAAGCAGATGGCTTCCCGTTTGGTTCCGTTGGGTATGCCTAATGTGCGTTTTCAGGTGGAAATGGGAATGAGAAAAGAGCCTGGTGTACACGGTGAAGATACTGTAAACTTTCTTTTCTCTGCCAATAAGAACGGCGCATTGCAAAGCATTTCATCGGTAGCTTCCGGTGGTGAGATTGCACGTGTCATGTTGTCCATCAAGGCTATGATAGCCGGTGCGGTGAAATTGCCCACTATTGTATTCGATGAAATAGATACAGGAGTATCCGGTGAGATTGCCGATCGTATGGCAGATATTATGCAAGAAATGGGCGAACAGGATCGCCAGGTAATCAGTATTACCCATCTGCCGCAAATTGCTGCGCGCGGATGTGCACATTATAAAGTATATAAGCAAGATAACGAAACCGAAACCAATAGCCACATACGCCGTCTGGCAGATGAGGAGAGGGTAGAGGAAATAGCCCATATGCTCAGTGGGGCTACTTTGACAGAAGCTGCTTTGAATAATGCAAAGGCGCTTCTTGGTATCAAAAGATAGCCTTTAATTTTTAATTTCTAATTTTAATTTCTCAAAGATGGTTGATAAGAGTGAAATGATTTTCGGCGTTCGCGCTGTGATAGAAGCAGTACAGGCAGGAAAGGAAATCGATAAGATTCTGGTGAAGAAAGACATTCAGAGCGATTTATCCAAAGAACTTTTTGCTGCACTAAAAGGAACTTTGATTCCGGTGCAACGTGTTCCGGTGGAACGCATTAACCGCATTACCCGTAAGAACCATCAAGGGGTGATTGCTTTTATTTCATCCGTTACGTATCAGAAGGCAGAAGACCTGGTGCCTTTCCTTTTCGAAGAAGGCAAGAATCCGTTGTTCGTTATGTTGGATGGTGTGACTGATGTTCGTAACTTTGGTGCCATAGCCCGTACCTGTGAGTGTGCAGCAGTAGATGCTATTATTATTCCTGCTAAAGGAAGCGTGACGGTAAATGCTGATGCTATGAAAACATCTGCCGGGGCATTACATGTTCTTCCGGTTTGCCGTGAGCAGAACCTGAAGACTACATTGCAATATCTCAAAGATAGTGGCTTTCGTATTGTAGCAGCTACAGAAAAAGGGGACTATGATTATACTAAGGCTGATTATACAGGACCGATGTGTATCATAATGGGAGCTGAGGATAAAGGTGTTTCTTATGAGAATCTGGCTCTTTGTGATGAATGGGTGAAAATCCCGATGCTGGGTACTATCGAGTCGCTCAATGTTTCTGTTGCGGCAGGTATTTTGATTTATGAAGCTGTGAAACAAAGAACCAACTAAGATATGAAAAAGAACTTGTTGTTGACGCTCGCCCTCTGTTTGCTGGCACAGTGGAGTGTAGCTCAGGCACCCAAATGGGTGGAAAAAGCCAAGCGTGCTGTTTTCTCGGTAGTTACGTACGATGAGAGTGATAAGATACTCAATACGGGAAACGGATTTTTTGTTACCGAGGATGGAATGGCTCTGTCTGATTATAGTCTGTTTAAAGGTGCGCAACGTGCCGTAGTCATTAATTCAGAGGGTGAACAAATGCCTGTGGAAGTTATCATGGGAGCAAACGACATGTATGATGTTGTGAAGTTCCATGTAGCGATTTCAGGAAAAAAAGTACCTGCATTAGTGGTATCTCCTACGGCTCCGACTGTAGGTACAAGTGTCTACTTGTTGCCTTATTCTACACAAAAGGACCGTTCTTATACTACCGGACAGGTGAAAGAAGAATCTAAGGTAGATGGACAATACCATTATTATACGCTTGATATGCATCTGAAAGACAAGATGGTGAGTTGTCCGGTAATGACTGCTGACGGACAAGTTTTCGGTCTTGCACAGAAATCTTCAGGAAAAGATACAGCTACCATTTGCTATGCAGTAGGCGCTGATTATGCTATGGCTCAGAAAATCAGTCCTCTTTCTTTTAATGATCATGCTTTATCAAGTATTGGCATTAAGAAAGCGTTGCCCGATACAGAAGAACAAGCGCTGGTATATCTTTATATGGCTTCTTCACAGCAAACTTCGGAGAAATATGCCGAATTGCTGAATGATTTTATTGCCCAGTATCCTAACAGTGCCGATGGTTATTTTCGTCGTGCCAACAGTCAAATGTATTTGTCGAAAGAAATAAGTTCGATGGATAAGGCTGCTGCTGATATAGATAAAGCACTTGAAGTAGCACAAAAGAAAGATGATGCATATTTCAATCGTGCCAAATTAATTTATAATTATCAGTTGACTAAGCCGGAAACCACCTATAAAGATTGGACATATGACAAAGCATTGGATGAAGTTCGTAAAGCAATAGCAATTGAGGAACTTCCGGTTTATGTTCAGTTGGAAGGAGATATTCAGTTTGCTAAAAAAGACTATACAGCAGCTCTTGCCAGCTATGAGAAAGTAAATAAAACCAATATTGTTTCTCCTGCTACATTCTTCAGTGCTGCTAAGACAAAAGAATTGATGGAAGCCGCTCCGGAAGAAGTGCTGGTTTTGATGGATAGCTGTATAGCACATTGCCTGCAGCCGTACACTGAAGATGCTGCCCCTTATCTGTTGGAACGTGCCCAAGCGCGCATGAATGCCGGACAGGGGCGTAATGCAATGCTTGATTATGATGAATATTATAAAGCTGTGCGTGGTAATGTGAACGATGTGTTCTACTATTACCGTGAACAAGCCGCTTTCCAAGCAAAACAATTCCAACGTGCGTTGGATGATATGGCAAAAGCAATTGAACTCAATCCGAATGAGTTGACTTATCGTTCGGAACTTGCTGCGGTGAATATTCGTGTGGGTAGAAATGAAGAAGCCATTAAAGTTCTGAAAGATGCCTTGACAATTGATCCTAAATATGCTGAAGCTTATCGTTTGATGGGAGTTGCACAATTGCAGTTGAAGCAGAGCAAGGAGGCTTGTGCTAGTTTTGCGAAAGCAAAAGAACTGGGTGATCCGAACGTTGATGCCTTGATTGAGAAGCATTGTAAGTAGTTGTAATACAGATGATATGTCTGTAAAAAAGGCTCTGCTTTCACAAGCCGAGCCTTTATCGGGAAACTCCCGTGTCAAAAAAGAATTAGCTAAGTCTAGGTTTTTAAAACAGGTATAAGTGAATTTTTCTTTTGTGTATAATCCTATTAGGTAAATGCATGAAGTTGCAGAATACTGCATGGAATATCTGTTTTTTTCTTGCATAAATCATAAATTGTTGAATATTAAAATATTATTGGAATGAAAAAAGTAATTTGCAGTCAGAAAGCTCCGGGGGCTATCGGTCCTTACAGCCAGGCTATCGAAGCGAATGGAATGATATTTGTATCTGGTCAGTTGCCTATTGATGCAGCTACCGGACAGATGGCAGAAGGGGCTGAAGCACAGGCCCGCCAGTCATTGGAGAATATTAAGCATATCCTTGGAGAAGCAGGTTTGACAATGGAAAATATTGTCAAAACTACTGTTTTCCTGCAAGATATGTCATTGTTTGCAGATATGAATAAAGTATATGCCACCTATTTTGGTGGTGATTTCCCTGCTCGTTCGGCTGTTGCAGTGAAAGCTCTGCCGAAAGATGCTTTAGTGGAGATTGAGTGTATCGCGGTTCGCTAACAGATCAGCAACAATAAAGCTACTGCCTCCTACGAAGATAAAGTCTTCCGGGAGGCTTTTTTCTTGTGCCACCTGCACAGCGGAAGGGACATCCGGGTAACAACTTCCTTGTAATCCGGCTTCAGAAGCAAGCTGGGAAAGTTCATTTTCGGGTAATGCACGTTTGACGCTGGCTTTCGTGAAATAATATTCAGCGTTTTTGGGCAGTAATGCCAATACACCACGTATGTCTTTGTCATTCACCATCCCTATAATCATATGTAACTTTCGGTAAGATTGTTGTTTTAACTGCTTTGTGATATATGTGATACCACCTACATTATGTCCGGTATCACATATCAGAGTAGGGGTGTCCTGCAATTTCTGCCAACGTCCCATCAGGCCGGTTAGTTCACAGACATGAGCAAAACCACCACGGACGGCCTGCTCACTCAGATTGTATCCGGCTTGCTGTAGCTGTGCGATGGCTGTGAGTAAAGTATGGGTATTCTTAGCTTGGTATAATCCTTTCAGCTCACATTCCAATCCGGGGTAATCATCTTTTTTGTTTTCTTCTGCAAAGAAAATGGGCGCATCCACTTCGCGAGCCTTTTTTGTAAATACAGGTTTTGTTTCGGAAGTGGTTTCTCCGATTACAATGGGTATTCCGCTTTTGATAATACCGGCTTTTTCGCTTGCTATCTTTTCTAATGTATTACCGAGGAACTGGGTATGATCAAAACTTATATTGGTGATAATACATAAATCAGGATGTATAATATTGGTACAATCCAGTCTTCCACCCAGTCCTACTTCAATAACTGCTACATCTACATGTTCATCGGCGAAATAACGGAATGCCATAGCAGTAGTCAATTCAAAGAAAGAAGGATGCAGAGGTTCGAAGAAATTTCGTTCTTTTTCCACAAATCGGACTACATACTCTTCCGGGATGGATTGTCCATTCACCCGAATACGCTCGCGGAAGTCTACAAGGTGTGGAGAAGTGTAAAGTCCTACCCGATATCCTGCTTCCTGCAAAATGGCGGCAAGTGTGTGCGAACATGAGCCTTTTCCATTAGTTCCCCCTACATGGATGCTGTGGAAGTGCTGGTGCGGGTGTCCGAAATGTTCGTCCAGTGTCAGTGTATTCTCTAAACCTTCCTTGTATGCTGAACTTCCCATTTGTTGAAACATGGGGACACTGTTATATAAGTATAATAAAGTGTTCTGATAATCCATCTTTTAAAATATTTAACGAGAAAGCATGCCATTCTCTCTTTTTAATTCCTATCTTAGAAGCTGCAAAGATAATGCAAACTGAGAGCAGAATAAAATGAACTTGTTCATTTTTTATGCCGAAGTGCAGCTTATCTTCGCTTTGGAGGTAAATATATCAACAATTTAAATCTAAAAGAGTATGGGAACAAAGAAAAATTTTGTGATTGATACGAATGTGATCCTTCACGACTATAACTGTCTTAAGAATTTCCAAGAGAACGACATTTATCTTCCCATCGTAGTTCTTGAAGAATTGGACAAATTCAAGAAAGGGAATGAACAGATAAACTTCAATGCCCGTGAATTTCTCCGTGAACTCGATTTAGTTACCGATGACAATCTTTTCAATAAAGGTGCTTCCCTGGGCGAAGGTCTGGGAAGTTTATTTGTGATAGCCGGTTCGGTGGATGCTCCGGATGTGTTCGACTCATTCCCCGAGCGTATTCCAGATCATAAGATTCTGGCTGTAGTGGACTGGCTGACGCGCCAGAAGAAGGATATGAAAACGATCTTGGTGACTAAAGATGTGAACCTCCGGATGAAAGCACGTTCCATAGGACTGCTTTGCGAAGATTATATCAACGACAAGGTGATAAATGTGGATATATTTGAAAAGTCAAATGAGGTATTCGAAGGAATTGATCCTGCTTTGATAGACCGGATTTATTCTTCCAGAGAAGGACTGGATATCAGTGAGTTTGATTTTAAAGATATTATCCATCCGAATGAATGTTTTATCCTGAAAAGTGACAGGAATAGTGTTCTTGCGCGTTATAATCCTTTTACACATACCATCTGCCGGGTAAATAAAACAAAGAACTATGGTATTGAACCCAGAAATGCTGAACAAAGTTTTGCTTTCGAAGTGTTGACTGATCCTAATATTAAGTTGGTTGCTCTGACGGGTAAAGCTGGTACGGGAAAAACTTTGCTGGCTTTAGCAGCTGCCCTTAGTCAGATGAATGATTATAAACAGATTCTGCTGGCACGTCCGATTGTTGCTCTATCCAATAAAGACATTGGTTTCCTACCGGGGGATGCAAAAGAGAAAGTGGCACCTTACATGCAGCCCTTGTTTGATAATCTGAATGTCATTAAACGTCAGTTTGCTTCTAATTCTACTGAAGTAAAACGTTTGGAAGATATGCAGAAAAGCGAGCAGCTGGTAATCGAGGCATTAGCTTTCATTCGTGGACGTAGTTTGAGTGAAACTTATTGCATCATTGATGAAGCACAAAACTTGACTCCTCATGAAATAAAAACGATTATCACCCGTGCTGGCGAAGGAACCAAGATGGTGTTCACCGGTGATATCCAACAGATAGACCAACCGTATCTGGACAGCCAGTCCAATGGCCTGGTTTACATGATTGACCGTATGAAAGATCAGAATCTTTTTGCTCATGTGAATTTGTTAAAAGGAGAACGTAGTCAGCTAAGTGAATTAGCTAGTAATTTGATGTAACAGAGCTTTATAGGCAGTAAATATGGCGGCAAGGTTATATATGTAACTTTGCCGCCATTTAATTTTATCACACATTTTTATCTTTTTCTTCCAATATTTGATAAAAAATAATGTATCTTTGCCTCGCCTAAAACAAAACTGTCAAACGAAATGAAGCATAAATTTTTTCATCGATACCTCTCAGCAAAGGTATTGCCGATTTGGACTATTCTGTTGATCGATGTATTGATAATCGTTGTATCCAGCCTGTTGGCTTATGCACTTCGATATGATTTCCGGAGTATTTTTCTGGAATCCTCTACTATTGACAAAACGATTGTATGTACAGTCATTGTCAACTTAGTATTTTTTCGGGTGTTCCGCACATATTCCAACGTGTTGCGCTTTTCTTCGTTTATAGATATTATGCGTATCTTCGTTGCATTGACAGTGTCTTATGCGCTGCTGATGATTTCGAGTGTACTTTTATCAAGCTACATGGATGTTCGCTTGGCACCTGTGAGCGTATTCTTCATGGCATATATTATTAGTTTTGCCATGATGTCTTGTTCGCGTATTGTTGTGAAGATGTTTTATGAACTTCTGAATTTCGATGGAAGTCATAGTGCCAATGTTTTTATTTATGGTGCTAAGGAGGCAGGAGTCAATATTGCTAAAGCATTGCGTGTAAATTTGCGTAATCACTATCGTCTACGTGGTTTCATAGCCGATGAGCCGGAGCTGATAAATAAAGTGATGATGGGAGTGAAAGTATTTCCCAATGACGAGACGCTAATTGATGTACTGAACGATCGTGATGTGCATACCATTATTATTTCGCCTGCCAAGATGGAGGAACTGAAAAAATCAGATATGGCTGACCGTCTTTTGGCTCATAACATCAAATTAATGACTGCGCCTCCTTTGAGTGAATGGAGTGGGCAGACTTTGAACCGTACTCAACTGAAAGAAATACAGATTGAAGACCTCTTGCAACGTAATCCTATTGAAATCGATATTCATAAAGTTGCCTCTCATTTGGAAGGAAAGAGAGTGATGATAACCGGCGCTGCCGGTTCTATCGGTAGTGAAATTATGCGTCAGGTAGCCTCTTTCAATCCTTATAAGTTGATTCTGGTAGATCAGGCAGAAACTCCGTTGCATGATATTCGTCTGGAGTTACAGGATCGTTGGCGTGATATTGATGCGGAAACGATTATTGCAGATATTTCCAATGCTACGCGTATGGAAGATATTTTTAGAGAATATAAACCTCAGTATATTTTCCACGCGGCTGCTTACAAGCATGTGCCGATGATGGAGGATAATGTTTCAGAGTCTATTCAGATTAATGTGTATGGAACCCGTACTATTGCTGATTTGGCTGTGAAATATGGAGCTGAGAAGTTTGTAATGATCTCTACTGATAAAGCTGTAAACCCGACAAATGTGATGGGGTGTTCCAAACGTATTTGTGAGATTTATGTACAGTCTTTGGCTAAAAAACTGCAACAGAAAGGTGGGCATGTGACCCAATTCATTACGACGCGTTTCGGCAATGTATTAGGCTCCAACGGTTCTGTAATTCCCCGCTTCCGTGATCAGATACAACGTGGTGGTCCGGTGACTGTTACTCATCCTGAAATAATCCGTTATTTCATGACGATTCCTGAAGCCTGCCGCTTGGTACTTGAAGCCGGTAGTATGGGAAATGGGGGTGAGATTTATATTTTTGATATGGGTAAGCCGGTGAAGATTGTAGATCTTGCCAAACGTATGATCAGTCTTTCAGGACGTACGGATGTGAAGATTGAGTTTACAGGACTACGCCATGGAGAAAAACTTTATGAAGAGTTGCTGAATGTAAAAGAGTTGACTAAACCGACCTACCATGAGAAGATCATGATTGCAACAGTCCGTGAATACGATTATGACGAAGTAAAAGAGCGCATTCAAAAACTGATAGACGTTAGTTATACTTATGATCAGATGAAGATTGTGTCAGCTATGAAGGATATTGTTCCTGAATTTATCAGTAAGAATTCGTGTTTCGAAGCATTGGACAAGAAACCGGATTAAATAAATATATCCTGTAAGGAAGTAGTAATAAATGTAATGCCTCGTAACAATATATGTTAGATACACTAACAATATATGTTACGGGGCATTACGTATAATGATATGTTGTGTGGTTCCTGTTATTTTCTGCTGGAGAAATATTTCATGAACTGAGTACGTTCAAAGGTATTCACACCATTCAAATCGCTAACATTCAACATTCCTTTGAATTGAGAGATTGTTTCCATTCCTTTACGATCCATCCATAAATTCAGGAAACGGGTATATTCTGCTACAAGCGCATAACTGTTCTGATAGAATGCACTACAGATTTCTACTGCTGAAGCTCCTGCAAGAATTGCTTTTACAATTCCTTCGGGAGAATGAATACCGCCTGATGCTGCATAATCCAGCTTACTTACTGCTGCCGAGGCAATACCTATCCAGCGTAAAGACTTAACCAGATCAGCTCCTGTGCTGAATACATTTCCTGAGATTTGCTTCATCTTCTCGATATCAATATCCGGCTGATAGAAACGATTGAACAATACGACAGCAGCGGCTCCGTTGGCATATAACTGGTCTATCAGAGCTATCGGATTAGTCAGATTATCACCTAACTTCATGATGATCGGAATGCGAACTGTCTTTTTGATGTGGCTGAGAATATCAATATGACGTTGTTCAAATGAACCGTAATTGTACTGAACACCTGTTTGTAACGCCAAAATATTAATCTCTATAGCATCGGCGCCTGCAGCTTCCATTTGTTGTGCAAAGCCTACCCATTCAGCATCCTGATAGCAGTTGATACTGGCAATAACAGGAATAGGACATACTTTCTTAGTCTCTTTAATCAATTCCAGATATTCAGACAGCTTATGCTGGCGGACGTATTCTACCAAGTAATCACTGCCTTCCGGGTACATATTCGGATCTCCAAGCCAGTCAGCTTCCATCATGATCTGCTCCTCGAAAAGAGATTTCAGAACAATGGCACCGACACCGGCTTCATAGAATTTCTGATTTTTTTCAGCACTATCAGTTAAGCCTGAACTGCTGACGATAATCGGGTTTCTTAATTCTAACCCGGCAAAAGTAGTTTTTAATGTTGCCATGGTAATAATGTTTAATGAATAATGATTAATACGTTCTGTCTCCAAAGATTTTGCTTCCTACGCGTATCAGAGTACTGCCAGCCGCAATAGCTTGGTGATAATCGTGGGACATTCCCATGGACAACTCCCGAAAAGCCTCTGTGTCGGCAAACCATGAGTCTTTCACTTCTTTGAAGAAGCTACTTAATGAACAAAATTCCTTCTCTATTTGTTCATTGTCGTCTGTATTTGTCGCCATGCCCATCAAGCCGCATAATTGTATGTTACTGAGAGTTTTCCATTCACTTTCCGCTAACATATCCCGACATTCGTCAAAACTGAAACCAAATTTAGTCTCTTCCTCTGCAATGTGTAGTTGTAGCAGGCAGTTGACCACTTTCCCGGCCTTTTCGGCCTGTTTATTGACCTCAACAAGAAGTTTGTATGAATCAATGCCGTGAATCAGGGCTACGTAGGGTACAATATACTTTATTTTATTAGTTTGCAGATGCCCGATAAAATGCCATTCAATGTCTTTGGGAAGGCTTTCGTACTTGGCAGTCATTTCTTGCACCTTACTTTCACCGAACACTCGCTGCCCGGAGCGATAGGCTTCTTCTATCGCTTCATTGGGGTGAAATTTGGAAACAGCTACCAATCGCACTCCTTCAGGTAGTTCGTTCAGCACTTGTTGAAGATTATCTGCAATATTCATGATACTAATATATATTAAACCTCCGGTTTATCATTGGGTTCTGCACTGTATGGATATACATCCATAAGAGGTGTTTCGGACACTAAAGCAATCTGATAATCGGCCATTGTACCCTTCATACCTTCATCCAGCTTCTTAACGGCATCACGAAGGTCGGCAGCCTGTACCAATACCTGAGTAGATGTTTTCTTTTCAGCTCCGCTCTTTTCATCCAGAGTGATGAAGACCAGTTTGCATTTGAACCAGCGATCTGCGGCTTCTTCTTCGCTTGGGAATAATTCGCTATAGTTAGCACGTTTGATGTCCGATACCGTAAACTCTCCTGAAATAAACGGTGTCATTTCCTCAATAATACGTGCTTCTGCTTCCGTGAAGCTGAGTGCATCTACTAGATAAGGTTCGGTTACTTTCTTGTTCATTCCGTTTTCCATTACTTTCTCGTAACGGATTTTGCACTCAAACCATGTATGCATTGCCATAATTTCTTTGTTTTTTAATTATGAATTTATATTCTTGTTATAAAACTGACCACAAAGATAATGCAAACGAAGGGTAGAATAAAATGAATCTATTCATTTTTTTATGGGAAGAGCGGAATTGAAATCTTACAGAGATGCGGCGTTTTCTTTCATGATGACTCTTTTTATCCCCAATGCTAATCCTGTTCGCATGACGCGGTAACGACCGTTACATACCGTGGTAAAGGTTGTCACAATATGGAGTAAAGAACGTTATATGCTGAGGTAAATGCTTTTACATTATGATGTGAGCAGTTGGTAAATGCAATGGATTCATAATTAGATAATTAACGTTTCAAGAACTCAATATTAGGACTTGTGGGAAGCTGAAAAGGAAAAATTGTCTATTATAGAAAAGAAAGAAGATTTTTTCTTGTTTCTTTTTATAACCAGCTTCCGGTATGGAAATGTGTATTTCTACATAATTTGCTTTGCCATCTTTGAAATAAGTGATGTAAAATAAAAGGGGTAAAGTGCGCGAACTTGCTGTATTTCATTGCTTAATGATATTGTGATTTTTCACTGTTATTGCTGTTCTTTGGCACTGTTAAACCTATAAAAACAACAAAATTATGGTAGTAGCTTATTTAAGAGTGAGTACAGAAAAGCAGTTTCTGGCTAATCAGCGTGAAGAACTTCTGCGCTTTGCAGAGAAAAATGGATTGAAGATTGACAAGTGGTACACTGAGACAGTGAGTGGTAGTGTGAGTAGTAAGGAGCGAAAGCTGTCGGGGATGTTGAACCGGATGCAGCGGGGGGATACGTTGATTGTAACGGAGATTTCGAGATTGAGTCGTACCTTGTTGGAAATCATGACTATTCTCAATTCGTGTATAAAGAAAGAAATTATTTTGTACAGCACGAAAGAGGGATATGTTTTTCAAAATGACATTAACAGTAAAGTATTGGGGTTTGCATTTGGATTGATGGCGGAGATAGAGCGTAATTTGATTTCCATGCGAACTAAGGAAGCGTTGGCAAGACGAAAACAGGAAGGTGTCAAGTTAGGCCGTAAAAAAGGAACCTGTCCTGCAATGCGGGTACTCCGTGAGAATAAAAGACGTTTGATGCGTGAATCCAGACGAGGGGTTTCTTGTTCGGAATTAGCCCGTCAAATGGGGGTATCCAGAACCACCATGCACCGCTTTCTGAAGTGTAACTAATGAAAAAGCGAGTTGGCAAGTTCCTGTTGCCAGGTTCTTTAGTCAACTCGTTTTTCCGGGCTGGATTGCTACTTATTCTACTGGAATTTCTTTTTCTTCATTTTTATCTTTCATACTTCTTCCTCGCTTATGAAGATTCTTCAATTCAAAAGACAACATAATGCGGAAAAATCCGATAATAAGGAATGCAAATGAGATCATGTAGACAGCATACATGGCACCTATTGCCGGTTGCCACAGAATGAGGAGTGAACAAATCACAGCTAATATGCCGAAGGCAATATACCATCCCCAGTCTCTGGTACCATATCTTTTCAGATCCATGGCATAGCCGATGGAAGAAAAGCCGCGGAACATTAACCAGAATGCGATGATGAATGGAATTACTTCCATGCTTAACAGCGGATAAGCTATCAGATAGAAACCTAATATCATGTCGATGATACCGCCTGCCAGATACCAACCCCAGCTGGAAACATTCTTTCGGTTGCTTACGGCGAAAGAAATTTCTAACAAACCGCTGAACAGCATAGAGATACTGAACAGAATACTCAAAACCGCATAACCGCTGAACGGAGCAAACATCAGACTTATAGCAACTACTACATAGAGTATACCAAGTAGGAGAGACATCCACCAGTTTTTTACTTCGTATTGAAGTTCGTCAAATAAAGTTTTCATGCAAATTTAATTTTAAATGGTTATTATAATCATGTTTGTGAGAGTAACAATTTGCAGTTGGAAAAGTTTTGGGCGAACTTTTCCAACAGTTCGTTTGTTATATAGGCATATAAAACAAGAAAACTATGGCTACAACAAAATTTAAAGGACAGCCGGTTAAGATTATCGGCGAGTTTATAAAAGTAGGGACAGTTGCTCCCGACTTTGAGTTAGTAAAAACAGATCTTTCTTCTTTCTTTTTGAAAGATTTGAAAGGGAAGAATGTAATATTGAATATCTTTCCAAGTTTGGATACCAGTGTCTGTGCAACATCTGTGCGCAAGTTCAACAAGCTGGCAGCGAGTCTGCCTGATACCGTGGTTTTGGCGATTTCCAAAGACTTGCCTTTTGCCCATGCACGGTTCTGTACTACGGAAGGTATTGAAAATGTAATTCCTTTGTCTGATTTCCGTTTCTCTGATTTTGATGAAAGTTACGGTGTGCGTATGGCAGATGGACCATTGGGTGGCTTGCTGGCGCGTGCAGTAGTTATTGTCGGTAAGGATGGAAAGGTTGCATACACTGAACTGGTACCTGAAATTACTCAGGAGCCGGATTATGACAAAGCAATAGAGGCTGTAAAGTAGTAAACCTCAGATTTTAATAAGCAATTAGAAAAGACCAGGTGTATAGTAGTCGTGAGACTATTATACACCATTTCTTTTTTATACCCGTATCCAACTGTTGTATAAAATTCCAATGTGTTTTTCGGATATTTTTGATTGATTTATAGTGAGTAACTGGCTTTTTTTGTTTTACTTTGCGTCCTATAAATCAAGTATTAATAGGTTAATTGATAAAGAAAAAGATGGAACGAGGTTTAAAAGACTACGCCCTACTCATGCTGAAAGGTGTGGGAATGGGAGCAGCCGATGTGGTTCCCGGTGTATCGGGGGGAACAATTGCTTTTATTGTAGGTATTTATGACGAATTGATAGATTCGATAAAAAGCATTAACGGAAAAAATTTAAAGTTGTTTTTCACAGGAAAATGGGGAGCATTCTGGAAAGCGATTAACGGTAATTTTCTGATCTCTCTGCTGGTGGGAATTGGAATTAGCGTATTTTCATTAGCTAAAATTATCACATGGTTGCTTACGGACCATCCGGTTATGGTTTGGGCTTTCTTTTTCGGACTGGTACTGGCATCCACATGGTTTGTAGGAAAAGACATAAAGGAATGGAACAAGAAAACGATTCCGGCATTTATTATAGGTGTGGCAGTTGCATATTATATTACGGTAGCAACTCCTGCTGAAACTCCTTCTAACTTATTTTTTATATTCCTTTGTGGAGCGATTGCCATTTGTGCTATGATATTGCCGGGTATATCGGGAAGTTTTATTTTGGTACTGTTAGGTAAGTACTTCTTTATAATGGAAGCTGTCAAAACACTTGATATAACGGTTTTATTAGTGTTTTTTGTGGGTGCTTTTATTGGTATAACTTCTTTCTCACGTATTCTTTCTTACGCATTAAAGCATTTCCGCAATATTACATTGGCTGTATTGACAGGTTTCATGTTGGGGTCACTAAACAAAGTATGGCCTTGGAAAGAAACTATAGAAACTTTTACTGATAATCATGGGGTAGTGAAGCCATTGGTTGAAAGCAATATTCTGCCCAATCAGTATGTTGTTGAGGCTGTAGTATTGATGATAGTAGGTTTCTTTCTGGTATATTTCCTGGAAAAGCTTTCTACTCGTAGTGCTAAATAAGAGGTAGCAAATAAATATCTTGAGGGTATATATAAAATAGAGAGTAAAGATTCCTTTACTCTCTATTTCTTTTTATTGCAATGCTTTTATAATGTTTTGCATATAAGCAGCTAAATCTTCCCGGTCTTCACTTTCCATAAGCATCTGCATCTTCTCCAGTTCTTTCAAATCGAACGGGCGAGGGCATTTCTGATTATACTTTATGAAGTTCTCTTTATCATGCAGCGTCATGTAAAGTACCGTCAGCTTTTCATTGATACCGTCAAAGTCCGGTTCCAATTCGCTGACACGTTCAAAAGCTATCTTGGCATAATCCAGATAACCAATTTCCATGCTATGCATACCTATTTCATTCCAGGTGTCGGCAGTGGGAGAGCAGTTCAAGGCTTTTGCCCATTGCTTTATTCCTTTGTCATAGTCACCTTCTTCAATGTATATGCGACCTTCTATCAAGAGAGATTCCGGGTCTTCCGGTGCCAGTTTATGTGCTTTCTTACAATACTGGTGTGCTTTGCGTTTCTTCCCCATCTTGGAGAGGCATAGCCCTGCATTGGCATATAAGTTAGGCAACATTGGAGAAAGAGCTTCGTCAGTTTCATTTTCCTGAATTGCCTTTTCAAGATTTTCATAGCCTTCCTCCCATTCTCCTTTGGATACTTTACATAATCCGATGTATGTATAGATAAATTCGGGAGCAAGTCCATGAAGTTCCTTTGCTTTCAGATAACATTCCAATGCAGCATCTTCATTACCCAACTGGTAGAAGCAATGTCCTTTCATTACATAGGCGTCTGCAAATTCATCATCACTCACCAATGCATAATCACAAGCATCAATAGCTTGGTTGAAGTTCATCTCTTCAAAGTGACATCTTGCCAATCCGAACCAGTAAGGAGCCGAATATGGATTCATATCTATAAGTCGGTTGTACAGGGGAATTGCTTCCTCGGTCATGCTTTTGCCATAAAGACAGTCTGCAACTACGGCAATATAGGCCTCCTCATTAGAGTATTCTTCCTTTACCGGATCGAGCCATGCCAAGGCTTTATCCGGATACCCCATATCAAGGTACATATAGGATACATCTACTACGTTTGCCAGATCATCTTTATCCTCAATCGTGTCGAGTAACTGTTCGGCATCATCCAGTTTACCTTCACTTAATAACAAGTGGGCACGTACCACCTTTGCTTCCGGCGAATAAGTATCGGGAAGATTTTCAATGATTTCGCGTGCCTTTGCTTTTTTACCACTATCCAGATGAAGGTATGCATATTCGATCATAAGTTCGGTACTGTCGGGATGCAGTTTTAATCCATATTCTGCAATTTCGAAAGCCTTATCATACTTTTTCTTTGTTCCATACCAGTCGGCAAGGTCAGCCAACTCATCCGCATCCTGATAGAACGGCTTGTTTTCGGCCATTGCCGCTTCATATTGTTCGGCAAGTTCCTGTAACTCTTTGTCCCTGCCGGACAGCAGGTTTTTATTGCTCATTAATTGTTTACTCCTATAATCCTATTTTTATTTGTTTATTTTGCCCCAGGTATCTTTCAAGCCTACAGTGCGGTTGAATACCATTTTCTCTGGTGTGGAGTCTGGATCTACGTTGAAATATCCGATGCGCTGGAACTGTAAATAAGTAAGCGGTTTCATGCCGGCGGCATATTTTTCAATGTAGCAATGAGGCAATATATTCAGTGAGTCCGGATTGATGATATCTTTCATTGCTTCCAGTGCATCACAGTTTTTAGCTTCGCGTATGGCAGCCAATTCGTCACGCGGGTTTTCCACTTTCCAAAGACGGTCGTAGAGGCGTACTTCTGCTTCAAGGCAATGATTGCAACTTACCCAGTGCAGGGTACCTTTCACCTTACGGTTAGCTTCGGGCATACCACTTTTGGTGTTCGGATCATATTCGCAATATACTTCAACTACTTCTCCGGCTTCATTTTTCTTGCAACCGGTACATTTCACAATATAAGCACTCTTTAAGCGTACTTCCTGACCCGGAGTCATACGGAAGTATTTCTTCGGAGCATCTTCCATGAAGTCTTCGCGTTCCATCCACAGTTCGCGGCTGAACTCAATGAAGTGGCTGCCTTCTTCCGGCTTTTCCGGATTATTGATTGCTTCCAGTTCTTCCACTTTTCCTTCAGGATAGTTGGTGATAACCAGTTTCACCGGGTTCATTACTGCCGAGATACGGGTTGCACGGGTGTTAAGATCTTCGCGTAAAGCACTTTCCAGCAAGGCGAATTCATTAAGTGCATCGTATGTGGTATATCCGATTTTATCAATAAACTTGTGAATGGACTCAGGTGAGTATCCGCGACGGCGGAAACCACAGATAGTCGGCATACGGGGATCATCCCATCCGTTCACCAATTTTTCTTTTACCAGAATCAGCAGGTTGCGCTTGCTCATCAGGGTATAACTGAGATTCAGCTTGTTGAATTCGTACTGATGGGGGCGGTTATCATCCAGATCTTTACCCTCCTTTACCCAGTCTACAAAGAGATCATAGAGTGGACGGTGGGGAACAAATTCCAATGTACAGAGAGAGTGCGTTACACCTTCAAAGTAGTCACTTTGTCCGTGAGCGAAGTCATACATCGGATAGGCCTTCCACGTTGTACCAGTACGGTGATGCGGATGGTTCACTACGCGATAGATGATAGGATCGCGGAAGTGCATATTCGGGTTTGCCATATCAATCTTGGCACGAAGCACCATAGCGCCTTCTGCTATTTCACCTGTATTCATTTTCTTGAACAGGGAGAGGCTTTCCTCTATCGGACGGTTACGGTAAGGGCTTTCCACACCCGGTTGGGTAGGAGTGCCTTTTTGCTGTGCTATTTGTTCTGAAGTCTGCTCGTCGATATATGCTTTACCTTCTTCAATGAGGCGGATGGCAAAGTCCCACAATTGCTGGAAGTAATCGGATGCGTAGTATTCATTACCCCACTGGTAACCCAGCCATTGGATGTCTTCCTTGATAGCTTCTACATATTCCACATCTTCTTTGGTCGGATTCGTATCATCGAAACGCAGATTGCAAATGCCATTGTGATCGGCTGCAATACCAAAATCAAGGCAAATTGCCTTGGCATGTCCGATGTGGAGGTATCCGTTGGGCTCCGGTGGGAAACGTGTTTGCACTTTACCACCATTTTTACCCTCTTTCAAGTCTTTCTCAACAATTTGTTCAATGAAGTTGAGGCTCTTTTTTTCGCCTGCTTCTTCGCTCTTAATATCTGCCATAATTGGTATGTATATATTCTAAAAATCGAGCTACAAAAGTAAGACATTTTTTTCGTATATCCTTATTTCACGGGAATATATCCACTCTTTTTAATGATTTCCTGACCTGCAGGTGAAAGGATGAAATGAATGAGAGGGGTTGCTTGTTCGGAGTTTTCTGTGTTATAATAATAGTATAGAGGCCGCACAATGGGGTAACTCTTATCTGTAGCACTCTCCATAGTAGGTGGAGCAAAGTGTGTCCCGTCGTAAGAAATGGACAGTGATTTGACGCGAGGGGAAAGATAAGCCAATCCTACGTATCCTATTGCTCCCTTCGTCTGGCTGACAGATTGTATAATGGCACCGGTGGCAGGCATAGAGAGGCTGCTACTCATATAATTTTTATTTTTGAGAACGCTTTCTTTGAAGAATTCATAAGTACCCGAAGATGTTTCGCGAGAGTACACCACGATTTTACGGTCATCTCCACCCACTTGCTTCCAATTCGTAATCTTACCCCGGAAGATATCTTCCAGTTGTTGGCGCGTCAGTTGCTTTACGGGATTGGAGGGGTGAACCACAACGGCAAGGGCATCGTAAGCTACGATTACTTCTTCCACTTCTTTTCCGGCTGCCTTTACTTTCATCTTCTCACTGAATTTAATGGGGCGGGATGCCATGGCAATATCTGTCGTTCCGTCCAATAGAGCGGAAATACCTACTCCGGTGCCACCACCGGTTACGGTAACACGGGCGTCGGGATTGAGTGCCATAAATCTTTCGGCAGTCTGTTGTGCTACAGGTAGTACGGTGTCACTGCCTTTGATGCGTTGCGCCTGTAGGCTGCTTACAGCCAATGTCAGGAATAGGATAATACTTATTGTTTTCATTTTATTCAAAAATTGTTTCTGATTCTATTTATAATGAATTTTATTATACTCAAAAGTGGGTGATAATAGAACCCAAATATTATTCTATTTGTTTATTGCTTGCAAATAAAACAATAGCGCATTACAATCTAATTACAAAACTTGTGTTTTTGGAGGCTGTAACGCTTTTGTAATATGTTTGAAACATTTCTTTCAAACCTTAGTCACACTCTCTTAACATCGACGTGGTTTCTTTGCATACGAAATTCAATAGGCATTTATGAAGAAGCTTTTTGAGAAAATAGTAGAAGGAGTGTTAGCTTGTAGCGGTTTTGTAACAAGCATCACCATTGTGCTCATTATCCTGTTTCTCTTTTCCGAGGCGTTGGGACTATTCAACAGCCGGGTAATTGAAGAAGGATATGTATTGGCATTGAATAAAGATAATAAGGTAAGTGAGCTAACCCCAGCTCAGATAAAGGATGTTTTCGATGAGGAGATAACAAACTGGAATGAAGTCGGAGGGCAGGATATGCCCATCCGGCTTTTCCGTTTGGAAGATATCACTCAGTATTATACCGAGGAAGAACTGGGGGCAGCTTATGAACATGCTGGAGTAAAGATTACCGAACTGGTGGAACGTACGCCGGGCATTATTGCTTTTGTACCACAGCAGTTTATCGTCCATCCGGATTCCGTGCACTTATTGCAGGATAACACCATTTCGGTGAAAGACGTCTTTGCGGGGGCGGAATGGTTTCCGACTGCTACACCCGCCGCACAATTCGGCTTTCTACCCTTAATAACCGGTACGCTGTGGGTGAGTTTATTTGCCATCCTGATAGCATTGCCTTTTGGGCTTTCAGTTGCTATCTATATGTCCGAAGTGGCAAATTCCAGGATACGTAATCTGCTGAAACCGATAATTGAGTTGCTGAGTGGTATTCCATCGGTGGTTTATGGTTTCTTCGGACTGATTGTGATTGTACCATTCATCCAGAAAGTATTCAATCTGCCTGTGGGTGAAAGTGGATTGGCGGGAAGCATTGTGTTGGCCATAATGGCATTGCCTACGATTATAACGGTGACGGAAGATGCCATGCGCAACTGTCCCCGTGCCATGCGGGAAGCCAGCCTTGCTTTGGGAGCTTCGCAATGGCAGACCATATATAAGGTGGTGATACCTTATTCCGTATCAGGTATCACTTCCGGTGTGGTATTGGGAATCGGGCGTGCTATCGGTGAAACAATGGCGGTACTGATGGTGACAGGTAATGCGGCAGTCATACCGCATACCATTCTGGAACCGTTGCGTACCATACCTGCAACGATTGCAGCGGAATTGGGAGAAGCACCTGCCGGGGGAGCGCATTATGAAGCCTTATTTCTTTTGGGTGTAGTGTTGTTCTTTATTAGTTTGCTGATAAACTTTACGGTAGAAGCTGTGTCAGCCCGGAAAAGATAATGTCTTATAGAGAAAAGAAAAATAAGTATGATAGATAGGAAACATCTTTCGCAACGTATTGCATTCGGAACATTCCGTTTGCTGAGCCTGACAGTGGTGGGGATACTCTTTGCCATTCTCGGCTTCATCATATATAAAGGTGTGGGAGTTATTAGCTGGGAGTTCCTGACTACTGCCCCCACGGACGGTATGACGGCAGGAGGTGTTTTCCCCGCTATTGTCGGAACATTCTATCTGATGATAGGCAGTGCCCTGTTTGCCTTCCCGGTAGGAGTGATGAGTGGAATCTATATGAATGAGTATGCGCCGAAAGGCTGGGTAGTCCGGTTCATCCGTATGATGACAAATAACCTGAGCGGCATACCTTCCATTGTCTTTGGTCTTTTCGGTATGGCTTTATTTGTTAACTATATGGGATTTGGCGATAGCATCCTGGCCGGTTCACTTACGTTGGGATTGCTGTGTGTGCCTTTAGTTATCCGTACCACAGAAGAAGCGTTGAAAGCCATTCCCGATACTTTGCGTGAGGGAAGCCGTGCGTTAGGGGCCACTAAGTTGCAGACCATCTGGCACGTTATTCTGCCTATGGCAATGCCTAATGTGATTACGGGGCTGATTCTGGCTCTGGGACGTGTTTCCGGTGAGACTGCACCTATCCTGTTTACTTGTGCTGCTTATTTCCTTCCGCAACTCCCTACAAGTATACTCGACCAGTGTATGGCATTGCCTTATCACCTGTATGTTATTTCTACCAGTGGCACGGATATGGATGCCCAGCTTCCGCTGGCTTATGGCACTGCTCTGGTCTTAATCGTAATCATCCTTTTGGTAAACCTTCTGGCGAATGCTTTGCGGAAGTATTTCGAGAAAAAAGTAAAGATGAACTAACAGGAATAAAACAGTAAGCAAAATGATTGGTAAAATAGAAGCAAATAATGTAAACTTCTGGTATGGAGATTTCCATGCTTTGAAAGGTATCAGCATGTTGATAGAAGAACGTTCGGTAGTAGCATTTATCGGACCTTCGGGATGTGGCAAATCTACTTTCCTCCGGTTGTTCAATCGCATGAACGATCTTATTCCCAATACCCGCCTGACAGGTGAGATTCATATCGACGGAGAGAATATCTATGGAAAAGATATTCAGGTAGATGAACTTCGCAAGAAGGTAGGTATGGTATTCCAGCGTCCTAATCCTTTTCCGAAAAGCATCTTTGAGAATGTGGCCTATGGACTTCGCGTGAATGGCGTGACAGACAGTAGCTTCATCCGCCAGCGTGTAGAAGAATCCCTGAAAGGGGCAGCTTTGTGGGATGAGGTAAAGGATAAGCTGAAAGTTTCTGCCTATGCCCTTTCCGGCGGACAGCAGCAGCGCCTTTGCATAGCTCGGGCCATGGCTGTATCTCCCTCCGTGTTGCTGATGGACGAACCGGCTTCTGCACTCGATCCCATTTCTACGGCTAAGGTAGAAGAACTTATTCACGAACTGAAAGAGCAGTATACGATTGTTATCGTTACACACAATATGCAGCAGGCTGCTCGCGTTAGTGATAAAACAGCGTTCTTTTATCTGGGGCAAATGGTGGAGTTTGACGATACCAAGAAAATATTTACGAACCCCGATAAAGTGGAGACTCAGAATTACATTACGGGACGCTTCGGGTAGGCATTTGTTTCCCGGCGTGAAACAATGTGTTTCCCGTAATGAAACAAAATGTTTCAAGGCATGAAACAAACAGTTTCAAGTAATGAAACAAAAGGTTTCCTGTGGAGAAACAAAAAGGAACCGCAGGCTTCCTTTAATTGATGATACAAGTAATCTTAAAATAGAAATTTATGGTAAAGTTTATCGAATCGGAACTCGTCTTGCTAAAAAAAGAAATAGACGAAATGTGGACCTTAGTATATAACCAGCTCGACAGGGCAGGGGAGGCTGTGCTGACCTTTGACCGCGAACTGGCGCAACAGGTACTGGTACGCGAACGTCGTGTGAATGCCTTGGAATTGAAGATAGACAGCGATGTTGAAGATATCATTGCTTTGTATAATCCTGTAGCCATTGACCTGCGCTTTGTGCTTGCCATGCTAAAGATAAATACGAATCTGGAGCGTCTTGGTGACTTTGCCGAGGGCATTGCCCGCTTCGTTCTGAATTGTAAGGAACCGGTTCTTGATCCGGAACTTCTGAAACGATTGCGTCTGGAAGAAATGCAGGGGCAGGTACTTGCTATGCTGGAGCTTGCCAAGAAAGCTCTTCAGGAAGAAAGTCAGGATTTGGCGACTTCGGTATTTGCTAAAGATAATTTATTGGATGAAATCAATGCAGAAGCTACTACTGTTTTAGCAGACTACATTGCCCGGCATCCCGAGACTGTACTGCCCTGTTTGAACCTGGTAAGTGTCTTCCGTAAGTTGGAGCGTTCCGGCGACCACATCACTAACATTGCAGAAGAAATAGTCTTCTTTATCGATGCAAAAGTGTTAAAACATAGCGGAAAAACAGACGAACATTACCCTTTAACTAAGAAATAAGCTCTTTTTTAGATAAAATTTAGTGTTTGTTAGAAAAATGATATATATTTGTCCATTGAAAACGATTGCGGGTGTAGAAAGGCTACATAAGTGGTAATAAAACCAAAGAAATTTCAAAAAGATGTTATAAGACATGTTTTTAAATTTGGTAAGTATCTCGAAAAGCCGCTATATTTGCAGCGTTATCCTGAAAACAATCTTTTTACCTTAAAAAAAAACTAATACCTATTGAAAACTGAAAAATGGGGCTTTGTGAAAAGCTCCATTTTTTTTTGCTCTATACTCATGCTGATTAACCTACTTATCCAGTACTCTGGGATGCGATACTATCTTTTACGCAATGTGCTTTTAACCTTGAAAGAACGGATTTGAAGAACGAGTTTAAAGAACAGATTTGAAGAACGGATTTGAATAACAAGGTTATGGCAGAGCAGTTTTTTTTCAATGAGCTACAGGTTAGGTTTAATCTGAGAGAACCGAAAGCTAATAAGCCTACGAACATTTATTTGGTGTGCCGAATAAGTGGAAAACAGGTAAAACTGGCTACAGGTGTTAAGATATATCCTGACCATTGGAATGAAAAGAAACAAGAAGCTTATATTAGTTGTAGGATAAGTGAACTTGATAATCTTAATAATACTATTGTAAACCAGAAAATTATAGAGATTAAGAATAGATTTTTACAGTATAAACATTATCTTTGTGATAATCCTAGCGAAATTGAGGATAGTATTGAAATTCTAAAGAGGTTCATATATAAAGATACTATTATGGAGAAAAAAAAGCAAGCTGTAAATGCAATACACTGGTTACGTAATACACTGGCTCTAGATAAGACTATAAAAGACAGTACAAGAAGTGATTATGTGAAGCAGATTAAATCTTTTGAGGAGTTTATAAATGACACAGGTAAATCCCCTATTAGCTTCATTGATATAAATCTGCCATTAATAAAAGATTATGAACAGTATCTCTTTAATAAGAAGGTAGGTAAAGGTAAAACAACTAAAACTACGACAGTTGGTAATAAAGTAGAGAAAATAATCTGTATTCTTGGAAGAGCAGCAAGGTATGATTGATATTCATGAAGCCAAACTCGATAAGTATAAGAAGCCTCAAAGTAGGCAAGGTAATGATAACGAAATCTATTTATCAGAAGATGAAATAGATAAAATCTATGCTCTGCAATTAACTGGTGTAGAAGAAAAGGTAAGGGATTTATTTGTACTTCAATGTTGGATAGGACAACGATTTGCTGATACTCAGTCAATTAATGATGGTATTATAAAAGACGCTCCTAATGGGACAGGAAAGGTGATAGAAATTGTGCAAGAGAAAAAAACTCATAGAGTGTCAATTCCTCTTCTGCCTGTTGCTATAGAGATTCTTGATAAATATAAGACAGGTTTTCCTCTTTATTCCAACCAAACGGCTTTAAATTATTTAAAGAAGATTGGAGAGAAGGCAGGTATAACAAGATTACATAATGTTACAGAAGATAGAGGAGGAGAAGTAACCACGAAGCAAGTGCCAGCTTATGAACTTATTGGTACTCACACGGCAAGACGCTCATTTGTTAGTAATATGCTACAACGTGGATATGATGCTAGTATTATAATGAGGATTACAGGGCATAATGATATTGAGTCCTTTCAGAAATATGTTAAGATAACGTCTGATGACGCTGCAAATGTTATTCTTAAAAAAGAAAGTGGAAAAGTACTATCTGAAACTAAGAAGGAATCAACTGAGCAGAAAGTGACGGCTCAAGATGTTAATAACTTTGTAGCTATCATTGACACAGTAAAGCAGACTTATAATGAGGATATAAAGAAACAAAAAGCGGAACAAAAAATGGAAGATGCGAGTAGTATTTTAATAAGTTTGGCAGAAGATGATATAGACGCTCATTCGATTGCTAAAGCTATAGAGAGGACTGGTTTAGAAGTATCTTTGAGTGATAGTGCTACTAGTAGAAATTTTATTCTTAGAAAGGATACGAAGAAGAAAAAAATTAAGTTTGAAGAAATAGATGAGTCTGAATGATTTTCTGTATGAACTAAGCTTGTGATGGGAATCATTTACCTTTCCATAGTTCATAATACGAGAAAGGCAGTATTATAACTTTAGCTTCACTTCTAGTCGTTTTTTTCAGTTTGTGGTACTATCATTTGGTGGGCTGTCTATAGTTTAGTATCTTTGTATCAATAGATTACAAGAATACTACTAGATACGTACACACCAAAGATTCGTCATATATCAACTCTTTAACCCTCAAATTCATCATGCAGCTACTTACGTATGAAGAAATCAGAGAAAAAGCATTATTACAGGGCATTTCAGACAATAAGGTCAGCATTGGTATGTGGGCTAGTCTGAAAGGTTATATTAAAACAAGAAAACAGATAAAGAAGAAGGTGTACACTATGTATTATGCACCACAGACTCAACCCAACTAAGATTTATATGAAGTGTCAGATTCTCGTTTTTCAAGTGTCAGATTCTCAAGGATAATATAATAATATTAATATACGAATACCCATAGGGTATAACCCTTCTATATCGCCTTTATATATGATATTGCACATACCAACTGGAAAATTGTTTGTAAACAGGAAGGAAGCCAAAATATATTTTGGCACTTCACGATACAGGAAGATTGAAAAAGAAAAGAAAGAGATTGTTTTGATTGACAACCATAACTTCATAGCTACTGATGAATTATATAACGGTAAACAATAATCTACTTCTTATACCTCAAAGTAAGAGTGCCAATATGGAAGTGTTGCTATTATACTACATACGAACTAAATGTAATAAAGATAATGCTTCTGCCATTGGTGAAAAGAGAATACAAGATGAATTGGAATTACCAGAAAGCACAGTCGAAGGCTATATTAAAAAGCTGAAAGAATATACAGATATACTATCCATAAGGACTTTAATCCCTAGTAATAAGAATGACAGGGCAGAAATTGAAAAGATTCTTGGTTTACATTATGATGGGGATGGAAGAAAGAAGAATGTATATTACTTCCATGATCCAGAAACATTTTACTATCTAAAGCCTAGTATAATCTACAGAACAGATATTGACAATGAAATTAAAGGCTTCCTAATTCGTTTGGCTTGTTTGTGTGACCTTGGCACTACTAAGATTTATACAGCAAATAGTCGAAAAGGCAAAGCCAATATATCATCTATAGCTAGCGATTTGAAAATAAGTAGAGAGAAAGCTACAAGCTTATTGAATAAATGCGAGAAGATGGGATTGATAAAGCCAATACCACGGGGCTACATAATTCTAGAGGATTCATTTTTACTGAATACAGAAAAGACCTGTGAAGATATAGTATATAATACCATATATAAACACTGCCTAGACAAAGGAGCAGTACCACCTAATAGGTATGAATTTAACAGGAAAGGACAGTCTATAGAATGTGAAGGGCTTACTATGCTTACACCTGCCATCTTTAGTAAATGGAGTATGCACATAGAGGAAGCTAAGAAGAAAAAAGAACCTTTATTGGAATTTAATGAATATATTAGAAATGTTTTACTGCCTAATAGGTTTCCTACACTTCCAGAAGAACCACACTGGGAATATTTCAAAAAAGCTATTCTGAATATTGAATTAAAAAAACAGCGATTATCAATAAGAGGGTCTATAGTCTTGTAAAGATTAGATAATAAGATAATTTTCGTATGCCAATTATTATATTCCTACTATTATAGTCAATAATTGAGGCTTATAAAATATTTATCTATAAGACACAATATAAATAATAAATATTGTGCTATTTTTGCCTACACATTGCAATATTGCTAGTTATATTAAAGTGATAAATATATTATGATTATTTATTTGTGGATTTGTATTTTAGTGGCTGTGCTTATGTTGACTAAATTTGTGATAAGCAAAATTGCCGAATATAAATATTTCAAAAAAATAGCCGTCTATAGTCATGTTTATGCAGAAGAATATAGTAAAATACATAAGCCTAGGGCTGTTGATATTAAATATTATTTCACTGCAGAAGGGATGCCACATGAGGATATTGAATATTCTCGATTAGATAAATATGGAGATGATTTTGATTATCAATTAGCTAAGAGAATTTTTTCAGAGAAAAAAGAAAAATGTCGTTGTGAGAGGTTATTGTATGCAGAACAGATAGAAAAGGAATATCGTAAAGCTTCAGAAAAATATAAATACATGCAATTCAGAAAATATTCTTATGTATATGAAAGTTTTCTATATGACATATTTTCTAATGAAAAATATATATCTAAAGAACATTTTGGTGGCATAAAAAAACAGATATTCTGTAATCTTGTAAAATATTTATGCAAAAACAATGATAAGAAGGCTGAAGAGCTAATACAACAATGGCATGAGAAAGAGCTAATATATACAGATTGTGAATATGTTTTTTTAGGGGAAACGTTAACTGTGTATTCGAATTTGTTGTCTTCAGAGGATGAATCTATATCTACTTGGCGAAAACGTAACAATATTAAAATGTTTATTTAAATATGTAATAGTTAGCTTTTAGATTGTATTTATGCCTTTTTACAAGCCGTCCTTTGGGAGTAAGGTCAAGTTCTGAGGCGGCTTTTATCAATCGGGCAAGCAATTCAGGTGAAATCTTCAATGGTGCTTTATCTATCTGAATTGTTGTCTTATAACGGATGCAGTGCTCTTCTGTTTCATCCGTAAAGGTAGTAATGGCATTGGGTACGATTGGTATTCTGATAGTGGTCATTGTGTTTTTAAATAAAATGTCTTTCTAATATGATTAATCTGTCTTCTTTGTTTGCGATAACCTTGTGTCTGTATCCATACGCCAATATGGACTTTATTGTCTCTGATGTTATTCTTCAAGGCTAATTCACGTAAATCCTGATAAGTGTATATTGTTGGCATAGATGGGATAAATATAAAAAATGAAAAGTGGCAAGCGACGGAGTAGACGCCAAATACCCCGTTTTTTTGCCACTATCCTACAAAATGAAAAAGTCACTCTAAATACAATGCTTATAGAGGACTACCATTAAATCTATTTAGCTGAATTTTATCTATGGAAGATTGAAAGGTGAAAGATTATAATTCCTGAGAATGAGCATAATTAGGAGATATGAGCTATTCAGGAACATGTATATTTTTCTTTCTTGTGTACTACAAATTTACAAATAAGAAATCAGGTAAAAAAACGAACGGTGCATATTCTTGAAACATTGCCACTATGTTGATACCACTTTCTGTAGTGGTCGTGACTACTTCCACCCCTATGAAATTATACATTTATGCGCACGATAAAGTACGGGTACTTATATAAAGATACCCCTCCCCATCATTGCTAAAGAAGAAATATATATAGAGTTATTTCTCATAGGTTTATGAACTGAAAAGTGACAAAAAAGAGCGTGTAGAGTTAGTTATAAGCACGAATTCACAGTAACCTCTAACCCCCCCCGAGAATAGTTGAAGATAAATGAAAATATTCATTGCTTCATCCTATCAATTTATAAACCATTTAAAATTAATTCATTATGAGAAATTTAGTTATTGGCAATTTGCCACAGAACAGAAGAAGTTTAAATTTGGGTGAGTATGCAGAAGACGCTACTTTAGTAATGGAAGAACAACCCACAAAGGAAAAGAGACCGTTATTCATTGAAGCCAATACTATGGAGGCTACTTTGGATCATCTAAAGAGTGACTGCATTATCCCTGTATTCGCAAAGGATAATGAGGCTACCTTATCACATGTGGCTTTCATTGAAACTGTGCAAGACGCTGCAAGGACATTCTTTCAAGGTGAACAAATAGAATTGCCTGATATTCGTGTGTCTCATGTTATTAAAGGCAGAATACCCGAAGCAATTCATAAGCCTGCCAATCAATTACTGGAAAGTGATAAGACTATCTATTACGAAAGGTGTGCTTTTGTGATTGAAATACCTACTATCTATGAGACAGTAAACGGTAACAGGTTGACTCTTACTATTGGTGGAGTTCGTGCGTATAACCATACGAACTTATACAGTAAGAAGACAGCAGAACGATTTAAAGTATTCATAGGCTTTACCTGTAAGGTGTGTACGAACTTGTGTGTATCAACTGACGGGTATCTTTCATGTTTGGAAGTCACTAATACAAATGAGTTGTATCGTGCCGTTTTGGAAATGTTCAATCGTTATGATCCAGCCAAGCACATACATTTGATGCAGACTTTAGGCAATACTTACTTAACGGAACACCAGTTTTGCCAATTACTTGGGAGAATGAGACTTTATCAATCATTACCACAGAGCCAACAGAAAGCCATACCAAGAATGTTACTAACTGACAGTCAGATTAATAATGTGGCAAAGTCTTATATTCAAGATGAGAATTTTGGCAGCTTGGGAAGTGACTTATCAATGTGGAAATTCTACAATTTACTGACAGGTGCAAATAAAAACAGCTATATAGACAGTTTCTTGGATAGGGCTTATAATGCTACAGAGATGGCAATAGGCATAAATGCCGCTCTGCATGGAGACGATAAATATAGATGGTTTATTGATTGATTGAAACGGGGAATATTCTGAAATACGAGTATTCCCCTTTTTATTAACTACTTAAAATTGAGAATCATGTTTTATAAGAAACTATTCATTTGGCTATTTTGGCTGATAATCGCATTGTTCACTGGTTGCCTACCGCTTATTTTGATAATCCTATGTATTCCAAACTTTATAAAACAAGAGGCAGAAAAGCCACCTGTAAAGTGGATGAATAACAGTAGACCAGTGAAAAGGAGATATGAACGGTATGAGAATGAAATCAAAAAATGAATGTGTTCAAATAAGTCTGTACAGGTGGTTTGAATACGCTTCTTTCTGTTATCAATTTAATCTTTGAATAATATGAAAACAAAAGCAGTGATATATGCCCGTGTCAGTTCGTCAAATGACAGACAGGACACAACAAGGCAAATAGAGGATTTAAGGAAGTATGCCGTTTCTCAGAATATAGAAATCGTGAACGTATTCCAGGAACATATAAGCGGTGCAAAGAAGAATGAGGAAAGGCAAGTTCTTACAAATTGCTTGAATTATTGCACTACTCATTCAGTCAACTATCTGTTATTATCAGAGCTTTCGAGACTTGGAAGAAGTACATTACAGGTTCTTCGCTCTTTAGAAGTACTGCATGAGGCAAAGGTATCTGTTTATATACAGAACTTGGGACTTTACACATTACAAGCTGATGGCAAGGTCAATCCCATTGTTTCAGTATTGACTACTATGTTGGCAGAGATGGGAAACATAGAACGGTCAAACATACAATACCGCTTAAATAGTGGAAGGGCTAACTATATTGCCAAAGGTGGAAAGCTGGGAAGAAAGAAAGGCAGTATGAAGACGGAAGAAAAGAAACTGGAAGAATACAGAGATACCATAGCTTTACTAAAGAAAGGCTATTCAGTCAGAAACATAGCCAAACTACAGGGTATTGGTATTTCTACAGTTCAGAGAATTAAGAATCAATTTATCAGAACATGAACTTTTAATGAACAATAGTTCTTGCCAATATAAACACTTTTCGTAACTTTGCAGCAATTTCAGGTACTTAATGAGTTAAGGCTGAAAGGACTTATTAGTTAACAAAGAGCGTTTAAGATATTATCTTGCATTGAAATCTCGACAATTTCATTCTTCAAAGATAATAGGCAAGAACGCTCACGCTTGTATGTTGTTATATACTTCTCATGCTAATGGGAAGACTATATAATTTCATAGGGCGTGGGCTATTGTTTATTATTTGAAGAAGGGCAGTCGAGAGCCTCAATGCAGTAATAACAATAGTTCCCACGCTTCTTTTTTGTATAACAGTCAGTAGGGAACACTGACTATAATACATACAAGTCAAGAAACAGATATTCTATTCTCTAATGTAGCAAACTATTAAAACAGTGTGCAGCTATCGCTGTGTTCCTCACACTTATTCAGAACTTACTTATTAACAGCATCTATAGGGAACATGGAGGCATAAACTATTTATAAAGATGAAAACATTAAGATTTATTGGAATGGCAGTAATTGCCGTAATTATGAGTGTGAATTTTATGGCTTGCAGTGACGATGATGATGAAGATGATAAGCAATCTAATACTATATATAGGTACATGGGAGGTAACAGGTGATACCTCTGATGAAGAATACAATGACATTGGTGATATCTATACATTCTATTCAGATGGAACAGGTTTACTTGAATGGGTAGATAACAGTGGGAAAGATTCTTCAACAATAACATATAAAATCAATTCAGACAATACAATCATATATATTGATTATGAAGACGGAGATGGTTTTGAAGAAATGCGCATGAGTATTACCGATAATGCTTTAATGAAATGGACTTATACAGATGAAGAAGATGGAAAGGACTACACAATGACATTGAAGCGCCTTAAGTAACATTGGCATAATATCATAATAAAGACAGCATTTGAAGCAATTCATTTGCTGTTTTTTTATTATCATTGCAAATAAAAAAGCAATGATGCAACCAATAGAAAAGTTTTCTTTCCAATATAATGTAGAGGAATATAAACTACTTGAATATGTATATCCTGTAGCTCAAGAATATGCACCAGACTTTGATTATAACGAGAATACAGGTGAATCTTACATGGCAGTTTCGCAAGCTCCAGATATTTTTAAAGGAAGGTATAACGCACGTAAGTTGCGACATAAATTCACAGTAGAGGAATATATGCAGGATAAAGAACTGCAAGGCTATCTGAAAGCATTGGAATTGGATAGTGAGGAGTTCTGGTATCTGTTGCTCTTTTGCTATGACTATAGTTGGGGAATTTGCATGGAAGGAATTGAGGTAAACAGGTCTCCTGTTGAGCACATAAGAGGCTTTATAGATGCGATCTATAGTAACTATACAGGCAGTGGTATGCTTGGAGCTATTTTCAATGAACCAATAAGTATAACCTTGAAAATGGGCAGAAAAAACATCGTGATTGATAACAATAATGCCATAGCCTGCATAGCTAAATTCTGCGATGACGGATTAGAAAATAATGACTTGACTAATTTGCCTAACGGGCATTTCGTAGATATAACTCGTAAGAGTTCAGATTCCTTTTCAGTGTTGGCTTATTATTTTTCCAAGATGATCATTTCCGCTTTTAACCACCAAGAGCAGGTGAAGGAGAAAAGAAAGAAGGGGGCAAACCTTTCAGATAAGGAGAAAATGGTTATTGCACATCTATTATACCTTACTGGTATCATAAGCAATGAAAGCGTGAAGGTAAGTTATGAATATCTAAAGACTATCTTAATGCGGTATAAAGATATGGAGATAAGAAGACTGAACTCATTCTATTTTTAAAGAGAATTTTTTCGTGCTAGGGGTGATCCTGCCTGCCTATTTCTATTGGACTTTACTCAAGAAATAGGTAGGCAGGATTTTTTTGTCTGATTTTGGGCTATAGCATGAAAAACATAGATTAATTGGTGCTTTTAGTAGGGGAACAGAAAATGCGCATTTTTTTGTTTCTTTTAGTTCTCCGATTAAAGGGCAATCTTTGCAGTATAAAAATAAATAAAGCTGGAGCGCACCAGTCTAAAAACTGCAAAAATATATGGATACAAAAGAAAGTATTAAGAATGAAATCTTTACTCTGGAATCAAGAGAATTGAACGAAGGAAAGAAAGTTGCTTTTATTGCTGGTGGTATCAATCGAGACATCGATAAAGCGAATGTGAAAGCTAAAATGAAGTCCATTACGGAATGTGGTCAACTATCGGAATTGGAAGTCGTCGATGGAGAAGATGTAATAAATGAAGGTCTAAGTTTGAAAGACCCTATGTCTGGACTTCCGATAGATAAAGAAAAGGCAAAGGAGTATTTGGCAATTGTTGATGGACAGCACAGGTATATGGCTATAATGGCACTTCGAGAAGAGGACAGATGTGGCAAGAAGAAGTATGAAGAAGCAGCGAGGAAATGGCAGAAGAATGGAAGGAACGAGGAAGATAAGCCCCAAGAATATACGCCTAAAGCCCCTGCACACATAAAAGCTAGATATCCATTGAATAATGAGATACTCATACAGACTCTTATTACTGAAGCAAATAACACATCTGTAAAGTGGGATAAAGCTGATTTCGCTAAACAAGCAGTGGCTATGTATCCCGATAATGAGGTTTTTAAGTTCATAGTTAAGTATATGGATATGCAACATCAAAAAGTAAAAAAGGGTGAAGTAGATGATATGTTACCGAATGGTGGATTTAAGCTGACAACACTTAGTAAGTATCTGACTTATTCTACTGATATAAAAGAATCGGTACTGGCAGATGCGTGTAAATATGGAGAAGACACTCTTACGAAGCATGTGGGTAATGAGCCTGAAAAAGTGGTTGAAAGAGCAGAGAGGATTATTAAAGCTGGTTTAGATGCAGGATTTACTTATCGTTTCTTGGCTAAAGGATTCTTCATCGACTGGATTATTAAGAAGAACAATCAAGGAACTGAATATACAAAATTAGCTAAAATGTTAAAGAAAACAGAAAAAAGAGATGTGGACAGTATTATGAAGGAAGCACAGAAGCATAATTTTATGGAGATATTAAATGAGAAAATAAAATAGTTAATCTTTAGTTATTGATATTAGTTGCCAGCTAGCGTAATGTTAGCTGGCTTTTTTGTTATCAATACACGAACTCCTTTTATGACATAACATCTTCAATATCAATCTTTTGCAGAGCTCTATAATCGTCTAATAGATTTTCACCTACACTTATGATAGCAAGACTTCTATATTGGTTATTAACTATGGGGAGCATGCAGGTGAAGATGAGATTGATAGTTACGATGTTACTATTGATGGTAGCATCATGAAAACTATAGACCGTGACTATGGTTACGAAACTACTTGGAAGAGGAAGTAAGTACTACATCATCTAATTAAGAAAACAGCATTTGAAGCAATTCATTTGCTGTTTTTTTTATTATCATTGCAAACAAAAAAGCAATGATGAAACCAATAGAAAGATAAAAATACCAGAGCCAACAGCAGACGAAGTGAAAGCACTTGTAGCAGCACTGGGAAAGTTCGCAAAGGTAGAAATAAAGAAAAACGCAAGAATATGGTTTAAGTGAATAACATAGCCAGAACAGAGAATCCAGCTATCAGAAGTGGTAGTTGGATTTTTTATTAAGAAGGGAAGTAATCATGTAATTTACTACTTGATTTTTCCTATAAATGAATTATCTTTGTGATGTTCTTACGGGCTAATTGAAGTACAAGTATAAAGAACAATTTACGTATTTGTTTGGTAATCAGACGGGTTTAGAAAAGCTCCATTTTTTTTGTACCTATGTCCCATTTATTTCGTATCTTTAGAGAAGATAAACTGCATCTCGGCAGAACTTTTTCATGCAAGCATGAAAGTTCTGCGCTCAATTTGCATTATCTTTGTACCACCAGAATGAGGAATTGTAAATCACTAAATTATAAATAGACTTATGTTTTCCGGAATAGTAGAAGAATGCGCCACCCTCGTGGCATTGGTAAAAGAACAAGAGAACGTACACTTCACGTTCAAGTGCTCATTTGTAAATGAATTGAAGATAGACCAAAGTGTGTCTCACAATGGTGTGTGCCTTACGGTAGTCAGCATGACGGAGGATTCCTATACGGTTACTGCCATGAAGGAAACATTGGAATGTTCTAATCTTGGGCTTCTGAAAGTTGGGGATGCAGTGAACGTAGAACGCAGCATGATGATGAACGGCCGTCTGGACGGGCATATTGTGCAGGGACATGTGGACCAGACTGCCACTTGCATGAATGTGGAAGATGCCGAAGGAAGTTATTACTTTACCTTCCGGTATGCTTTCGATAAGGAAATGGCCAAGCGTGGATATATCACGGTAGACAAAGGTTCGGTAACCGTGAACGGGGTAAGCCTGACAGTGTGCAACCCGACAGACGATACTTTCCAGGTAGCTATTATTCCTTACACTTTCGAGCATACGAACTTCCACGATATCAAAGCGGGCAGTGTAGTGAATCTCGAATTTGATATTATCGGCAAGTATATCAGCCGGATGATACAGTTTAACTAATAGATATGGAAGATTTTCTGAAGTTAGTTGCTTCCCGGCAGAGCGACCGTGCTTATGATATGAGCCGTCCCGTTGAGCCTGAGAAGCTGGAACGGATATTGGAAGCTGCTCGTCTGGCACCTTCGGCTTGTAATGCGCAGCCGTGGAAGTTTGTTGTAATCAATGATCCGGAGCTTTCCGTCAAAGTAGGTAAGGCTACTGCCGGACTGGGAATGAATAAGTTCGCTAAAGATGCTCCTGTACACATTTTGGTGGTGGAGGAATCAATGAACGTAACTTCATTTCTGGGTGCAAAGATTAAAGACAAGTATTTCCCTTTAATAGATATTGGCATTGCCACTGCTCATATCACATTGGCTGCTGAGAGTGAAGGACTGGGCTCTTGTATTCTCGGTTGGTTTGATGAGAAAGAAATCAAGAAGCTGACCGGTATTCCGTCTTCCAAGCGATTGCTGTTGGTTATCACCATTGGCTATTCCGTGAAAGAGAAGCGGAAGAAAGCAAGAAAGCCGAAAGAAAAGGTGGTTTCTTACAATAAATACTGATTTAGTGATTAGCGGTAAGTGATAAGTGATTAGCAAGTTGCGCTATGGTCGCGTTGCTAATCACTTATCACTTACCGCTAATCACTAATTTACAGGTCTTTCAGCAGTACATGGCTCGCACTCTTATAATACTCCTCGCGTGCCTTCATCAGTACATCCCATTGATCGCTGAATTCTTTTTCCTTATCGATCTTGAAATCTTCCGAACCGTGCGTATCCAGTCTGTCCAACAATAGTGCGACATTCAATTTATTGATGTCCATTGCAGGCTGATAACCGATTACCTCGTCTTTTTCATCTACCACTTCATGCAGCAGGTTGATTTCCTGTAGCTCGTATAGCACCTGATGCGTCAGGCGGATAGGAATCTGGCATTCTTCGGACATTTCTTCGGCAGTGTACGGCTTAATATTCTCTTCAAACCGCTTGGCTATAAGAGACATGATAAGAATGGAAACAAAATCCCGGAACCTTCTGCTGATATTTTTGGTATCCTTGTCAAAGCTGAAATTCCGGATGTTTTGTCCTGCGTAGGTCAGCTCTGCGCCAAACAGGCAGATGGTCCATGATATCTGAAGCCAAAGCAGAAACAAAGGGAGTGCGGCAAAACTACCATAAATGGCATTATAGCGTGATACCCATAGCTGACCACTGATATAGAGAAACTGGAATGCCTGGTGTGCCGTTCCTGCAAGAATTCCTGAGATGAGTGCAGGCTTAAACCTAACTTTGGTATTTGGCATATAGATGTACAGTCCCGTGAACATAAACCACGTTAGTACGAAAGGTATCAGGCGTATCAGGAACTTCAGGATAGGAGCCAGCAGAACAAAGTCTTCTATGTACTTTAAGCTGGTAGACATGAAGATAGAGAGACCACCCGAAATTACAATCAATATAGGCATCAGTAAGAACATGGAGAAGTAGTCCGTGATTTTACGGTACATACTTCGCGCTTTTTTTATTTCCCAAATACGATTGAACGTGATTTCAATGCTGCTGATCAGGTTGATAACCGTCCATAACAACATGATTAAACCCACTCCGATGAATATGCCGCTTTTAGTCTGCGACAGGTAAGAATTGACAAACTGCAGGATTACTTCCGTCGTTTGATTGTGTCCTCCAAATCCCATCCGCACCTGGCTTTCCATAAGATTGTCGAAGCCGAATCCGCGTGCGATGGCAAACAGGATGGCAAGAATGGGAACAATGGCGAGCAGTGTGCTGTAAGTCAGTGCAGAAGCTTTATTTACCAGTCTGTCTTTAGTGAAACGGTTAATGCATAGATAGATTGTTTTAATAATATTATAGAGGGAGAAGGTCGTTTTAGTGACTTCGTCCTCCGTAATACGCCAAATGTCGTATGTCAGGAATTTCCAAAGAGCAGTAATACGTTTATTCATAATCAATGAAGAATGAAGAATTAGGAATGAAGAATTAAGACTATAGAACGGAGAACTCTATCAAATTGTTGTACCAATTGTTGTATCATGCAGAAGTTCTTCATTCTTCATTCTCAGCTCTTCATTAAAAAAAAGCAGTCGGTCTGTAAGCCGGGTTCTGTTCCTTGTTTTCAGGAAGAATTCTTCATTATTCATTCTTAATTCTTTATTCATCAAGGTGTCCATCATTTATCTGAGCCGTATGTCACCATACAAGCTTTAGCGGTCTACCCTCCGACATGGAGCGAGCAGCTCTCATAGCGTCGGTTTACATGACCTTACAACTCCCAAGACGCACAGCCCTTGTGTCGCCACAAGACTGGTAGGCTCTTACCCCACCTTCTCACCCTTACCGACGCCCGAAGACGCAGGCGGTTGTTTTCTTCTACGTTACTCTACCCTCGCGGACAGCTTTCTGTTAGGAAGTGGGATGCTCTGTGTTGCCCGGACTTTCCTCGTGCGCCGAAGCGCAAGCGACAGACCGACCAACTGCTTTTGTTGGGCAAAGATACGACTTTTATGCCAGCGGATACAAAACCTTGCTGAGTTTTTTAACTTCTTCTGAAGAATGAAGCGTTTGTTCCTCCTTTTATTCTTCTTTGCAAGCGGACATAATCAATGTTTTATCTACTCTCTGTCTGATCCACATCAACCTCGTACCTGCTCCGTGTCTATACACTTGGACTTGATACGGACTTGATACGGAGTTGGTACGGTTTTGGTACGGCCTTGATACGGAGATGGTGGGTTTCATTCTAAAACTATATCTTAATATTCCTGAAAATATATAACCAAAATAGAAATTATTTCTAACTTTGCTAATACTTAATAACCCCCAAATCATTTTAGCTAATGAAAAGACTTATTCCTATCGTATCCCTGTTCCTTTTCGCTTCGTTATGTTCGGTGGCTTCGGAAGTCGGGGACAGGGCTATTCCTGCCGATGTGGCACAGTTATCCGACAGCTTGAAACGTCAGTATGCCCCGGACAAACGAGTGGCACTTTTTGATGTAGATTATTCCTTTGCCGGTAAAAATGTGATGTTACGTGGTGTAACCACCTCTCCTGAAGCGAAAGCAGCTCTTCTCAATGGATTGTCGAAAGCCAATTATAAAGTGATGGACTGTCTGAAGGTATTGCCGGATGAGGCTGGGCTGGAAGGAAAAACATATGGTATCATTAATGTATCGGTATCCAATCTTCGTGTAGAACCGGATTTTTCATCCGAAATGATGACGCAGGGATTGATGGGGATGCCTATCCGCGTGTTGCAACGCGATGGCTGGTATCGCATTCAGACACCGGATAATTACATTGCCTGGGTACACCGTGTAGGTATTCATCCGGTAACTAAAGAAGAATTTCATGCCTGGAATGCAGCAGAGAAAATTGTGGTGACTTCTCATTACGGCTTCGTGTATTCCGAACCTAATCAAACTTCCCAGACTGTTTCTGATGTGGTTGCAGGTAACCGCTTGAAGTGGGAGGGAAGCAAAGGAGCTTACTATAAGGTTGTTTATCCTGATGGACGGACGGGGTATATCTCAAAATCCATCTCTATGCCGGAAAGTAAATGGCGGGCTTCCTTGAAGCAAGACGCTGCCAGTATTATCCATACGGCACACACATTAATGGGCGTTCCATATCTTTGGGCGGGTACTTCTTCCAAAGGAATTGATTGTAGCGGTTTCATGCGTACTATTCTGTTCATACATGATATTATCATTCCGCGTGATGCTTCGCAACAAGCTTATGTGGGCGAGCATATTGATATTGCTCCTGATTTTGGTAACCTGCAACCGGGGGATTTGATTTTCTTCGGCCGTAAAGCTACGGCAGATCGTAAAGAGCGTGTGGTGCATGTGGGAATGTATATTGGGGATAAACGGTTCATTCATTCACAGGGAGATGTGCATGTCAGTAGTTTTGATCCTGCCGACGAACTCTTTGATGAATATAACCTCGGACGGCTGTTGTTTGCTACGCGTGTGTTACCTTATATAAATAAGGAAGAATCCCTGAATACAACGGCAACAAACCCTTATTATGAATAATCCGTAATTCTCCCATCATCATCTAATAATTTAAAAACGAATCATATGCAAAACAGAAGAGATTTCCTGAAAACAGCGGCTTTCGCTGCATTAGGTTCCAGTGTGGCTATTAACAATGTGTTTGCAGGGGAAAGCACCCCGTCTCTGTTCAATATCAATAAAAGTGGTGTGAATGCCAGGATGAAATTGCGTTTCTTCCCGTATGAGTTGAAGTTGCGTCATGTATTTACGGTGGCTACTTACTCACGCACCACAACTCCTGATGTGCAAGTGGAGATTGAATATGATGGAATTACCGGTTATGGAGAAGCATCCATGCCGCCCTATCTGCAGAAAGAGTTGGGTACAATGGAAAGTGTAATGGCTTTCCTGAAGAAAGTGCAGGATGTCATCGGGCAGTTCCCCGATCCTTTCCAGTTGGAAGATATTCTGGTTTATGTGGATAAACTTTCGCCGGGAGATGCTGCTGCTAAAGCTGCTGTAGATATCGCCTTACATGATCTTGTGGGAAAATTGCTGCAAGCCCCGTGGTATAAGATTTGGGGACTGGATAAGGACAAAGCCCCTTCTACTACCTTCACTATCGGTATTGATACACCCGAGGTGGTACGTGAGAAAACGAAGGAATGTGCGAATCAGTTCAATATCCTCAAAGTAAAACTGGGGCGTGAGAATGATAAGGAGATGATTGAAACCATTCGTTCTGTAACCAGTCTTCCTATTGCAGTAGATGCTAATCAGGGTTGGACGGATAAGCATTATGCCATCGACATGATACATTGGCTTCATGAAAAAGGAATTGTCATGATTGAACAACCAATGCCTAAGACCCAGTTGGATGACATTGCCTGGGTGACGCAGCAAAGTCCGTTGCCTATCTTTGCCGATGAATCTTTGCAACGACTGAGTGATGTGGCTGGTTTGAAGGATGCATTTCATGGTATCAATATTAAGTTGATGAAATGTACAGGTATGCGCGAGGGCTGGAAGATGGTGACATTGGCGCGTGCTTTGGGTATGAAAGTGATGGTGGGATGTATGACAGAAACATCGTGTGCATGTTCGGCCGCCGCTCAATTCTCTCCCGCAGTTGATTTTGCCGATCTGGATGGCAATCTGCTTATTGCTAACGACCGTTTCAAAGGAATGGAAGTGATAAAGGGTAAGATTACATTGCCCGATTTGCCGGGTATCGGAGTTGTGAAACTATAAAGTGGTATTGTTCCATCATCATCTATAAAAATAATCATTATGAAAAAAGTATTGTATACCGCCGCTCTATTCTTCTTGGCAACTGCTTGTACAACAAAACCCGAAAACAAGCCTTACACCTGGGAAGAAGACCTGCATCAACGTCTCCTTACCGATTTCTCTCGTACAGAAACTGAAGTGAAAGACTACATCCGCAAGTATATTCCTGATGTTACTGATGAGCAAATGCGTCAATGGGAAGCTTCCAAGGCTTTGGAATGTATGACACTGGATGGCGAGAAACGTTACTTCCGCAATGCCGGACCTAACTTATTCCGCGTGGACTCTGCCTGTTATAAGATAAAAGTTGCAAAAGACGGTGTTTCCTTTAGTGGAAGTGAAAAGGTGAATATGGAAAATCTGCCTGAAGTTATTGCAAGTGTGAAGAAGAATGGTAATCCTATCACCGCCCCCAAACGGATGCGTGTCACCTATACTATTACCGTAGATATCAATGCTGTTCCTGCCGGAGAGTTGATTCGTTGCTGGCTTCCTTATCCACGTACTGACCAGCCACGACAACAGGATGTGAGGTTTATTTCTGCCAGCGAACCGGAATATACATTTTCCTCGCAGGATTGCCTTCACAGCACTCTTTATATGGAAAAACGCGCTGTGCAGGATGAACCGACTGTATTCTCCGAAAGCTTTGAGTATACTGCCAATGCTGAATGGCATAATCTGAAGCCGGAAGATGTTCAGCCGTATGACACAACCTCCTCTATATATAAGGAATATACGGCCGAGCGTGAGAAGCACATCATCTTTTCACCGCGTATGCATCAGCTTGCTGCCAAATTGACAGAGGGTGAAACCAATCCCTTCTTAAAGGCTAAACGCATCTTTCGTTGGGTGAATGATAACTTCCCCTGGGCTTCTGCACGTGAATACTCTACAATAGAGAATATCCCCGAATATGTTCTGGATAACAATAAGGGCGATTGCGGTCAGGTTAGTCTGTTGTTCATTACACTTTGTCGTATCAGTGGCATTCCTGCGCATTTCCAAAGCGGTTTCATGATGTATCCCAAAGCATGGAATTTGCACGACTGGGCAGAGATTTATTTTGAAGGTATCGGTTGGGTGCCTGTAGATCAATCATTTGGTATTCCTACTTTCGCCCGTAATGCAGACGAAGAATATTTCTTCCTGGGGGGGATCGACTCCTGGCGTATGATTGTGAATAGTGACTACGGTATGCCTTTGATGCCCGAAAAGAAATATCCCCGCAGTGAAACCGTCGACTTCCAGCGTGGTGAAGTGGAATGGGAGGGAGGCAATCTTTACTTCCCGAAATGGGATTATCACATGGATATAGAATACCTTGATAATTAAGGATATATCTCCTCTATGAAAATAGATGGTCTGTTTGCCCCAAACGCATCATCTGTTTACCCTCAACAGACCATCTGTTTGCCCCTGACAGACCATCTATTTCAAACAGATAGATGGTCTGCCTTGTTTTAACGTCTATCTGCCTTATTTTCACGTCAGTAAACGTGCATAAATGTAAAATTGTCAGGTCTTGCCGTTAACCGCTGTTAAGCCCCAAAAGTTCACTGTTAAAAGAGAACAAAAAAGAGTGACAAGCGGAATAAGTGAACGATTTTTGTCGTTATTTTAACGTCGAAATGTTAAACGAGATTTGAATATTAACAATTAAAAGAATAGAAATTAAGTATGAAACAGACAACAAAAAACATTCTTGGGGTTGCAGCTATTGTACTTCTCAGTTCAGGAGTAGCAGGTTTAACCACCTATAAGATGCTGCAAAAAAATATGCCTGCTGATAGTACTGCTGCATTTAGTGATATGTTCCAGCAGAATCCGAACGTACGTTTGGCCTCTTATAATGCCGTTGATGCGCAACCTGTAGATTTGACGCAAGCAGCAGAAAATTCAGTTCACGCCGTGGTACATATTCGTTCTACTCAAGCTTCCAAAGTTCAGGAAGTAGAAGTTAGAGACCCGTTCTCTGATTTCTTCGGTGAATTTTTTGGTGGTCGGGGTGGTACACAAAGACGACAGGTTCAGACTCCTGAACGTACAGGTTTTGGTTCCGGTGTTATCATCTCTAAAGACGGATATATCGTAACGAATAATCACGTAATTGCCGGTGCGGATGAAATCAGTGTTACGCTGAATGACAACCGTCAGCTTAAAGGACGTATCATTGGTACGGATGAAGTCACGGACCTTGCCTTGATTAAAATAGAGGGAGATGATTTTCCTACTATTCCGGTAGGTGATTCCGATGCATTGAAAGTTGGTGAATGGGTGCTTGCTGTAGGTAATCCGTTTAATTTGACTTCTACAGTGACTGCAGGTATTGTTAGTGCTAAAGCACGCTCTTTAGGAATGGGGCAGCAGACTGGTACGGAAAGCATTGAGTCGTACATCCAGACTGATGCTGCTATTAATCAAGGTAATAGTGGGGGGGCTTTGGTAAATGCACGCGGTGAATTGATTGGTATCAATGCTGCTCTTTTCTCTCCGACGGGATCAAATACGGGTTATGGTTTTGCCATTCCTACCAGTATCATGAAGAAAGTTGTTGCTGACTTGAAACAATTCGGTACAGTTCAACGTGTAAAACTGGGTGTTGCTGTTACTCCGCTTGTAGAAGAACCGGGTGATACTCAACGTCCGGTAGATAAGAGTGGCAAGAAATTGAGTGAATTTAAAAAAGAGGCTCGTGAAAAATCAGGTGTTGTTGATGGCCTTTTAGTAGGAGAAATCGTAGAAGGTAGTTCTGCTGCAGGTGCCGATATCAAGGTTGATGACGTTCTTATCGGTATTGACGATAAACCTATTCATAAATTTGCCGATTTACAGGAAGCTTTGGCAAAACATCGTCCCGGTGATAAGGTTAAAGTGAAATTGATACGCGATAAGAAAGAAAAGACTGTTGAAGTGACGCTGAAGAATGAACAAGGTACTACAAAAGTAGTAAAAGATGCAGGAATGGATATTCTTGGTGCAGCTTTCCGTCCTATACCTGATGAATTGAAGAAACAACTGAATCTGGGTTATGGTCTTGAAGTAACAGGTGTTAACAGTGGCAAGATGGGAGCTGCCGGTATCCGTAAAGGCTTCATTATCTTAAAAGCCAATGGCGTACAGATGAAAACTGTAGAGGACTTGGAAAAGGTACTGAAGGAAGCTACGAAGTCTCCGGATCAGGTACTCTTTATTACAGGTATGTTCCCGTCAGGTAAACGTGCTAATTATGCGGTAGATTTGACTCAAGAATAAAAAGGTATGTTTTTTAGGTAAGAAGATTGTAATATTAGCTAACAAAGAAGAAAAAGGATGTCGACAACTAACTTGTCGGCATTCTTTTTGTTTATAATACTATAGTGAATAAGATAAAAAAGTTAGGGCAAGTTAGCTTATAACTAAATTAAATGTCGTAACTTTGCAACCCAAATCTGTTTTAGAAGAATGAGACAACTTAAGATTACAAAAAGTATCACTAACAGAGAGAGCGCTTCTCTTGACAAGTATTTGCAGGAAATCGGTCGCGAAGACCTCATAACTGTCGAAGAAGAGGTAGAGCTCGCTCAACGCATCCGTAAGGGTGACCGTATCGCACTGGAGAAGTTGACACGTGCCAATCTGCGTTTCGTTGTATCTGTGGCCAAGCAGTACCAGAACCAAGGTTTGAGTTTGCCCGACTTGATTAACGAGGGCAATTTAGGACTGATCAAGGCCGCCGAAAAGTTCGATGAAACACGTGGTTTCAAATTCATCAGTTATGCTGTATGGTGGATACGTCAGTCCATTTTGCAGGCTTTGGCAGAGCAGTCGCGTATTGTGCGTCTTCCTTTGAATCAGGTAGGTTCACTGAATAAAATCAGTAAGGCTTTCTCTAAGTTCGAGCAGGAAAACGAACGCCGTCCGTCTCCCGAGGAACTTGCCGATGAACTGGAAATCCCTGTTGATAAAATCTCTGATACGCTGAAGGTTTCCGGCCGTCATATTTCGGTGGACGCACCTTTCGTTGAAGGAGAAGATAACAGCTTGCTTGATGTGCTGGTCAATGACGACTCTCCTATGGCCGACCGCTCTTTGGTGAACGAGTCTCTTGCGAGGGAAATTGATAGAGCTCTTTCTACGTTAACCGATAGGGAAAAAGAAATCATACAGATGTTTTTCGGTATCGGACAACAAGAAATGACATTGGAAGAAATCGGCGACAAATTCGGTTTGACCCGTGAACGTGTACGCCAGATTAAAGAAAAAGCAATTAGAAGATTAAGACAAAGTAATCGTAGTAAATTGCTCAAGTCTTATTTGGGATAATAAGAAATATCAATTTCCGACAAATAGAAAGAATTAAAAACCGATGGTCATATTATGATCATCGGTTTTTTTGTTTTTTTACCATAAAAGTGAAGATGAGCTGCGCTTCAGCATAAAAAAATGAATGAATTCATTTTATTTTGCTCTCGGTTTGCATTATCTTTGCCGCCAACATATAACAAAAAACAGATTATGAAATACGTTCGTATACTTTTTGCCGTAGCGTTGGTTTTTATGGTATGCTCGGCATTCTCATTCAAAAAAGGAAAAGAAGGCAAGGAAAAGGCTGTGTATGCATTCGGTGTTGCTGCCTCTTTCAATGACACGGTAGTGTATTTTACCGATATCCAGGTGTTGGATAGTATTAAGCTGGACAAAGGTGGTTTCCTGCCTAAACGTGATCTTTATACGTATCAGTTAAAGAATTACTTGGAATTTGATTTGAAATGCCCTGATTATACTTGCATGATTTATTTCTCTGAGAATAAAAAGAAGTTGGAGAAAGAGTCTGCAAAAGTAAAAGGTAAATATAAGAAGAATAAATCGATAGTGTTGATGCCTATCGACCCTGATGCATTCCGCTTCAAGAAGCCGGAAGAATAGTCGGCTTCACTTCCTTGCTGAAACAAGGAGCTATCCATTATTACTTGTAACCATGAGAACTAAACTTGATTTTCTTCTGTGGATTTGTTTTTCTGTATTGTTTGTGGCCTGTGAAGATCATCCACAGGAGCCGGATATCGTTGCTGTAACAAGCGTTGCATTGAATGAGAGCGCCCTTTCGTTAAAAGAGGGGAGGAATGTGACTTTGTCTGCTACCATTACTCCGGATGATGCTACCAATCAGAGTGTAACATGGAAATCAAGTGATCCGGATATTGCTACGGTTGATGCCAATGGTAAGATTAGAGCTCTAAAACCGGGAACAGCTACGATTACTGTCATTACTGAGGATGGTGGGAAAACTGCTACTTGTACGGTAACTGTTGAACCGGGCGATCCACTTAAGAGTAGTCGCACGGTGCTAGTATATGTTGCTGCAGATAACAGCCTTTCTGGATTTGCTTCGCTGGACTTTGAGGAAATGAAAGTAGGTATGGCAAAAGTGGAAGATGTTGATGTGAATTTCCTGGTTTATATAGATAAGGGTGGAACTCCTCAGCTGCTTGAACTGAAAAATGAAAATGGGACAATTGTAGAAAAGGTAGTAAAGACCTATTCTAGTCGTAATTCGGTAGGTGTATCTGAAACGCAGGAAGTCTTTGCAGCTGTTTTCTCAAATACTCAATATCAGGCTGATAGTTATGGATTGGTTTACTGGTCGCATGGTGACGGCTGGCTTCCTTATCCGTTAGGCGCCAACACCCGCTGGGTGGGGCAAGATATAGGTAACGGTGATAAGAGAATGAATATTTCTGAGTTTGTCGAGATATTGGAGGTTACTCCTCATTTTGATTTTATCCTGTTTGATGCTTGTTTTATGCAATCGGTAGAGGTCGCTTATGAATTGCGTGACTATACGGATTATTGCATTGGCTCTCCAACAGAGATACCAGGCCCCGGTGCTTCGTATGATGAATTAGTACCTGCTATGTTTTTTTCAGAAGATGCGGCAGTAGATATAGCCAAGGCTTATTATGAACCTTATGCAGTTAAATATGATGAGGGTAATGGAATTTCGAATACTAATTGGACTGGTGGTGCTTCTGTATGTGCTTTGAGAACCGAGCCATTAGTTGATCTGGCTGTCTTGACAAAGCAAATTTTATCTGGAACGATTGATAATGCATCACTTCGTAAATCAGTATTTGATTATGATAAACGTCGTGGCTCTGATGGATATCAGGATGGTCATGTAGGGTATTATGATCTGGTGGGCATGATGCGAATGATTACTGACGATAATGCTTATGAAGCATGGAAACAGATTTTTAATTCTGCTGTAGCATATTGGGTTACTACTCCTATGAACTTTTCTGGTTTTTCCCAGAGTATGTTCTCTATGGAAGGAGCTAACGGTGTATCTTGTTATATTCCTTCAACTTCTAATACTGCCACTGATAAGGCATACCGTTCTACTGAGTGGTATACATCTGCCGGTTTCGAAAAACTCGGTTGGTAATTCTCGATTTTTAGGGTTGTTATATGATCTTTCGAGGCATAAATATGCCTTGAAACAAATGTGTGTGTACTTTCCTGTTAACTTATATCTTGCATTTATGAACTTTCTTCTTCTCTGTATGTTCCATGCTTTATGATAGTAATTCTCTTGGTTATTGTACTGTTGTGCTGTGTTTTAACATTATTTTCCAGCGGAAACTATTTTATTTAAGAAAATATTATTTTCTTTGCACCATCAAAACTAAAATAAAGAAGTATGAAGTATATAATTATTGGAGGTGTTGCCGGGGGAGCTACAGCGGCGGCACGATTGAGAAGGGTAGATGAAAAGTCTGATATCCTTTTATTAGAGAAGGGAAAGTATATATCGTATGCAAATTGCGGTCTACCTTATTATATTGGTGGCGTGATTGACGAACGTGAGAAGTTACTGGTGCAGACGCCGGCTTCTTTCGGTCAGCGCTTCAGAGTGGATGTGCGTGTAGAGAATGAAGTGATTGCCATTCATCCGCAGAATAAAACCATTACGGTTCGTACGGTTGACGGAGGCGAATATGAAGAAACTTATGATAAGCTTTTGTTGTCACCGGGAGCTACTCCGGTCAGGCCACCGTTGGAAGGCATTGATTCAGAGGGAATCTTTACCCTTCGTAATGTTGAAGATACCGACCGTATTAAATCTTATCTCACAGAACATGCTGTAAAACGTGCAGTCGTAGTTGGTGCAGGGTTTATCGGCTTGGAAATGGCGGAAAATCTGCATCATGCAGGAGTCTCTGTATCTGTAGTGGAAATGGGCAATCAGGTAATGGCACCTATCGACTTCTCTATGGCTGCTCCTGTTCATCAACATCTGGTTCAGAAGGGTGTTTCACTTTATTTGGAAGAAGGAGTAACCCATTTTCAGCGCACAGAACAAGGTATTACAGTTTTCTTGAAAAGTGGGAAGACAATTCCGGCAGATATGGTGTTGCTTTCTATCGGTGTACGTCCGGCAACTGCTTTGGCCAAAGATGCCGGATTAAAAATAGGAGAAGCCGGAGGTATCTGGGTGAATGAGTATCTGGAAACTTCTGAGAAAGATATCTATGCCGTAGGGGATGCAATTGAATATCCGCATCCGCTGACCGGAAAACCATGGCTTAATTATCTGGCTAATCCGGCCAATCGTCAGGGACGTATCGTGGCTGATAATATGGTATTTGGCAATAAAGTTTCTTATGAAGGTGCTATTGGTACTTCTATTGCCAAGGTCTTTGATATGACTGTTGCCTCCACAGGGCTTGCTGCTAAGCGCTTGAAGCAATGGGAGATGGAATATCAGAGTTCTGTAACCCATTCTGCTTCTCATGCAGGCTATTATCCGGATGCATTGCCACTGACTTTAAAATTAACTTTCCATCCTGTTACGGGAAAATTATATGGTGCACAGTGCATTGGTTATGAAGGAGTGGACAAACGTATCGATCAGATTGCCGGACTTATTAAGCGGGGCGGGACGGTTTACGATCTGATGAAAACAGAGCACACTTATGCACCTCCGTTCTCTTCGGCTAAAGATCCTATTGCTATTGCAGGATATGTGGCTTCTAATATAATAAGCGGTGCAATGCCCATTATTACCTGGCGTGAACTGGTACAGCAGAAGAATGAAGTCATGTTGATAGATACCCGTACTCCCGAGGAATTTTCTTTCGGTTCTATTCCGGGAGCAATTAATATTCCCTTGGATGATTTAAGAGATCGTATGTCGGAAGTTCCTACAAGCAAGCCGGTTGTCTTGTTTTGTGCGGTAGGGTTGCGTGGATATCTGGCACAACGTATCCTGATGGGGAATGGGTATCGGAATGTGCGTAACCTCTCAGGAGGATATAAGCTCTATTCTGCTGCAGTAACACCTGTACCTGTACCCGATAAAGTTATCACACCTCAAGTTAATTCAATAGAATCTACGGTGAGTTCTTCTAAAGGGCCATTGAAAATTAATGCCTGTGGCCTGCAATGTCCGGGGCCTATCATGCAAGTTAAGAAGGCAATGGATACTCTTGCTCCGGGAGAACAAGTGGAGATTGTGGCAACTGATGCCGGATTTGCACGTGATGCTTCAGCATGGTGTGATACGACGGGAAACCGTCTGATAGGAAGTCATGAAGAAAAAGGCCGTTATATGGTCACTATAGAGAAAGGTGATCCGGCTGCTGTTTGTCCATCGTCTGCCGGAGCAATAGCGGGTAGGGGAAAAACTTTGATCCTTTTCAGTGATGATTTAGACAAAGCTTTGGCTACCTTTGTACTGGCAAATGGTGCTGCGGCAACAGGACAGAAGGTTACGGTCTTTTTCACTTTCTGGGGATTGAATGTTCTGAAGAAAGTGCAGAAACCGAAAGTTAAGAAAGATATTTTTGGTAAGATGTTTGGCATGATGCTTCCTTCCAGTTCTTTGAAATTGAAGTTATCCAAAATGAATATGTTTGGCATGGGTAGCCGGATGATGCGCTTCCTTATGAAACAGAAAGGGGTGGACTCTTTGGAATCACTCCGTTCTCAGGCTCTCGCACAGGGCGTAGAATTTATAGCCTGCCAAATGTCAATGGATATGATGGGAATCAGTCGTGAAGAACTGTTGGATGAGGTAACTATCGGTGGTGTTGCTACTTACATGGAGCGGGCAGATAAAGCCAATGTCAACCTTTTTATCTAGTAATTTGTTATTTAACAAATAAAAAAGAGAATATATGGAGGATTTATGTAAAATTCGTGATGTTTATCGGGCGATAGCCGAGTTTGAAACCCAGTTTATCCAGCAATACAACCTCTCGTTGAATGAGGGGATGTTGCTCTGTGCACTTCTGGATAATCCCCGGCTCACCTCCGGAGAAATAGCAGAGGCATTAGGACTTACTCATTCTAATACTTCCAAGCTAATACGCTCTGTGGAGGAGAAGAAGTTGATTGCCCGCATTATCGGTAAAGTCGATAAACGCCAAATGTATTTCTCACTGACTGCGGAAGGAAAAGAGCAGATTCATACGATTAAGAATTCCAATCATAAAATGCCTGCATTATTACAGCAAGTAGTAGATATGCTGGAAAAATAGAAAAAGGGTTAACTTCCTGTTGACAAACTCTTAACTTCTTGTCAACGGGAAGTCAACTTTTTGCATTTCATGGAAAAGCTTTTACTCGGAACTGCTTTTTCTTTATCGCAATATTTTGTATTCTCATTGTTACGCTTTAACTTTGCGTCCGTTGGATGAACGATTAAGTCTGCATTATTGTGGCTAATTTATTAGTTCATACATAGTAAAAGTCTAAATGCTATATAAAAAATCCTATTGTGAATACAAGCTCCGCCGATCTGAATTGGTATCCCCTGCGCATTACTTATAGCCGCGAGTTGGCCTTAAAAAAATATCTGGACAGCAAGCAAATCGAAAATTTTATTCCAATGCGTTATGAGTATATTGTGAGGAATGAACGTAAAATCCGCAAGCTTGTTCCTGCTATTCATAATCTGGTCTTTGTCCACTCCACCCGAAAGCAACTTGAAGAGATAAAAGAGGCCAAAGGAGCTATTCTTCCAATTCGGTACATCATGGATTGCGAAACTCAACAACCTATTACGATTCCGGATGTACAAATGCGGAGTTTCATAGCTGTTGCGGGTAATTGCGATCAGCAGGTTGTCTACTTAGATCCCACTACCATTAATCTGAAGAGAGGACAGCGTGTTCGTATTACCGGTGGCGTTTTTGAAGGTGTGGAAGGTGAATTTGTTCGTATAAAAGATGATCGTCGTGTAGTTGTTGTTATTCAGGGTCTTATGGCTGTGGCTACAGCTTTTATCCATCCTTCTTTAATTGAACAGATATAGGAGATCTTTGTATAGGCTTTACGCTTAAGTTTCGCTTCTATTTTCGTCGTACGGGGATATTTCTATCTTCATCTTCAAAATCATTAAAATTTTTCGTGGATTTTGCTTAAGATTGCTTTAATTTGCAGCTAATATATTAAGCATTATAGCAATCGGATATGCAAAAATTATTATCCTTGCCGCCTAATCTTGTGTCGGCATTCTATGAACTGGAAAATGTAGACCGTACGGAATGGTTTTGTACCTCTGATCCTGTAGGAATGAAACTGGGATCGGGTGGGGGAACAACCTGGCTCTTGCGCGAATGGTATAGAAACCAACAAACAGAACACTCAACAGAGAAACGTATCCTGTTGCATGCCGGTGGACAAAGCCGCCGTCTGCCGGGATATGCTCCCTCCGGAAAGATATTAACCCCGATACCGGTATTTCGCTGGGCACGCGGGCAGAAGCTGGGACAAAACTTATTATCCTTGCAAGTTCCACTTTATGAGAAAATCATGGAACGGGCACCGGAAAAGTTGCGTACACTGATTGCGAGTGGTGATGTCTATATTCGTGCCGAGAAACCTTTGCAGGATATACCGGATGCAGATGTGGTATGTTATGGACTCTGGGTCGATCCGGTATTAGCAACACATCATGGGGTGTTTGTTTCTGACCGCAAACAGCCGGAAGCATTGGATTTTATGTTGCAGAAGCCTTCATTGCAAGAGTTGGAAAATCTTTCCAAGACTCATCTCTTTCTGATGGATATAGGTATCTGGTTGCTGAGCGATCGGGCGGTGGAATTATTGATGAAACGTTCACAGAAAGATGCTTCATATTCTGATTTGAAATACTATGATTTATATTCAGACTTCGGCTTGTCTTTGGGTAACCACCCGCGCATTATTGATGATGAGTTGAATAAGCTGTCTGTGGCTATTTTGCCCTTACCGGGTGGTGAATTCTACCACTATGGAACGAGCCGTGAATTGCTTTCCTCAACTGTTACTTTACAGAATAAAGTGTACGATCAACGTCAGATTATGCATCGGAAAGTAAAACCAAATCCTGCAATCTTTGTGCAGAATGCAGAAATAGGGGTAATTCTTTCTTCTAATAATGATAACCTTTGGATTGAAAATAGCTTTGTTGGTGCATCGTGGAAGATTGGTTCCCGGCAAATTATTACAGGCGTACCGAGAAATGACTGGACGTTGGTACTGCCGGATGGAGTGTGTGTAGACATTGTGCCTCTTGCGGAGAAGCATTGGGCGGTTCGTCCGTATGGCTTTGATGATGTATCTAAAGGAGATATCCGGGATGAAAAGACTTTGTTCCTGGGAATGCCCTTTATTGATTGGTTGGCAAAACGTGGATTGACTCCGGATGATGTAACCGGAAGGAAAGACGACTTACAGGCTGCAGGAATCTTTCCAGCAGTAGAAGATATAGAACAGATGGGCAAAGTACTTCGTTGGATGACTTCGGAACCGGAATTGGCAGAAGGCAAGGAAATCTGGTTGAAGAGTCAACGTCTTTCTGCCGATGAAATCTCAGCGAAAGCTGATTTACGTCAATTATATGTCCAGCGCGAGAGTTTCAGGAAAGGCAATTGGGAATTGCTGGCACGTAATTATGAAAAGAGTGTATTCTATCAATTGGATTTGGCTGATGTTGCCGGGAATTTCCACAATTTGGAGATAGATAAACCGGATGTGTTACCGGCCGATGCACCTCAGATGCAGCGTATCCATAACCGGATGCTTCGGGCGCAGATAGACAAACTGAACGGAAAAGACTTTCAGAATGATGAAAAAGAGGCTTTCGGACTATTGCGCGAAGGGTTACTTCTTGATTTGTATGAAAAGAAAAGCAGCCCGCATCTGAATGTATATAGCGATCAGATTGTTTGGGGACGTAGTCCTGTGCGTATTGATGTTGCAGGTGGCTGGACAGATACTCCGCCATATTCTCTTTTTGCGGGTGGAAATGTTGTGAATCTGGCCATTGAATTGAATGGTCAACCTCCTTTGCAAGTTTATGTGAAGCCTTGTAAAGAGTATCGCATTGATTTGCGCTCTATTGATATGGGAGCAATGGAAGTTGTGAATACTTTCGGGGAATTGCAGGATTACTGCAAGATTGGTTCTCCTTTCTCTATTCCGAAAGCAGCATTGACGTTGGCCGGTTTTGGCCCGGTGTTTTCAGAAGTGGTTTATCCTTCGTTAGAGAAACAGTTGCAGGCATTCGGCACAGGTATAGAGATTACTTTATTGTCCGCTATTCCGGCTGGCTCGGGTTTGGGAACCAGTTCTATATTGGCCTCTACGGTTTTAGGTTCTTTGAGCGATTTCTGTGGCTTGATGTGGGATAAGAATGAAATATGCCGTCGTACACTTGCTTTGGAACAGTTGTTGACAACAGGTGGTGGCTGGCAAGATCAGTATGGCGGAGTATTGCAAGGCATCAAACTGTTACAAACAGAAACAGGGTTTGTACAGAATCCGTTGATACACTGGTTGCCCGAACATCTCTTTACCCATCCTGAATATCGTGACTGCCACCTATTATATTATACGGGAATTACACGTACTGCTAAAGGCATTCTGGCAGAGATTGTGCGTTCCATGTTCCTTAATTCATCTACCCATTTAGCTATATTGGAAGATATGAAGGCGCATGCATTGGATATGGCAGAAGCTATTCAAAGGAACGACTTTGAGACCTATGGTGCATTGATCGGTAAAACGTGGATGCAGAATAAAGCTCTGGATTGTGGTACTAATCCCCCGGCGGTAGAAGAAATTATCAGTAAGATTAAGGATTATACACTGGGGTATAAACTGCCCGGTGCAGGTGGGGGAGGTTATTTGTATATGGTGGCGAAAGATCCGCAGGCTGCATTGCGCATCCGGGAGATACTGACGCAGAATGTTCCGAACCCTCGCGCACGATTTGTAGAAATGGCGCTGTCAGGGACGGGATTTCAAATTTCAAGGTCTTGAGAATATGTTTGCCTACCACCTCCCCTTCGGGTACTCTTCCCGGGAGGAGGAGAATTGGGGTTAGTTATTCGTGATGATAAGGGCCACCATTAAGTATAGTCATGGCTCGATATAACTGCTCTACAAAAATCAACCGCACCATCTGATGCGAGAAAGTCATTTTAGAAAGGGACATTTTCTCATGTGCCGCCTGATATACTTTGGGTGAGAAACCATACGGTCCACCGATAACAAATACAAGCCGTTTATTTACGGTGTTCATCTTGTGCTTCATATAGTCTGCGAACTCTATGGAGCGCATTTCTTTTCCCCCTTCGTCCAGCAATACAATCACGTCGCCCGGCTGGAATGCCTTGCATATCAATTCCCCTTCTTTTTCTTTCTGCACTTCCATTGAAAGATTTTTCGTATTCTTCAATTCCGGGATAACTTCCATTTCGAAGGATAAGTAGCGTTTGGTACGCTGTACATAGTCATTAATGGCAGTTATAAAGTGCTGTTCTACAGTTCTTCCTACGACGAGTAATGTTGTTTTCATGCTGCTTACATTCTGATTTGTGCACAAAATTAGCGCTTTTTTATTGTATTTTACAATAAATGCTTACCTTTGCGTATCATTAATACTTGTGATTATGAAAAAACGAGCAGTTTTATTGTTGACCTGCCTCTTCTTATGGGTGTCCTCGATCTTTGCTCAGGACGTGCCTGTGGGGGTGGTTGTGGCCTTCAAGAAGGGAAACTCTCAGGAACTAAACAGGTATCTGGGTGATAAGGTGGATCTGATTATCCATAATCGCACGATCAATGCAGACAGGCAAACGGCAGAAGGAACTATGGCTAATTTTTTTGCCGAGAACAAAGTCAGCAGCTTCAATGTGAACCACGAAGGAAAACGAGATGAATCAAGTTTCATCATCGGTACTTTGGGAACCGCAAATGGAAACTTTCGAGTGAATTGTTTCTTCAGAAAAGTACAGAACAAATATGTTATACATCAAATAAGAATAGATAAAACGAATGAATAAGGAAGAAGAACTGATTGACAGGCTGATAGATCTCGCCTTTGCAGAAGATATAGGTGACGGAGATCATACCACCCTTTCGTGTATTCCCGCTACGGCGATGGGTAAATCCAAACTTTTGATTAAAGAGCCGGGCATTCTGGCTGGTATCGAAGTTGCCAAAGAAGTGTTCCGTCGTTTCGACCCTACTATGAAGGTAGAAGTCTTCATCAATGATGGAGCTGAGGTGAAGCCGGGCGATATAGCAATGGTAGTGGAAGGCAAGGTGCAGTCTCTGTTGCAGACAGAACGTCTGATGCTGAACATTATGCAACGCATGAGTGGCATTGCTACCATGACGCATAAATATGCTGAGAAACTAAAAGGTACGAATACGCGTGTGCTCGATACCCGTAAGACTACTCCCGGTATGCGTATCCTTGAGAAGATGGCTGTAAAGATTGGCGGTGGTGTAAATCATCGTATCGGACTGTTCGACATGATTTTGCTGAAAGACAATCATGTGGATTTTGCCGGAGGCATCGACAAGGCTATCAATCGTGCTAAAGAATATTGCAAGGAAAAAGGTAAAGACCTCAAGATAGAGATTGAAGTACGTAACTTCGATGAATTGCAACAAGTGCTTGATCTTGGTGGCATAGACCGTATCATGTTTGATAACTTCACACCTGAAATGACAAAGAAGGCTGTGGATATGGTGGGTGGTCGTTATGAAACCGAGTCTTCGGGTGGTATCACTTTCGATACACTGCGTGACTATGCCGAATGTGGTGTAGACTTTATCTCTGTAGGTGCTCTGACACATTCTGTAAAAGGACTGGATATGAGTTTTAAGGCATGTTGACAAGGGCGGAAGGCCGTATTTAGAAAATAGCAGGAAGCCTCTCATAAGTTTCAATCTTTATGGGAGGCTTTTTACTTCTGGTACATTTAAGAAGTATGGGAAAGATAGATTGGAAGAAGGTAAAAACGACTATCAGAAATTGGAAGCCTGGCGAGTATATACGGCAAACTTCTATTGTGGTGATTGGTGTGCTGATAACCTTTGTTGGCAGTGAACTGGTTACCCGTTGTTCTGAGCAGAAAGATATTAAATCTACTATGCTGCTGATTAGGGATGAACTGAAAAGCAATCGGGATCAGTTTGAAGATGTTATGTCGGAATTTAATAAGGATAAACGTATTTCTACTCTCCTTATGGAACATGATATGAAGTTCCGGATGATACCCGAAGACTCGTTAAGGCAATTTGGGTTTGTTTTGGGGCATTTCCGTGTTTTCTCTTGTCGCCGGAATGCGATGGATTTGCTTAAAAATTCGATGTTGATGCAGAAGATATCAGATAAGGAATTTCTGTTGTCGTTAATTGAAGCGTATGAGACGTTGGAAAGTTTTAGAACCCTCATAACCCAATATTATGACATGAAGGAGCAGACTGTTAACCCTTTCCATCTGTCACTTACCGACGAGCAGTTTAACTCGTTGTTGGAGGGCGGTTATGAAATGTGGGAGATATATCTTTCGGATAAAACGGTACGCAATTTCATGAGAACACCTATGGAGTATTTCCATTCCAGATATGAAAAAGGTGTGGAGCAAAAGATTGATGAAATGATTCAGGCCATTGAACAGAAATATGGTTCAAGATAAATACTTATGGGAAAAATAGATAAAATAAAGTCTGCGATTAAAGACTGGAGGCTGGGAGATTATTTCCGTCAGTTCAGCATCGTGGCGGCAGGTATCATTGTAACTTTTTGGGGAAGCGATAAACTTACCGAGCATACTCGCCAGAAGGAAGTACGGGCAGTGATGCAGTTGGTAGCGGAAGAATTGGAACACAATAGAGAAGAATTGCATGATATAAGGCGTTTGCTGAATATAGATATACACATGAGTTCTTTGTTGCTTGAGCGTAAAATGGATATATCTGAAATACCTATGGATACTTTATGGAAGTATGATAAACTCTTCAACAATATAGCCGAGTTCTTTTATAGAACGGATGCATTGGATGTATTGAAAGGTTCCTCGCTGATGCAATACATTCCTGACAAACGTCTGCTGCAAGATGTGTTACAAGCTTATTTTGAATTGGAAAGAAGAAGGAAAGATGTCAGTGATTACTATGCAGCGAAGACTAATGTAATTATGGGTACTGCTATGTCTCAGAAGACAGAAGATGTTTTGAGAAGCGACAGGAATTATCGGGATGAAGTCTTATTTCTTTTGGGACATAACAACTTTAACAATTTTGTCATAATGGTTCCCGGCTTTTTGAATTGGGACGACTTTGATAAATTGGATGAATTGCTCGACAGGCAAATCCAAACCTTGAAGGCAAAGTATAAATAATCTCCGTATCTTTAACTTCTTTTTAGATATTACATTGCAGCATTCTACGGAAAGCTGCGTCTAACTAACAAACGACGCGAAGAGGCGTCCGTAAAAAAGAGCACTGACATTGGAAAATGAAATAGAACTGATAGAGGGCTGCCGGGCAGGAAAGAATTCCGCGCGTAAGGAGCTGTATACCCTTTATTCCAGGCAGATGCTTGCGGTATGCTACCGCTATACGGGCGACGAAGATGCCGCGCATGACGTACTGCACGATGGGTTCATCAAGATCTTTACCCATTTCACTTTCCGGGGCGAATGTGCGCTGGCAACGTGGGTAACAAGAGTAATGGTGACACAAGCAATAGATTATCTGCGAAAGCAGAAGCGTATCACCCAACTGGTGGTGAACGAAGAACAATTGCCCGACATACCCGACGAAGCAAGTATAGCCGATAGCGGTAGCCGCCTCTCCGAACAGCAGTTGATGGCATTTGTGGCAGAATTACCCGATGGATGCCGAACCGTTTTCAACTTGTATGTGTTTGAAGAGAAATCACACAAGGAGATAGCGGAAATGCTTGGGATTAAGGTACATTCATCCACCTCGCAACTGCATCGCGCCAAGAATTTGTTAGCAAAAAGAATTAAAGAATATACAGAGTATGAAAGGAAATGATGAAATAACCGGTTTGTTCCGCAGTCGCCTCTCTGGTGCAGAGATGACGGTGCGGGATGGCTTTTGGGAGGAGCTGAAAGGCGACCTGTCAAGAGTTGAAACCGATGCAACTAATACTTCTGCAGCTGTTGCTTTCGGACAGGCGGGGAACTTGTCTGGACAGAAACAGAAACGTTCTGTCCTTACTCCACGCTTCTACCGGGTGGCTGCGGCTGCTTCTGTAGTATTAGTGCTTGGAGCTGCTTCCGCTGCATTCTGGTACTTCTCTCCGAAAGATGAGATTCAGGAAGCATTCACCAAGGTGGCTACGCTGACGCCGGAAGGTAACTTGAATGGAGATGTGGTGCAGGAAAAATTCCCCTCTATTCATGAGACTAAACCTGCAGCGCAAAATCCTGGTCATAAGAATCCTGTACCAGTATCATCCGGAGGCATACTTGCTGCGAATGGTGATGATGAAGAGACTGTATCAGTCACTGTCTCCATTACAATTTCCCAACGCGTATATGGCAATCACCACCAAGGTAACGGAATGTATGGTCAAACAGCTTCATCAAGGAATGAAAATAATCATCGTGCCACGGCTACTGATCCCGCAGCTACAAATACAGAGTTTGGTTCAGATTCCGATAAGACGCTCCCCATTACCAATGCGGGTGGTTCCGCTAAAAAATGGGCTTTCAAAGCAGGTATAGGTACAGCGTTGCCAAAGGGAGATTTCGGGATGCCGTTCACCGCAGGAGTTTCTGCTGAACGTCGTTTGAACAAACATTTTTCTCTGGAGGCAGGTTTGCAATACAACCGTCTTGACGGAGACCATGCGATACACACACTGGCTGTTCCGGTAAAACTGAATGCGGTGCTGGTAAGTAATTCTAAAGTAGACTTTTACGCTACATTGGGTGGTGCTGCGGAGAAATGCATAGCCGGAGCCGGGGACAATGGTTTTGGAGCAGAGCCCATACAACTTTCCGTTGCGGCAGGTCTGGGAGTCCGTTATAAGTTGAACGACCGGATTGCTCTGTTTGCAGAGCCTACGGTATCTCATCATTTTGATACGGATTCGCAAACAAAAACGCTGCGAACGGAACGTCCAACGAACCTTAATCTACTTTGCGGTGTTCGTATGACATATTAACCTTAATACAATGCAACAATGAAAGCAATTTCTAATATACGTGCCGTAATGGCCATTTTGATATTCTTCTTTTCTCTTTCTTTTGTGTCATGTACGGAAGAGACGTTGGACTACAATAATCCTGACGTGGATTTATTCGTCAAGCAACTGAAGGCCGGAAAATATTCTGTCGAAAGTCCGGAAGGGCTGAACACTATTCCTCGGTTTACTGTTGATGACATAGGGGACTTGTTGAAGTATGCCGAAGATTTAACGGTAATCCCTTCTTTCCCGTTGGCTCCGGTTTCTTATTCCGCAGGTGGCAAGCTTCGTTTAGGTGAGTGCATTTTGTGGACAGTAGAAACAATCCGTCTGGGGCAGAATGCTTCGATGGGGTGCAAAATGGTACATGTGGATGCAGAGAATTACGAAGGCATTTACTTCTTATCGGATGATGAAGTTCTGGATGCTTCCGCCCGTTATCGCCGCTGGTGGGAAAACCGCAAATACCCCCGTACGATGTGGACCATAGACCCTTGTTATGATGAACCGCTTTGTGGAAGCGGATATATGTGGTGGTAAGAAAATAAATTAAATGAGAAAATATTGCACTATAATCGGACTGCTTTTAGTAGTAGTCCTTCCCGTTTGCGCTCAGAACTGGACACCTCAGGACTCTCTGCGATTGCGCCGTCTACTGGATGGAGAAGGAGAGATTAAGCTGAATCCGGAAGTTCTGAAAGAGATGGGAGTACAGGAACCTCTGGGCAAACAGCAGATATCAATGGAGAAACAATGGCTGGATTTCAACACAACACTTCCCGAAATACCAAATACACCGAAGAAGAAAGTTGTTCTTACTTTGCGTCCATATACAGCAAATACGAAGTATAACTGGGATCCGGTGTATCAGAAGAAAATTAAAATAGATAAGGACACGTGGCGAGGGGATCCTCTCTATGAACTTAAAAGACTTCGCATTTATTCCGATTGGGCAAAAACTCCTTTAGATAAAGGTCTCCGGAAAAGTATGGATGAAATAGAGGCAACCGGAATGCGCTACCGAATGACAGAACGGGCTAATAATATGGCTGTAGGTAGCTGGCAGGGCGCCAGTGGCGGTTTGGGATTCGTCGGTGATTTTATGACGCCTTTTACAAAAGAATTCTGGAACGTCAAGGGGCGTAAGCGCCGTGCCCGTACGCTGGAAGTGTTACGTGCATATGGGGACTCGGTAACGGTGCGGGGTAAAGAAGCTGTCAAGACGATTAAGAATTAGGGATTTGTATAATTTGAACATCCGGTGATATGTATGTTGTAAATTTGTATTTCCGGGTGTGTTTTTTATTACAATTCGTCTTTTCTTCCGAACCTTTCATCCTTTTTTCTTGTTTCTCCTTAATAATCCCTAAACGGAAAAACTATGAACAGAATTACTTCCCTTTTCGGAATCCGATATCCAATAATACAAGGTGGTATGGTTTGGTGCAGTGGCTGGCGCTTGGCGTCGGCAGTAAGTAATGTGGGTGGATTGGGCTTGCTTGGTGCAGGTTCCATGCATCCTGAAACGTTACGTGAGCATATCCGTAAGTGCCATGCTGCTACGCATAATCCTTTTGGAGTCAATATTCCATTGATGTATCCGCAGATTGAAGAAATCATGCAGATAGTGGTAGAAGAGGGAGTCAACATAGTTTTCACCTCCGCCGGAAGCCCTGCCAAATGGACGGGATGGCTGAAAGAGCGAGGAGTGACAGTGGTGCATGTGGTCAGTTCTTCCCGCTTTGCGATGAAAGCCGAAGAGGCGGGTGTGGATGCTGTTGTTGCCGAAGGCTTCGAAGCCGGCGGGCATAACGGAAGGGAAGAGACTACCACTTTGTGCCTGATACCTGCCGTACGTGCCGCTACTACTTTACCATTGATTGCTGCCGGAGGAATTGCTACAGGTGAGGCTATGCTTGCTGCCCGTGTGCTGGGAGCAGAAGGAGTACAAATAGGTACACGCTTTGCATTGACTCAGGAAAGTTCTGCTCATGAATACTTTAAGGAATATTGTCTGCGTTTACAGGAAGGGGATACCCGCTTGTTGTTGAAGAAGCTTGCTCCGGTGCGTTTAGTGCGGAATAATTTCCGTGATGCTGTAGAGGCGGCCGAAGCAGTGGGGGCTACACAAGATGAACTTCGTATTCTTCTGGCTCATGGACGTGCCAAGAAAGGGATTTTCTATGGAGACCTGGAAGAAGGAGAACTAGAGATTGGTCAGGCCTCTGCACTACTTTACGGTAAGCAGATAGAGACGGTTGCTGAAGTGATGCAGGAACTGACGGAAGGATATAAAAGAGCGTGGGATGCGCTAAAGGAATAAGAATTTAGCTTCATGAGACGACGAAATTCGTCCCATGAGATGAAAAAATCTGTTCTACGAGATAAAAAGAAGTATCTCGTGAGGCGAAAAGATTCATCTCATGGGACGAATTTTGTTGTATAGGAGAGGTCGGTATAGCGATAAATTAATAGATACGCGTCCGCCTATTCCGCCTCGTCCGCGTATCCATTCCCCGTCCAAAATAAAAAATGGGGCTGTACGTCAATCTGTACAGTCCCATTTTTATGTTTTCCGATTGCGGCCCTATGATTTAGGTGTACCGGAATTATTTGTTGTACTAGTTGTATTTACGGTAGGATTTGCAGTTGGTGTTGCCGTAGCTGTGCTTGTTGTGCCTGCTGCTGTTGCAGTGGCTGTTGCTGCGTTTGCTGCAACTTTTGGCTGTTCTTCCCAATGGAAAGGCTCGAAGTTAGTATTCGGATCAACCCAAGTCGGTTTCTTGCAAGCGTAAATGATGAACGGAGCTGCCACTACAACAATGGCACCGATAATCAATACAGAGAACCAAACTGTATTGCTACCTGTTGAAATCTGACTGGGCGGGATAAAGCTCAGAATGAATGCCAACAGAGAACCACAGAAACCGAGTCCGCCGATGAACCACATCAATCCATTACCACCCTTACCGATACGGAACGGACGGTTCAACTTCTTCATCTTGTAACGCAATACGATAGCTCCTGTAAACATCAGCATATACATGATAAGGTAAAGAACTACTGTCAACTGTGACAAGATCTGATAGAAACTCTGTACGGAAGGCATTACTACGAACAAAAGGCTCAATACTGTTACAGCACCACCTTGTACGAACAGGATGTTCTTCTGTACACCCAGTTTGTTTGTCTTCTGGAAGAACGGGGGCATGTAACCTGCCTTACCTACGGCAAAAATACCTTTGGACGGACCGGCAACCCAAGTCAATACACCTGCCAGCACACCGAATGCCAGTGCAATAGCGATGATCGGTGATAACCAGGAAGCATGGATGTACTTGAAGTAATTGTCGAAACCAACCAGCAAGCTTTGTGTCAGACTGATGTCTTTGGCCGGAATGATAACACCCAGTGCGAAAGTACCCAGTACGAAAATGATAACTGTGATAGCTGCACCGATAAATACTGCTTTCGGATAATTCTTGGAGGGGTTTTCTATATCCTTAACGTGGATACCGCCCATTTCCATACCGGCATAAAAGAGAAAGATACTTGCGGCGAGTACGACGTTGTCGAAGTTCGTCAGATCGGGGAAGAAGCTGCTGTGGAAGTCCAGATTGGAGTGTCCCCCTGTAGCCAGATAGATGATACCCAGGATAATCAGCAAGGCTGCCGGGATAATGGTACCAACCATACCGCCGACTTTGGCTACCTTACCTACCCATCCCATACCTTTCAATGAGATGAAAGTGGCGAGCCAGTAGATGATGAGCACTACGGCGAGTGTGTAATACTTGTTGCTTGCCAACGACATATCATGTGCGTCGTTCATTCCGATGAAGGCGATGGATACAGCACCGAATGTCAATACGGTAGGGTACCAGATGGTACTCTCAATCCATTGCACCCAGATGGCAAGGAAACCGAGCCGCTTACCGTAGGCTTCTCCTACCCAGCGGAACACACCACCTTGTTTGTCCTGGAACATCGCAGCCAATTCCGCAGCGACAAGTGACGTCGGTATAAGGAATACGATAGCTGCAAATAAATAGTAAAAGGCCGAACTCATTCCGTACACGGCCTCGGCAGGTAGTCCACGTAGGGATACTACTGCCGTTACATTCATGATTGCGAGGGTGAACACACCCAGCTTCACTGTTTGTTTAATATTTGCCATAAGTTAAGGTTTTAGGTGAAAAATATGTTTTAAAATCAGTCTCTATAACAACGACCCGGTAGAGTTGTTTTCAGGGATAAAGTGAAAGTTGGTAAATTAACACTTAAACAAATGCCTTGTGCAAGACGTTTTAGGGCAATCAGGCAGAAATCAGTAATATATTAAATCAGAATAAATAATAGGTATTATTATGAAAATGGCTCTTTCAGAATTTGCATTACGAGAGAAGGGAATTTATGGTGTCTTACACATTGTGATTCTGTTACTTTCGTTGTTTTTAGTGGTTAGTATTTCAGTAGATACATTCAAGGGTATTCCTTTCTATACCCAGACAGTATTTATGAAGGTTCAGTTTGCCGTGTGCATCCTGTTTTTGCTGGACTTTATTTTGGAGTGGTTTTTAGCAAAGCATAAAGGACGTTATTTTGCTACTCACTTCGTTTTTCTTCTGGTAGCCATCCCTTACCAGAGCATTATTTCCTGGGCCGGATGGACGTTTTCCGAGGAAATCACTTATTTATTGCGTTTTATTCCTTTAGTGCGCGGTGGCTATGCGTTGGCCATTGTGGTAGGCTGGTTGACGTATAATAAGGCATCCGGTCTGTTTGTTACTTACCTGACGACTTTGCTTGCTACGGTTTATTTCTCCAGTCTGGCTTTTTATGTTATGGAGCATGGGGTAAATACATTAGTTACAGGCTATGGGGATGCTTTATGGTGGGCGTTTATGGATGTAACGACGGTTGGGTCCAATATTATTGCTGTGACAGTGACGGGGCGTGTGTTGTCGGTTTTGTTGGCGGCATTGGGGATGATGATGTTCCCGATATTTACAGTATATGTGACGAGTCTGGTGCAGAAGAGGAATCAGGAGAAAGAAGAATATTATAAGCAGTTGCAGGGAGGGGATATAAAGTAATATTATCCGGATTATGTGGTTAGGATGAGGAATAATGAAAAGAAGCCTGAAAGATTGTTCACTATTTAGTGAACATCTGAATTAAATTCTCTATCTTTGTAACGAACAAACGACCGCTTATGTTAGTTACATTTGATAAAGAATATCTTAAAGAACTTTATGTCTCCGGTAAATGTAGTGATAAGAAACATCGCTTTCAACCAGATGTGATAAAGAGGTATAAAAGATGTATTGATACGCTGATTGCATCGAATAGTGTTGAGTCTTTGTATAAACACAACTCCTTGAATTATGAAACCTTAATAGGAGATAAGGAAGGCCTTTCTTCCATACGGGTTACTTCAAAATATCGCATAGAATTTACAGTCAGAGTTGTAGCAGATGCTGAAACTATCATAAGTGTATGTAATGTTATAGAATTGTCCAATCATTATAAATAAGTAAGGTATGACTATGCTTGCAAATAAACTCACCCCGTTTTGCCCCACGCATCCTGGTGAGATATTAAAAGACGAAATTGAATATCGGAAAATTTCGCAGCGTGCCTTGGCTCGCCAAATGGGAATTTCGTATTCACAACTGAATGAGGTACTGAACGGCAAGCGTTCGGTTAATACGGAACTTGCTTTGCTATTTGAAGCGGCTTTGGGACTTGACCCTGAGATGTTGCTCAATATGCAGACCCGTTACAATATGCAGATGGCGCGTGCCGATCAGCGCACACAAGAACGCTGGAATGAGGTACGTAAGTTGTGCGCTTCATTTTTGTAACTTTTAAAAGTACAGGCGCCGCCTATCCTCTCCGGACTGACGACGCCTTTTATTTATGAAAAAGAGAGATTGTCTTATTCTACAATAGTCACACGGTCACCATTGAACACGCCCAAACCCAATTTGTTCATGATATACTTGATGGCGAGTTGTGATTTAACAGAATTCCCTGCTTCGTCCAAAGGAGGTGCAAATGCAGCTGCGCCGAATACACCGGGCAGTACAGACATAACTCCGCCACCCACACCGCTCTTGGCAGGTATACCAGCAGTGTACATCCAGTCACCTGAATGTTCGTAGAAACCTACGGTAGAAATCATGGAAGTAATCTTCGGAGCTAATGAAGCTTCAAACACTTCTTTCTTGGTGACAGGGTTTACACCGCTGTTGGCGATGGTTCCGGCAGCAACCGCCAGTTGCCCGGCAGTGATACCCAATGAGCATTGACGGGTGTACAGGTCGAGTGCCATATCCGGATTATCGTAGATACGGTTGTAGTTCTTCAGTAACCATGCAATAGAGCGGTTGTTGAAGTTCGTAGCCGTTTCCGATTTATACAGCTCATCAATCAATTGTGGAGCTGAACCGCACAAATCAGTAATATTCTGAACAATAGCTTCCCATTTTTTATCCGAATCGCCCACAGGTTCAACCATAGAACATGCTGAGATGGCACCCGCATTTACCAATGGGGTAGAGGGGTGGTCATTCTCCAGCAAGATGGCGATGATGGAATTGAAAGGTAATCCTGTAGCATCTGCACCAATCATATCCAGCACCTTCTGTGCTCCGTATTGACGGAGGATAAGGATGGCTGTATGTACTTTGGAAACAGATTCTATACCAAAACGGTAGTCAGTGTCACCTATATTAATGGTTTGTCCGTTCATCAGACAGATGCTGATGCCGAACAGATTCTTGTCGATGTTGGCAAGGTAGGGGATGTAATCGGCATTTTTTCCCCCGGTGTTACCCTTCACCTGTTCATAGGCTTCTTGGGCAACCTCTTTTAGTTGAGAGATTGAAATCTTTTTATCCATAAGTTTTCTTTTTAGAATTGACAAGGGGACGAGTTAGCTTGTCCCTTTGTTGATTTGTTCCCTTGATTATTTCGCTGCTTTGTGAGCTTTACAACCGTGATTGAACACTTTCGCTTCTACCGGCAGGTTCTTGTCCTGAGCCATGCGGGTAGGAGTAGGATAATCCAATTTCTCCAATTCAGTGATAGCATTCTTGATGTCGCCCAACAACATGTCTGCCATGTCGCGGCTGAAGCCCTGGCGTACTACCACACGCATTACGACATAGTCTTCCAGTTTAGAAGGCAGGGTATACGCCGGTACCATCCAACCATGTTGCGACAGTTTATCCTGAAGGTCGTACAACGTCCATTTAGCATTCTTGGCGTACTCCGGTTTCATGTACCAGATGAACAACGGGTTCACCACTTCTTCTGAATAGTTGACGAACGGTTCCATCTTAGCGATTTCATCATGGATATACTTCGCGATGGTCAGTGAGTTATACTGTACCTCTTTGTATCCCTGGAATCCTAAGCGAATGAATTGGTAGTACTGACCCAGGATTTGAGCAGCAGGACGGGAGAAGTTCAATCCCACCTGAGTAATGTTTGCACCAAGATAGTTTACGCTGAATGACATTTCTTCGGGCAGATATTCTTTGCCTTTCCAGCAAACCCAACCCAGACCCGGATAGACGAGACCGAATTTATGCCCGCTGACACTGATAGAAAGAACCCACTTCAAGCGGAAGTCCCATTTCGTTTCAGGATAGAGGAACGGCAGGATGAAACCACCACTGGCAGCGTCTACGTGGATAGGAATATCGTAACCGGTCTTGGCGTTGTATGCATCGAGAGCTTTGTCCAGTGCTTCTACGTCATCGTTCAGTCCGGTCCATGTCACACCCTGGATAGGCACGATACAAATGGTGTTTTCGTCACACATCTTTAAGGCTTCTTCCGGGTCAAGAGTAGTCTTGTCAAGGGTCAAAGGCACTTCGCGCATTTCAATCTGCCACAACTGAGCGAACTTTTCCCATACTACCTGGAAACCGGTTGAGATAACGAAGTTAGGTTTATCGAACGGTTTGCCTTGAGCCTGGCGTTTTTTACGCCAACGCAGCCAGGCTGCCACGCCACCCAACATACATGCTTCACTTGAACCAATGGCCAGCGCACCTGTTTTCCAAGTATCTTTTTCCGGAGAGTTCCACAGGTTTGCTACGATGTTGATACATTTTCCGTTCATCACGGCGATGCGGGGATATTCCGTTTCGTCAATGTAGTTAATGTTGATCGCCTCGTTCATCAGCTTGGTGGCGTAATCGTCCATATAAGTGGTAACGAAAGTTGCCAGGTTCAGACGGGGTTGAGTTTGAGCGAAAGTTTCGTCTTTTACCATCTGATAAGCAATCTCGGGAGTAGTAGGCCCATCAGGGATCTTCTCTACCGGAGAGGGTTGCAACATTCTGTTTGATCCAAACACTTCTGTTTTGGCATCACCTTTTCTGAAATTTACATCTTCCATTTTACTAACGTTTTAGTTTAGGTTTAGGCGGCGGGGATTTTCCCCGTCGAATTTCCCACAACAACGGTGTTTGCGGAGGAAAGTTCCGGCGTTTTACATATTTTGGCGTTTATTAAAGGGAAGGTCAATAATAATTTAGCGGTGGAAGAATGGATACGCGTCGTCCGCGT